>Ga0315273_10002800_pt1 | contig 20765 bp, 9 predicted proteins | sample YL17G02_0_MG_FD_205753 | JGI IMG/M metagenome (GOLD analysis project Ga0315273, IMG submission 205753) | Sediment microbial communities from Yellowstone Lake, YNP, Wyoming, USA - YL17G02_0 | ecosystem: Environmental > Aquatic > Freshwater > Lake > Sediment | place: USA: Wyoming | collected... | reverse complement strand
CCTGATGTGCCACCACCACCGCTCGGGACCGGCGTTCCCGCGTGAGAGCAACTCGGCGCCGGTGGTCTCGTCCACCCAGGTCTCTCCGCCGCCGGCGCGCTCGATGACGAGGGCGGCGAGCGGCGTCTGGCCGCGATAGAGCGTGTCGCGCCGCACCACGCGAACGGAATCCACGTGCGTCTCGATGGGGTTCCCGCCGTAGAGCGAATGCTGCGGCACGGCGAACACCGCTCCTACCGCCGGGTGCGACTTCGCGATCGCCATCGCGACCACCGCTGCCGTGAAGCGTTCGCTTGTGGCCGCCCCGTCGAATAGCCGCGGAGCCTGGCCCTTCGGAACCACCCAGGCAGTCATCCGATCGGGGGTGACCAGCATTGACGCCGAGTCGCCGGTCGCGCGAACCGTTTCGAGTTCGATGGCGAGCGACCCGCGCGCGGTGCGCGTGAACTGGCGCGCCGTGACATTGCCCACGGAATCGTACCAGGTGTCGCTCACCTCCCAGCGCCGGCCACCCACCTGTCGCATGGAACGCACGAGGTACGCGCCGTTGCCGCGCGCGATTGGCCCGCCCCCACGCGGACTCTCGAAGGTGTCCAGCGTGTCAGTTCCGGCAGTGAGCGTGGTCGTGCGAAGGTAGCCCACCGGTCCGGCCCCGGGCCCGCCGGTGAGAAGGCGTTGGCCGTGGGCCGCGACGTCGTAGGCGTAGAGACCGGCCCATCCGTCAACCGACTTGGTATACGCGAACTGGCGTCCGTCGGCCGACGCGCGCGCAGCCTCGGCACCAGCCGAATCGGCGAATCGCTTCAGCCGTGTCGCGCCCGCCGCATCGTCGGTGGCCAGAACGAGCCCCGACCCGTCGGGCCGGACCTTCACCCGCCGAGCGCCCTTGTTCGCCGCTTCCATGTCGGCCGGCTGCATCTCCACCCAGAGTCGTTTCGGGTACGGTACCTGGCGGAACGTGATCGTCTTGCCGCCGTCCGACCACGCGGGTCCCTCGGCCCCGTACGACGAGTCGCTTACCTGCCTCAGACCGCTGCCGTCAATCGCCACCACGTACACGCGGTCGCGCACCCCGGCGTTGTCGGGCCGGCCCTGAAACACGATCCACTTCCCGTCGGGCGAGAACGACGAGCCGTAATAGCCGCCGCCACTGGTTGCCGTCAGTCGTGTCTGGTTCGATCCGTCGGCATTCATCAGGTAGAGATCGAGGTGCCCTGCCCGATCGGACGAGAACACGATGTGCTTGCCGTCGGGTGACCACCTGGCCTGCTCGTTGTTGGCCGAATCCGGGGTGAGTCGCTTGAGGTCGGTGCCGTCCGGGTTGATCGAATAGACGGAATACGTACCACTCAAGGTGGACTCAAACACGAGGCGATTGCCGGCTGGCGACCAATCGGGATTGTAGTACTCAATGGGCTTCGTGATCGCAGCGGGACGCGATTGCGCGCGAGCGGGTGCCGCCGCCGCGCAGACCGCGAGGGCGAGGAGCGCGGCATGCCTGGTCATGAGTCCTCCGCTCGGTGATGGTCGATTCACGTATGACAGCTCCCCTGACACCCAATAGCCGCGCCCCGACTGGTCCATGCGCTTGTTGGGCGGCGGCTCCCCGGGGGTTGTGAGGACGCCCAGCACGCGACTGGCTGCAGGCGCTAGTTGTGCGGCAGGCCGTAGTGGACGTGGTTGATGATCCGGGTGCCCACCGTGAGCCACTGTGGGGTGGCCCCTATGGCATCCTCCGTGAAGATGCCCAGGATCAAGGCCGCCCCGCCGACGATGGTGGCGGCGTGCGGGCGGGGCAGCGTGATGAGATCCGCGACGAGGATCGTGCCCAGCATCGCGAGTGTCACGTCGTTCGCGCCGGCGCCGATGACCGGAATGCGCCCAATGGCAGCGCCGAGAACGGCCAATGTGGCGAGGAGGATCAGGCGCTTGTGGGTGGCCGGGCGACGGCGGGTCAGGTATGCGCCCGTGGCGAAGGCCCCGAACATGACCATGTCCATGAGCTCCCCGAAATAGAAGGCGAGGGCCTGATCGCTGGGTGTCGCCCGGTAGTCCCGTGCCGTGGCCCAGGTGGCGACCGCGATGGTGGAGAAGACCATGCAGGGAATAAGGACAACGGCCAGCCGACGATGCAGGGACACCCGGCGACGGATGACGAGGCTGGCTTGGGCCACCAATAGGGTCATCCAGGTGAAGAATGAAGTTCCGTGAATGTAAACACACCACGGCGCGGTAAAGGTCCGTCGTGCGAGGGGGAGGAAGAAGGTGCGGGTAAATCCGGCCAGGACCAGCGCAGCCGCCAGTAGTGCGAAGCCAAGGTAGAATCGCCTCACGAGTGGAGGAACGGTGTGTGCGACGGGACGCGGTGCAGGGTCGCGCATCGATCCTCGACGGGTGGTGGCGTGATGACTCAGACGGTCCAACCGCCCGGCTAGAACTTCGACGACCGGACTAGCTCTGCTATGGTACCCTCTGCACCCGAATCCTGAAAGAACGCGGCACCCACCACGCCCAGGTGGGCTGCCGGATTCCGAAACCGACAACGGACCGACGCGGCAGGCGGTGCCGCCGTTGACGCTGGCGTCAATGTGGTAGAATCGCGCCATGCGGTCAGGCTGCACCTGTCTGCCAATGCCGCGCGGTACTCAGGTCAGTGCGATGGGGCGGGGTCGATTTGTGCGAGTAGACGATCCGCCACTGGTCGTCATTGTGCCGGAACACCGCGGTCCAAGCGCTATGCCATTCCCCCGAGCAGCCAATGGCATCGGTCCAGCGCAGATGGTGGTTGATCGTTGCTACGACAGCGTCCGGGGTCAGGACCTCGAGGTGAACATTGTCGTACGTGGCATCCAACGCCCGCAGGAACGTCAGCCATGGCCGAACTGTTGCGAGGTAAACAGAAAAGTCTGCGAGAATGACTCCGTTTACGGCAACGGTTGGATGGGGTGAATAGGCAGCCTGAATGCGGTCAGGGTCGAGCGCTGTGGCGCCGGCCATCATTTCGGCCCAGACTCGCTCGACCTGAACCGCGATTTCTGCCTGCAGTCGACTGAGCACAGAGCCCTTCCGGTATCTCCAGTGTGGACATCTTTGAGGCGTAGCGATTAGCCTAACGCCCGATCATGCGCTATGGGGCAAGGCTTGTGGAAGCCGTTGTCAGAAGAACTGGAGCTCGAGCCCCGGCTCGCCAAGCGCTGTTGGATGTCAGCGGCTCGGCAACGGCCGGTCAGCCGGTTGAGGCGGGCGGGCCGGTGCCCGGGGCTACGAATGCCAGGGGCAAGGCCATCGCGGCCAACACGTGGCAGGGTCGCCCGCTAGTCGGCGAAGTTGACGATGGTCATCCGGCCGATGCGGCGGGCGGTGCCGCCGTTGACGTTGGCCTCGATGTGGTAGAAGTACACGCCGCTCGCAACCACCTGGTTGTTCCGGTTGAGCACATTCCAGGTTTCCTCCCCGCCGAAGGTGGGGCTGTTGTGCTCCAGGATGGTCACCAGCACGCCGCTCACCGTATAGATGCGGATGATCGCCTGCTCGGGCAGGTTCACGAACTTGATCACTTTGACTGCGGTGGTCCGTTCGAAGGCATTGGTCACGTAGTATGGGTCCGGCACCGTATGGACCTTGCTGAGATCCGCCGCGGTGACGGCTCGGTGAATGTTGCTCGACTGGAAGTTCACGGTGACCGTGGCGCCCTCGGCGGAGAAGGGCCGGATGACCGGCGAGAAGGCGTAGGGACCCTGATCGCCGCCAAAACCGAGGCCACCCGTGATGGCGCCCACGTAGTCGCGCATCGACCAGACGACTCCGGACGGGAGCGTGCTGGTCTGGATCAGGTAGGTATTGCCGGCCAGGTAGAGCGCGAACCCCGTCCCGGTGTTGGTCGAGGTCTGAAAGTCCGCCAGACTCGTCGCCGCAAACGCGATCGGGCCCAGGGTCGCCTGGCGGACCAGGGCATACCGGGGGCCGTCGGCCGGGTCGTCCGGGGCGCCGCAGGGGATCCGGGCTTCGGCGGCGGCCATGTGCCGGAGCGGCTCGACACAATCGAAGTCCGCGATGGTCAGCTCGGTCCGGCCATCGAACGAACCCGCCACCGGCTGGGCGTTGGCCTGGGTCAGGACGCCGAAGCCAGTGTTCATGCCCCGTGCCGGTACCGAATCGAGGGGCAAGGGGACGTTGTGGGTCACGTCCACGACGCTGTCGATCCTTCCCGGCGTCCCGGCGCTCCAGTAGACGTTGTAGTCCGCCGCTCGCTTGAAGCTGCCCAGCACTCCGTGGATCGAGCGGTAGACGTTGGGCATGGTCAGGTAGGCCAGGGGCTGGTGAATGACCTCCACCCCGGTGAGCTGGCCGGCGTTGTTGAATCCGCCGTTGCCCGGCAGGGCACGGTCGACCGCGGGAGCGGCGTCGACGGCGCCGTTGCCCGCGTTCGGGTGGCTCCTGATTTCGTTGTGCTGCGGTGACGGGCCGTCGAACCACCGGGTGCCGTTGTAGCTGCAGCCGCCGCCCACGTTAAAGCCGGGGGCGCCGTTGATGCAGCCACGGCCCCAGGAGCCGGTGTAGTAGTTACCCGCCAGAGAAATGGTGGCCTGGCCCCTCCCCGCGACGAAGCTCGAGTCCCCGCCATAGAGCTGGGCCAGTGAATCGGTGGCCAGCACAGCCGGGAACGTCGCGGAGTTGGAGCCGGTATCCTCGAAGGGACTCTGTGTCACTGGGATCACGAATTGGGCGGTGTTAGTCCCGGAGTTTACCGAGAGATAGTAGCGCACCGGGCTCGCATCATATGCAGATCCGGCCCCAAGGCTGTCCAGCGTCACGCTATAACTGCCGAACCCATCCACCACCTTGCTCACGAGTTCGCCGCTGAAGCCGATGGCCGCGCCGTTCCCCGCCGGGAACGGGCCGCTGAAGCGACCCGTCGTCGGGTCGAGGGTCGGCGTGAGGAACCGGTCATCCACACGGACCCCACGTCCGACGATTTGGGTCGAGACGATCCGGCTGCTGCTCGAGTAGGTCGGGGCGCTACGTACCGGGGTCACTGCCTTCGCCGTCCGCGGGGACTCGAGGCTCGAGGCCCCCGACCGCAACGAGTTCACGTCGAACGCGGTGACGGTATAGAAGTAGCGGAAGCTGTTCAGGGGGGCGCGATCCACGTAGACGAACGGCACGCCGGTATTGGCGAGCGCGGGGCAGGGGGAGGGCGCGCAGGGTCCATGCGTCGCGCCGCCTGCGACGGCCGTGTCGGCCGCTGTGACAAGGACCTTGCCGCTGGCCAGCGCCACCCGCCCCCCCGGCCGCACCTGGACGATGATGCCGGAGAGGTCGTAATCCACGTGGTGGGTCAGGGCGATGCCGGGCCCAACCGAATCGAATCCGCCGGCCGGCGTGGTGGCGGGGCAATTGCCCTGGATGCCGAGTTCCGGCGCGCACTCGTCGGTCGGATTGACTTGGCCGGTGAAGTCGCTGAGGAGCGTGCCGGCATAGTCGAACTGCGCCACCAGCTGGAGCGAGCTGGGAGAATTTGCCCGGCCCCGGTACACCCGATAGCCCTCGACGTCGAACTGCCGGTAGTTCGGATCGTACAGCGGGTTCGGGCGTCCGTTCAGGTCCACTGGGCTGGCGGCGAGCTGGAAGAACCGGTCGCCCTCCGTTTCGCTCGCCGAGGGCTGCCACAGCACCGTGACCTCGTTGTCTCCAGGGATCAGGAAGAAGTCGGGCGGCTCTGGCGCAGAGGGGAGCAGGAACTGGCGGTCGAACACCGCCTGGGCCACCAGGCCCTTGGCGAGGAGTGATCCGGGCACCGTGGTGATCTCCTCCTGATCCACCCGGCCGTTCCCGTTGACATCGCCAAGGTAGCCGGTGTACCCGGTGAGGGTGTCAACAGTGTTGGCCCCGCCGGCAAGCACCGCGGGGTCGAGGAAGCGGGTGGGATTATCGGGTCGCACGGCGCAGGGGGGGCTGCATCCGTCGGTCCTCACCGGAGCCGCGAAGAGGTAGGCCACCGCCACCGATCCCGAGCCACCCGGCGGCAGTGTCAGCGGCCCCGAGGACTGGGAAAACCGCATGTCGGTCGGATCGGCGTAGTTGATGCGGCAGATGTGGGTGACCGCCGGGTCGCCGGTGTTGCACTGGGCATCTACTTTCCGATCGGGCTTTCCCGACAGGTACCGGTAGAGTTGCACCCCGTCACCCGGACCTCCTTCGCCAAGGGAATAGGTATTGAAGAGGGTGAGGCCAACGCTTCGCCCGAGCGAGTCCGGGGGGCTGCTGAGATACTTGATCCCGACGAATCCCGAGCCCGCGAAGAAAGGGGCTCCGAAGATCCCGGGATCGAACGTCCAGCCCGTCTCGGGATAGAAGGTGTTATCGTAGGCGAACCCCATCGAGAAGGGGAGATTCACCGACGCGAAGTTCAGCGAGTAATGGGCGACGTCAGCGTCCATCGTAAGGCCGGTGTACATGCTGCCGATGGTGTACCCACTGGGAGGCAGGGCAACTCCGAACTTGGCCGCGTTCAGCTCCTGAAATTTCCTGCCCTGCTCACAGAGAATGCTCCGGATGCTTTCGCGCAGGGCCGCGTAGACCGAGCAATCGCTCGCGGTGACGTTGTAGAAGGTGAAGATGAAGTAGACGAGGTCCTCGTTCCCCGCGGGATAGTTCCACCCCATCCCCCGCATCTCCACCAGCACCCCTAACGGGTGACCCTTTCCCCTGGGGTTGCCATCCCACATCAGGGTCCAGACATCGCCTTGCGAGGCGCTGGGGCGCCCACGGAGGAGCGGGTCGAAGAACTGTTCGGTGGCATCGCCGGAGGGCACGTACGCGGCCTCCGGCCAGTTCCTGGCATCGTCCGGATCGACAAAATTGTAGACCTGCCTGAGTACCTCGACGCCGCCGACCTCGAAGCCGCCACCCGCCGTGTCGTTGGCCCAAGGTCCTCCATCAATGATGCCCGCGAACTGGATGCCGGAGTTGAAGACGTATTGGTTTGCGGTCCCCTTGGGCCAAAAGCCCCCGCCCGCCACTCCGCCGCCGAGGGAGTCGACGCAGATGTCCACGATCGAGGCGATCCCGCAGTAGACCCGGTTGATGGTGAGCGCACCCACAGCCCGCGCGAAGAGCCGAAAGCCATGGCTGGCGCCAGGCTTGGGCCGTCCCATGGCGGCATCGGGCGTCCCCGCGGCGAGCGTGGCCAGCAGGAGGGCGGTCGTAGTGATCCGGGGGGAAAGGCGGCGCATCAGAAGGAGAGCTCCACGCCGAGCCTGAGGCGCCGGGGCGTGCCAGTGAAGGTGTGAAGGCCCTGCCCGACGCTGTAGAGGGCGTCGCTGGCCCGGCGCTGCTCGAGGAGCGTGAAGATGTGATCGCCGTCTCCGAAGCGCTCCTCGGCGCGAATGAGGTAGACGCAGTTCGGCGCAGCGGGGCGGAGGTCGGCGGTCACCCACCCTCCGCATCCCGACGCTACCGCGCCATCGAATCTGAGGTCGAGGGATCCATCGGCCTGCCAGACCTTGGAGGCCTTGCCCTCGACGGCATAGTTCACGCTGTCGCCCGCCCAGAAAGACTGGTGGACGTTGGGATCCGTCACGTTCCCGGTGGTGGAGAAGACCCGCAGAATGTTGGTGAAGTTGAAGATGTTCCTCGCGTCCAGGTACCCGGTGACGTCGACGCCCCGGAGCCGGAATCCTTTGGTGACCCGGACGTCGAATTGCTTGAACACGGGGAGCCGGGCCGAGTTCACCGGTCCGGGATTGATGCAAGCCCCGTTGGGCGTGGCATTCCCGAGCCCGACCCGGCAGGGGGTATAGGGCGTCCCGCTGGCCACGCGGAAGACCGCGAAGATGCCGAGGTTCTGCAGGATCGGAGCGATGGCCGTCCCCTCGTGCCACCGATCGGGGAAGCTCAGGGCCAGCTGTCCCGCGAGTGTGTGGGGCCGGCTCAGGTCGGTGGGGGTGGTGGACTGCGGTGGGGAGAGGGTGGTCCCGGTGAGCTGCTCGATGTTGATCACGCCGCGCGAGATGTTGCTGAAGGGGTCCGAGCCGGTGTTCTTCGCGTTCTGATAGGTATAGCCCACGGTGCCGTTGAAAAGGGTTCCGATCCGCCGGTCGAGGCGGACATCCAGCCCGCGGGTGTTGCCGAAGTCGGCGTTGGTGAATGAGGGGACCTGTCTCGTGCGCAGTACCAGTGGATCCTCAACAAGCTGGGTACGCGTCGCGGTGTTGGACAGGTTGTCCTTGTTGTAGGCAGCGAGGTCCAACACCATGTCGTCGCTGAAGGCGTGCCGCACCCCGAACTCGAAAAGGATCGTCCTGCCGAAGTCGAGATCCGATCCCCATCCCTCCCTGGAGATGCTCGCGTCCCCGTTGATTCCTCCGAGGATGAAGCCCCAATCGGGGCTCTGCACCTGGTGGGCATAGGAGAGCCGGAAGTTGGTCCGGGTGGTGACCGGGAAGGACACCTGCACGTGCGGGCTCAGGTAATGATGGCTCCGGTCCCGCTTGAAAAGGGCGGTAGGGTTGGTCGAGTCGAACCCGGGCATGCTGGACACCCGGGGGAAGGAGCTGGGCACAGTGTCGCCCGCGGTGCAGGTGGCGGCATAAGCCGGATCATCCGGGCAGATGAACTCCCCGGGGCGGCTGGCCCGTGAATCGTACCAGTCGTAGCGAAGCCCGCCCACCAGCACCAAGTCCCCGAGGTCGAGCCGGTCCTCGACGTAGGCATTCCACCGGACGGGTTGTTCGATGAAGACGTCGCCAGCGAACGACGTCAGATCGTGGATATAGGAGGCGATGGAGTACCGCGTAAACTCGGCGCCGGTCTTCACGCGATTATTTCGGTCCAGCTGCCAGTCGAGGTTCGACCTACCGATGAGCCGGTTCTCTCGGTAAAGGAAGAGTGCGCTCGCGGGCCCCCCCCAGCTCTCCGCCCAGCCGGAGAACCCGTAGGCGTTGTTCCGGTACTGGTCCACCACCGCGTATTGATCGGGGTTGGTGAGGTCGAGCGGGGAAACGCCAGGGCGGTCGAGCAGATAATTGTCCAACAGCTTCTGATTGACAGGGAAGTTGTCGAAGTCCCAAAGGAAGTCGAGTGGCTTGATGAGGAACCCGCTGGACCGGCTGGAGAGTTCGCCGGACGGCGTGAGCAGGCCGTCGATCTCTCGGTCCTGCTGGTAGGAGAGATAGGTATCCAATGCCAGGGCCCGGTCCGCCGAGCGAGTCAGGTTCTGGGTCCAGTTGAGGGTGAACGCATTTCCCCAGTTCCGGCTTCCACCGAGGTTTTGTGGGTCGTAGAGGTGGTCGTAATCGAACAGGCGACGCTGGGTCTGGGTTCCGTAGCCCGAGAGGGCGAGGCGCGAGCCGTTGCCGTAGGTGTAACTGAGCTTTCCCTGCAGGCGATAGCTGGAATTGGCGCTGGCGGGAAGCCGGATGCCCTGGCAGGGCAGGCCGTAGTTGTCTCGGATGCCCGGGTTGGCGCTGTGCTGGAACGCGCTGCAGCTGCCGCGGTAGGCCGCGAGCTTCATGACACTCACGTAGGTGGTATCTGACTTCGGGCTCCCCGGATCACTCGGCACCACCACGGTGGTGTCCACCCCCATCGAGACGAACACTGGGGACTTTTCGGCGTCTTTCCCTGACTCGGCCGACCGGGCCCCGTCGAGGGTCCCGGATACGAAAAAGGTCAGGTTCTTCGCGATCGGTCCGCCGAAACTGGCTTCGATCCGGTTGTAGCCGATGCTGTGGTTCACCCCGAACGGCGAGTCGGTTTCATAGGATAGCGCGCCGCCATAGCGGGTCCCGCCTGCCCGGGTCTGGATCGAGATGACGCCCGACTGGAAGTTGCCGAACTCCGCCGAGGTGGCCCCAGTGGTGACGGAGGCCTCCTCAAGCGCGTTGGTGCTCACCGTGAGTTCCCCGCTCGCGGCAGCCGGAACCACGAGGTTCTGCGAGACGAGGATGTCCGGATGCATGACCGGAACCCCATCGATGTAGATCGCTGTCTCCTCCGGGCGCCCGCCGCGGATCGACAACGCACCGCCACGCGAATTCGCCACGACACCGGGCTGGAGGGCAATGACCTGGCTCAGCCGGTCCACGGGCAGGCGATTCACGTAGTCACCTTCAACCCGTTGCTTGGTGGTCACTTGGTCGCGGGGGACGAGGAGGTCATACGCCGCGATCACCCTGATTTCCTCCAGCTCGATCGGAGCGGTTTCGAGAACGAAATCCTGGGTGACGGTGTGCTCCGCGAAGACCCTTAGGTCCCGGACCTCAAGGGGTCGGAAGCCGATGAACTGGGCGCGCAGCGAAGTGACGCCGGCGGGGACGTTGTTGAAGAAGTAGTAGCCGCGGGGATCGCTGTGGGTATGGAAGGCACTGCCGAGGATGTCCAGCTGTGCTTGGACGATCGGGTTGCCCGCGGCGTCGCGCACATGGCCCTCGATCTTGCCGGTCGGGGTCTGAGCCGTGAGCGGTGCCCCGGATGCCAGGAGAATCAGCGGCAGCCAGGGGAAGGCGATCAATACTGCCTGACAGCGAAATCGCGTCATGTGAGGGCTCCATGACGATTCGCCCGTTGGGTAACGGCTGCTACCGTTGGCCCGCTGTCTTGCCGGGTTCTACGATGAGAATGGGGACTATCTTACACCCCAATATCCGCTTCCGCGGGGTGTCCGCAAGTGACACAGCCGGTAGTTGTGGTCAGAGGGGGCTGGCCCGCTCCGGGGGCATTGGAGACTGATGCAATGCGGTCAGCGCTTCAGGTCCATCACCCAGATGTCGCTCTCGGAGTCATCGACGGTGAAGTAGATCCCCTTCGGGCCGATGGTGTACGCTCCCATCCAGAAATTGGGCCGGCCCGTTCCATCCAGCTTCACCACTTGGCGAGGTTTGCCGCCGGCCCGGGGCCAGGCGAAGACCCCCTTGCCAGCCACCCCGGCATAAAAGGTTGAGCCATCGCGGGAGAGAAGCGGTTGCCGATAGGCGTCAACCAGGGCGGAATCGAGGTGCCAGAGGACCTTTCCCGATAGCGAGAGCAGCATGAATCCACCCGGCTCACCGCGCGCCTCGTGGGCACAGTAGAACCCGCTGCCATCGGGCGCCCACTGGGTGGGGAAGCAGCCGAAATGGGTGACTTGCACTGCCTTCTGCCACGGGGCGCCGACTCGTTCCCGCGACATGAGCCAGGTCTCCACTCGGCCGGTCACGTCCGACCAGAAGGCGAGACGCAGCCCATCGGGTGACCAGACCGGCGCATTACTGTAGCCCGAGTCCGGGGTGGGCAAAGTTACCGGCGTGCCACCCTCGATCGGCGCCAGCTTCAAGCCACCGTCCAGGAACGTGACCTCTCGTCCGTCCGGGGACCACCGCGGTGCCTGTCCCCCGCTGGTCACGGCGATCGGCGTCCCGCCGCTGATCGGGACCCGGTAGATGCGACTGCCCCCGGGTGTCCCGATGTCGGAGTCGTACAGCAGCCATTCGCCGTCTGGGGAGACGTCTTGGGTCTCCACCCTCTGATTGCCGGAGGTGACCAGCCGTCCTGACCCGAGCGGCACCGGCTCGGGCGGGTCGAGGGGGTACTCCCGCACATTCTGGCGGGCGGTGAACTTCGCGAAAGCCAGCCGCCTGCCGTCGGCCGAGAGCGAGATCGAATGGGCATCGGTCCCGCCGGGGATCTTGAGCGGTTGGCCGCGCGGCCCCGACCCCGTGACCTCGAGGGCGTAGATCTCCCGCTGGCCGTCGCGGTCCGAGACGAACATCAGGTGGCGATTATCGAGCCAGACCGGGCTCACGTTGAGACCCTGCGTTGCGACGGGTACCGGCTGGCCACCATCTGAGGCCACGATCCAGATCGCCGAGGAATTGGTGTTGGGGGCGAGCGTCCAGAATGGGTTTCCGGCCACATATGCGATCCAGCGACCATCCGGTGACCAGGCGGGGGAATGGAGTCCGTCCCCGCGATTGCGAGGCGCTACCAGGAATCGTGTTGATTCGCCCTTCAGGGAATAGACGAAGATACTGTCTTGGGCGATGAGCGCCGCGCGGGTGCCGTCTCGCGACCAGGCGGCCCAGGGTGTTTGCCGGGGGAGCTCCACCCCCGATGCCGCGCCTCCCAATGGGCCGACCTCCCGGTAGCCCGCCCCACCCCAGAACCGCACCGACTCCCCGTCCGGGCTCCATGCCGGAAAGCTCCCGCCACGGTGGGCCACGACCTCCCCCGCGCCGGGGGTGGCGACGATGCGCCGAATGACGACGGCCCCGCGAGCGATGAATGCCACCTGACTCCCGTCCGGTGACAGAGCCGGCTGGTATTCGATGCCCGGCTCACTGGTGACCTGGCGGGAGTTGGAGGTGGTGAGTACCAGGGGACGGTGCCAGACGAGGGCGGTAACGGCGGCGGCGACAGTAACGGCGGCAGCGGCGACAACCACCGTGGAATGCCGCCGACGCCACGCGACCGCTCCTGCCGCCGGTATCGCCGCTCCTGCTCTCTCGCTTTCGAGCGCCGCCGCAAACTGTGCCAGCGTGGCAAACCGGTCCGATGGGACCTTCGCCAACGCTCGGGTCACCGCCTGCTCCACCGCCGCAGGTACCCCCGGCCGGAGCACGCCGACCGCCACCGGCTCTGCGGTCATCAGCTTGGCGACTACCGCGCGAGCCGTCGGCCCACTGTGCGGTGGCTCTCCGGTCAGCATCTCGTACAGGACGGCGGCGAGACCGTACAGGTCGCTCCGGGCGTCGAGTACTCTCTCTCCGGTCGCCTGCTCCGGGCTCATGTAGTGCGGGGTGCCGACGGACATCCCCGTTTCGGTGAGCCGTGCGCCTCCCGCCTCGGACACGGCCAGGGCGATGCCGAAGTCCGCCAGCAGGGCCCGTCCTTCGTGCAGCATGATGTTTTCGGGTTTGATGTCGCGGTGGATCACCCCTTGGCGGTGGGCGTAGTCGAGAGCTGAGGCCACCTCCGTGGCGATTCGAACGGCGTCGGTGACGGCGAGCTGTTTCTCCCGGGTGAGCCTGTCCCGGAGCGACTCGCCCTCGACGAAGGGCATGACGTAGAAGAGGAAGTCCTCCGTCCGCCCATCCGTCTGTCCCCCCGCTCTCCCACTGTCGAAGAGGGGAAGGATGCCGGGATGCTGCAGGCTGGCCGTGACCTCGATTTCCTTGAGGAACCGCTCCGCGCCGAGGACGGCGGCGAGTTCGGGCTTGAGGACTTTTACCGCCACCTTGCGATGGTGCTTCAGGTCCTCGGCGAGGTAGACGGTGGCCATGCCGCCGTGGCCCAGCACCCGCTCGAGGCGGTACCTGTCGGCAAGGGCGGCGGCGAGATGCTCAGGGATGTTCACCTGGACTCACCTTTCCTTCACCAGCCGCGCCAGCTCCGCTCGTACGCGTTCGACTTCCGGCTTGATCGAGGGCTCTGGGTTGTACCGCAGTGCCAGATAGTGACTGTAGGCCCTAATGGCTCCCGCGGTGTCTCCCACCAGTGCTGCCAGGCGGCCTTCCTCTCGGAGGGCGTAGCTGGGGGCGGCGTTCGGTGAATACCCGGGCCGCCGACGGACAGCACGAAGCGCGGAGACCAGATCTCCCCGCTCCTCGTGGAGCCGGGCGAGGACGAGGTTCCTCCACCACTTGTAGTGACCTCGGGCCATCTGCTGCTCGAATTCTCGGAGGGTCTCGTTGGTATCAGGCGAATGAGCCACGGCGGCAGCGAGTGCTCGGAGCATGGTATTGCACTCGTCCGCCTTGCCGCCCTCAAGCCGCCTCATGTTGGCCCGCACGGTGGAGGTGTCGCCGTGCGCCAGCCGCCACAATTCCAGATTACAGATCAGGCTCTGCTGCTCGAGTCTGCGCGCATCTGTAGCTGGCTCCTGATTGACGGCTAGGGCCAGCAGGGTGGCAGCCCTGGCAGCGAGCGCGGTATCGCCATCACCCCACATCGTGTAGCCCAGGAGTAGCGGGAAATAGTCGACCGGCAGCATGTCGATGGGTCCGAGCTTTGCCAAAGCCGCCGCCGCGGATCCAGGTCGCCCCAGATGCTGATAGAAGATGTAGGCATCCCCGTAGTGGTCCAGCGAGTCGTCCCGGTTCTTCGCCGTGGCGAGGTAGCGGGGCAGCGACCATTCCGCTTCCCGGATGCCGAACCCAAAGAGCTGTGCATCCATTAAGACCCGGTAGCCGCCCCAGCCGGCGCTGTCGAGGTTCCGCTTCGCCAGGGCCAGCATGGCGCTGTCACTCAACGCCGCTGCCGCGAGCAGATTCCGGACGTCGTCCTTCTCCGGGAAGCGGCTCAGCAGGTGCCGAACGGTGGCGGTGTCCCCCTCCAGCTCCGCGATTTGAAGCAGGTGGTACATGGGCTCGACGTTGAGCGTGGTGTCCAGTACCAACGCCCGGTTGAGGGCCTGTGCCGCGCTGTCGTTGGGGTGCGCCACCCCAACCCACGCGCCGCCATGGAAGTACTTGTCGCCCAACTGGGTCCACAGGTCGGGGTCGTCGGGCACCCGATCGACAGCTGCCCGAAGTGCAGTGATCTCCTCCCGCGGTGAACTCTCTGCCGGGTAGTTCGGTCCCACCAGTGCAGACAGAATCAGGCGATCCCTGAGGCCCAGCCGGTCACGGTGGGCCCAGGCCAGCTCGAACCCTCTCTGCCGATGATTGAAATCACCCCAGTTGGCGGCCAGGCTGAAGCCGAGTCCGGCTAGGGCGAAGTTCGAATCAAGTGCCATGGCGTGGTCGAAGTGCTGCATCGCCTGCTTGTATTGGCCGGCTCGGTGCTCGGCGCGCCCCGCGAGGTACGCGTACAGGGCGCCCAGGGAGCCGGTCGTGAGGGTGGCAAGCCGATCCGGCCTGACGCCGGCCTCCATGGCCACCATTCGTGCGGAGAGTGCATCCACCAGCCCCATGAGACTGTCCGCGCTGCCCTCGACCTTGGACTCCGCGCGGATCGCGGCGGTGGTTGCGTCGAGCAGTGTGCCCCGGAGAATCAGGTGCCCCGGCGTGGCCACGATGGTGCCGAGCACCAGGGACCCAGCGCCGAGTCCGCGTGCCAGTTCCGCGGCTCCCTTGAGGGTAGGGTCCTCGCCGCTCGCGGGCCGGGCCCGGTGCCAGGCCGCGATCGCCGTCTGTGCCGGCAGCACCCGCGGACCACCCTCGCCGGAGAACTTGGTCTCCAGCAGATCCACCATCCCCTCACGCAGGCTTGCCTGGCCGCTGTCGGTCCCGCTCATACGAAAGGGGAAGACCGCGATGAGGTTGGGATCGAGCGCCGGTGCCCGATGTTGGGACCAGCGCAGTGTGATTGCCATGGTAACTGCTGTAACCGCGATAACGGCGGTAACGAGGGCGACGTTCCGCCGAAGCCAGGTGACCGCTCCCACCGCCGGTACCGCCGCTACCGCCCCCTCTCGCTGCAGCGCCGTCGCGAACTCCGCCACCGTGGCGAACCGATCCGACGGCACCTTGGCGAGGGCCCGCGTGATCGCCTGCTGCACCCCAGTTGGCAGCCCCGGTCGGAGCACCCCAACCGGCACCGGCTCCGCCGTCATCAGCTTGGCCACCACCGCCCGCGGGTTGGGCCCGGTATGAGGCGGCTCTCCGGTCAGCATTTCGTACGTCACGGCGGCCAGGCCGTAGAGATCGCTCCGGGCGTCGAGGACTCTCTCTCCCGTGGCCTGCTCCGGGCTCATGTATTGCGGGGTCCCCACCGACATCCCGGTCTCCGTGAGGCGGGTACCTCCCGCCTCGGAAACGGCGAGCGCGATGCCGAAATCGGCCAGCAGCGCGCTTCCCTCGTGTAGCAGGATGTTCTCGGGCTTGATGTCGCGGTGGATGACGCCTTGGCGGTGCGCGTAGTCGAGCGCGCTGGCGATCTCGCCAGCGATCCGGAGCGCCTCGGCGACTGAAAGCTGCTTCTCGCGCGTCAGGCGATCGCGTAGCGACTCGCCTTCCACGAACGGCATGACATAGAAGAGGAATTCCTCCGTCCGCCCGTCCGCTTGTGCGGCCGTCCGCCCGCTCTCGAAGAGCTGGAGAATGTGAGGGTGCTGCAGGCTGGCGGTGACCTCGATCTCCTTGAGGAAGCGCTCCGCCCCGAGAACCGCGGCGAGCTCAGACTTGAGAACCTTCACCGCAACCTTGCGGTGGTGCTTGAGATCCTCAGCCAGGTAGACGACCGCCATGCCGCCTCGGCCGAGTTCACTCTCGAGGCGGTAACGGTCGGCGAGGGCCGAAGCGAGGGCGGCAGGAATTGGTGGCACGGTGATTCTCAAGATGCAGCCGGCTACTGCCAGGCGCGAGGCCGAGCCCATTCGAGTTGATAGACCGAGACGCGCCGGCCCGGGTTGGGTTTCAGCAACGGTCTACCTAGGCGCGGCACGTCCGCGGCTCTGGCCCGGCCGCGAACCCGTCAGTAGTTTCAGGCATGGCCCCTCCGCCCCTCCTCGCCGCGCTCTCCCGGCGCGGCTTCCTGACCTTCTGTGCCAGCGCTTCGATGGCATTCCTCCCCGGTCGGCGCCCGGCGTTGACCGGGGTAACGATGTGCCACGCGCCACGCTCCGGGCCACACCCCCATCCCACCCCCCGGCCAGAGATCACCGCCGCCAAGGTGCTGACGGGAGAGCAGCTGGGAGCGTGGGCTGACGCGATCCCGGCCTTCGACGAGGTGCGGCAGATCCCCGAGATCATCGACGGCATTCGCTGCAACTGCGGCTGTGCCGAGGACCCGAATTTCTACTCGCTCCTGAGCTGTTACGAGGGGGAGGGCATGGCCCGTTACTGCAAGATCTGCCAGGGGCAGGGCCGGGTCGCATTCCGGCTGCACTCGGCCGGGAAAACGCTGGACGAAATCCGCGCCGCCATCGACGCGCGCTTCGGCTGATCACCCTTGTTGAACAATCACGGAGGTCCGATGACCGCTTTCGTCCGGCGCTGCTTCCTTGCGCCCCTCGCCCTCTGGCTGATGCTCCCGGCCGTGGCTTCCGCCCAGATCCGCGCCAGCGAGCGGGGGGCGATTTCCCAGACGATCGACGGGAGCGTCATTACGGTCGATTATTCCCGGCCCCAGGTCCGGGGACGGAGCCCGATCTTCGGTGGGTTTGTGAAGTGGAAAGAGGTCTGGACCCCGGGCGCCAACTATGCCACCACCCTCGAGGTCAGCCGCAAAGTGTACATGGACGGTCATGCGGTGCCTGCCGGCAAGTACTCGATGTGGTTGGTGGTGGAGCCGGAGCAGTGGATCATGGTGCTGGACCCCCGCCACCGCCTCTATCACACCGAGATGCCGGACTCCAATCCCAATCAACTGCGGTGGGTGGTCCATCCGGCGGAGGGGCCGTTCACCGAGGTGCTCACATTTTCCTGGCCCGAGGTGCATCCGACCGGGGGAACGCTGCTGCTCCGCTGGGGCACGACCGAGCTGGAGATGAAGGTGAACGTGGAGCCGAAGCACCGTTTGGCTCTTCCCGCGGCCGACGCCGCACCGTACCTCGGCACCTGGCTCTTCCGGTGGACGGGGACGCCTGACAGCGTGCCACCCTCGAAGATCACCGTGGCCCACGAAGGCGGCATGCTCATCGGCCACTGGAATCCCGCCCCGTGGCCGGAGGCCGCCACCATCGTGCTCGTCAAGATCGCGGATGACTGGTTCATGGTGGGGACGGTGGAGAAAGGCGAGATGACGGACCTGATGCCCGAGTTCGTGTTCGAGTTCTCGCGAAGCGGCGGGAAGCCGACCGGCTTCGACGTGCGGGGCGAGGGCGACGCCCTCATGGCGTCCGCGAAGCGGGAGTGACGGCTAGGGAAGGTCTGCACAGGCCAGGTGCCGCTGCCCGGGCTCGTCCGCGGTGTCCCTCCGGGCGCTCGGCTTTGTGGCAGGCCCCCCTGTGGCGAGAGGGGAAGTACGCACGCGCCCTCCGGGACACCCGCGGCCTCGCCTGGGTTCGACACCTAGCGCAGAGCCTCCCTATGGCCGCTTGGTCTTGGCCCTGAGTTCCTCGAACCAGTTGTCCACGAACACCAGCTGCACCGGGGTGCGCCCGGCGGAATCCGCGACCAGATGGAGCATCACGAAGCGCTGGTCATCGGGGGTCACATCATACGCGCGATTGCCGGGCGTCTTGGCATAGCCTGTCGTCGGAAACAGCGCCCGCGGTGTTCCCAGTGAGAAGGACGGCGTGCTGGCGACCGGCACCGCCATCATCTGCCCCGAGGAAGAGCGAAAGAAGATCTCCCGGCCCCCATGGCTCCATAGCGGTTCCTCTCCCCCGGCGGTGGATACCTGCCAGCGCCCATCGTCGGCCTTGGGGAAGGGCCGCACGTAGACCTCGTCCCGCCCCGATTCATCCGATTGATAAGCAAGGAACCGTCCGTCCGGCGACAGCGTCGCCGCCCGCTCCTCGAACTTCGGTGAGGCGACGAGCGGCACCGGCACGCTGTCCGTTCCAGGTCGGAAGCCGAGAATGTCGCGCGAGGGAACCGTAGTCCGCACCACCAGCCACTGAGCGTCCCGTGACCAGAGCGCCTCGGCGAGGGAGCGACCGGAACCGAGCACCCGCTCCGGCGCGCCGCCGCCATCGGCGCGCTTGCGATAGATCGAGGCGTTGTTGTTGCCCGGGTCCACGAGGTAGGTCACCTCGTGCCCGTCGGGGGTCCAGACCGGGCGGTACTTGAGGAACTCCTCGAAGGTCAGGCGGGAGAGTGGACCGTGGTCGAGCTGCTTGATCCAGATGTCGGACGTCGGTTCGCCCGCGATGGCCACGGCCAGGCGGCGACCGTCAGGCGACAGGCTGAGGCCTCCATTGAAGGGTCGCACCAGGGTCCAGCCGGAATCGATAGTCGAAGAGCGGCCATCCCGGGTTACCCAGACCGGCTGCACCGTCTCCCGAATGCTCCGCGGCTCGCCGGCGTAGTACACTAGGGTGCCCGCGTCCGACACATCGTAGTCCACGATATATCCGTCCCGGACGGCCAGCCCCGTGATCACCGGAACGGCAGGGCCGATCGTCACCATCCGGTCCTGATCGAACGGGACTGTCACGAGGGAGCCGTCGGCGCGCGCGATGAGGAGATGCCCCGAAGCGAGGTACCGGGCCCGCACGCCGCGCTGCAGGATCCGGAACCGGCCCGTCTTGAGGACGGCGACGGCGATGTCGGTGTCCGTGGGACGGGTAGGCCCATACCAGATGGAAAACAGGAGGCCCCGGTTGTTGGGCAACAATGCGGGGTTGAGGTGGGCAAAGGCGTGTGCCGCGCTGTCAGGAGTGGTGACCGCGGTCGGGGCCCCTCCCGTGACTGGCACTCGGACGATGCCCGACGTGCGGTTGAAACTGCTGGCCGAGTAGAGAAGTCCGTCGGGACCCCACGCCGTTCCCCCGCCTGAGATGAGGGAATCGGCCACGATGAGCGGCGAAGCTCCGTCCAGCGGGATCACCTTGAGCACCCGATCAACCACGAAGGCCAACTGCCGCCCGTCCGGGGACCAGCTGAGGTCGTGCGCTCCCGCGGTGCCGGAGAGCGGGCGGGCATGGAGCTGGTCGCGATCCCGAATCCAGATCTGAGTGGCCCCGGCCGCCGCCCCGCCGACGTAGGCCAGACGGTTGCCGTCCCGGCTGATGGCCATGGAACCCGCAGCGACTGAAGCGATCGCCTCCGCGCCGGCCGGCTCGAGGGCGTATCGTCGTACCGGCTCCCCCGCGCCGGAGGTGGTCCGGGACCAGATCCACAGTCCAGTGAGCAGCGTGAGGCCCCACAGCAGCCACCCGGCCAAGGGCACCGCGGTCCATGCCCGGGGACGGCTCCGGACCGCGGATCGTGCCGTGGCCGACGAGCTGGTAAAGGTGGGGCTGGCAAGTGCGGCGGCGAACTCGGCGGCGCTCGCGAAACGGTCCGCCGGCAGCTTCTCCAGCGCGGTCAGGACCGCGGCCTCGACGTGAGCCGGAATGGATTTGCGTTGCCCGGAGAGCGCGGCCGGCTCCGCCGTCATCACCTTGGCCACGATGCTCTGCGCGGTGGGGCCGGTGAATGGCGGCTCCCCGATCAGCATCTCGTAGGTCACACACCCCAGGGCGTAGACGTCGGAACGGGCGGTGATCTCCCGTTCCCCCATGGCCTGTTCGGGACTCATGTAGTGTGGGGTGCCGAGGCTCATGCCGGTTTCGGTCATCCGGCTGCCGCCCGCGGCATTCGCGGCCAGCGCGATCCCGAAATCGGCGACCAGCGCCTGTCCATCGTGCAGGAGAATGTTTTCGGGCTTGATGTCGCGGTGGATCACCCCGCGGCGGTGGGCGTAATCGAGCGCACTCGCGACCTCGCGGGCGATCCGCACTGCCTCGTCCACCGGAAGCTGCTTCTCCCGGGTGAGCCGGTCACGGAGCGACTCACCCTCCACGAAGGGCATGACATAGAAGACGGTGCTGTCGACCTGGCCCGAGTCGTGGAGCGGGAGGATATGGGGGTGCTGCAGGTTGGCGGTGGTCTTGATCTCGTGCAGGAACCGCTCGGCACCCAATATGGCCGCGAGTTCGGGGCGGAGGACCTTGAGGGCCACCTTGCGGTCGTGGCGGACGTCATGGGCAAGGTAGACGGTTGCCATGCCGCCATGGCCGAGCATGGTCGGACTCCCATCCGATCCTGTCGCAATGCGGTAGCGGTCGGCGAGGGCCGCAGCGAGGGTGTCCATCTGGTCCGGCATCGGGACTGAAGATGGCGGTGGCGCCGGGAGACCGCCAGCGCGACGCCCGGCCCGGCATTGCGCGGTTTGGTGAGAGATGTCAAACTTGCCTC
>Ga0315273_10002798_pt1 | contig 20772 bp, 17 predicted proteins | sample YL17G02_0_MG_FD_205753 | JGI IMG/M metagenome (GOLD analysis project Ga0315273, IMG submission 205753) | Sediment microbial communities from Yellowstone Lake, YNP, Wyoming, USA - YL17G02_0 | ecosystem: Environmental > Aquatic > Freshwater > Lake > Sediment | place: USA: Wyoming | collected... | reverse complement strand
CTGGTGTCGATGTCCGCGGAATTCGAGGACTTCGACCTGATCGTGGACCTGCATCGCAGCCTGCGGACCCGCATTCTCACCGCGCGGCAGAAAGCGCCGCTGGTGTTCGCGCCCGCCGCGCGCGTGGTGCGTGAGCGCTGGGTTCATGCACGCTGGACGCGTCCTGCGCCCGCACCTCACGTGACGGCCCGCTACGCCGCGGCCGTTGCGCCGCTCGGCGTCGTGGTGACCGGGTCGCCGCGCATGACGGCGGGCACCGAAGCCGAAGCGTGGGCCCGGGAGTGGATTGCGGCGTGGCGTCCCGCGACCGCCACGCTTTCGCCCGACGACGATCCGATGTGGTGCGAGCGCCGCGCGCCGATCGCGATGTGTCCGGCAGCGCATCACGCAACCAAGCGCTGGATCGAAGCCCACTGGCTCGTGCTGCACGAACGGCTCACGGCCGCCGGGCATCCGCTGCTGTACTTCTCGCTCGATCGGGAGCGGCGGTCGTTCCCAGCGCTGTCAGCATTCGTCGAGCAGGACGCACGCGCCCGCTGGTGCACCGAGCCGCTGCCGCGCATGGCAGCGCTGATGTCCCACTGCGCGACGGCCGTCACGTGCGACACCGGGCTCATGCACGTGGCTGCTGCGCGCGGGTTGCGGGTGGTCGCGATGTTTGGCAGCACGGTACCCGAGTTGGGATTCGCTCCAGCAGGGGAGGGTCACGCCGTGCTGTGCCGCCACGAGCCATGCCAGCCGTGCACGCTCCACGGGCGCGCCGAGTGCCCGAAGGGGCATTTCCGCTGCATGAACGAACTGGCGCCAACCATCGTGCAGGCTGCGGTCGAGCAGATGCTCGCACCACGCGATCCCGTGGGCATCGCCGAGCAGCCATGAAATGCGCTGCTTGTCGTAGTGGAAACGTGGCTCCTATACTGCCGCCCCGGCCTCGGTGTCCCGACGTCTCCCGTGCCGCGCCCGATACTCTCTGACAGAGGAGCACGCGTGAGTCCGACAGATTCTCCGCACAACACCAAGGACTTGAAGGGATTCGTCGAGGATCTCACCGATCAGTCCGACGACTTCTCGCGCTGGTACACCGAAGTCGTGCGCAAGGCGCAGCTCGCCGACTACGCGCCGGTGCGCGGATGCATGGTGATTCGTCCCTACGGATACGGTCTGTGGGAGAACATGCAGCAGCAGCTCGACCGTCGCATCAAGGCGACCGGTCACCAAAACGCCTATTTTCCGCTGCTGATCCCCGAATCGCTGCTCCAGCTCGAAGCCGACCACGTCGAGGGTTTTGCGCCGCAGGTCGCGTGGGTGACGCACGGCGGCGACGAGCAACTCGAGGAGCGCCTCGCGATCCGTCCAACCAGCGAGGCGATCATTGGACGCATGTACTCTCGCTGGATCGAGTCCTACCGTGACCTGCCCGTCCTGATCAACCAATGGGCCAATGTCATGCGCTGGGAAAAAGTGACCCGGCTGTTCCTGCGCACTGCGGAATTCCTGTGGCAAGAGGGCCACACCGCGCATGCGACCGCGGACGAATGCCAGGAGGAAGTGCTGCGCATGCTCGAGGTCTACCGCGAGTTCGTGGAGACCGAGCTCGCGATTCCCGTGTACGCGGGCCGCAAGAGTGCGGCCGAGAAGTTCGCAGGGGCCGAGATGACGTATTCGATCGAAGCCCTGATGCGAGACGGCAAGGCACTTCAGGCCGGGACATCGCACAACCTCGGCCAGCATTTTGCGAAGGTGTTCGATATCACCTATCAGGACGAACAGGGCAAACGCCAGCATGTGTGGCAGACCTCGTGGGGTGTCTCGACGCGGCTGATCGGGGCGCTGATCATGACCCACGGCGACGACCAGGGCCTCAAGCTTCCACCGCGCGTCGCACCGGTGCAGGCGGTGGTGGTGCCGATCTGGCGCAAGGATCACGAGCGGGGCGCGGTGCTCGAGTTCATCGCGAAGGTGCGCGAAGCGCTCGGCGACCGGGTGCGGCTTCAGGTTGATGATCGTGACCAGTACTCGCCAGGCTGGAAGTACAACGAGTACGAACTGCGCGGCGTGCCGGTGCGGCTCGAAGTCGGTCCGCGGGATGTTGCGCAATCAGCAGTGATGAGCGTGCGACGCGACAGCCGTGCGAAGGAATCGATCCCGCTCGACCAACTCGCGGTGCGCCTGCCCCAATTACTCGACGAGATCCAGCGCGCGTTGTTCGAGGCGGCGCGCGCCTACCGCGACGAGAACACCACGCCGGTCGCCACACTCGCCGACATCGAGGCACATTTCGCAACGAAACGCGGGTACGTGGTGCTGCCGTGGAACGACGACGCCGCACTTGAGGCCCAGATCAAGGAACGCACCGGGGCGACGCTGCGCTGTGTGCCGCTCGACCAGACGCCATTCCAAGGGCAGTCAGGCGACGGACGCCCGGTGGCGCTGTTCGCGCGCTCGTACTGAGCGGTGATGGAGTCCTCGAGTGCTGCGGCGCCTGCGCGCATGCTGGTGCGGCTGCCCAACTGGCTCGGGGATCTGTTGATGGCGCGGCCCGCCGTGGCGGCACTGCGTGCGGCCCATCCTACGACTATGTTCGAGGCAGTGGCGCCCAGAGCCCTGCTCGGGCTCGTCGAGTGGGACGGAGTGTTCCAGGCGGTCCATGCGTGGCCTCGCGCGGGTGCGGCGCGCGCGCAACTTGCGCGGACGATGCGCAGTACGCGACCGGATGCCGCGCTGATCCTGCCACCGTCGTTTTCGAGCGCGTGGTGGGCGTTGCGCACCGGCGCGCGCGTGCGTGTCGGATTCCGCAGTGAGGCGCGTGACCTGCTGCTCTCCGATGCTGTGGTGCGTCCGCCGCGCGGCGAGTTCCACTTGGCGGACGAGTACCTGATGCTTGCGCGCGTGCTGGGGGCGCGCGATGCCGTCCCCAGCACGCTTGCGGTCCCGCCCGCGGCGCGGGAGGACGCCACGGCGCTGCGCGCGCGGCTCGGTGCCGGCGGCAGCTACGCGGTGCTGGCTCCGGGTGCCATCTACGGGCCCGCTAAACGCTGGGGTGAGGATCAGTTCATCGCGGTCGGCCGCGCGCTCGCCGATCGCGGCGACGCGGTGCTTACGTGTGGCGCCGCCACGGAGCGTGACGCGTGCGAGCGTGTCGCAGAGGGTATCGGCCCGCGCGCGGTCGCTGTGGCGGGCCACACCGATCTCGCCACGCAAGCAGCGTTGTGCGCCGGCGCGCGCGTGGCCGTGTGCAACGATTCGGGGCTCGCGCATCTATCGGCGGCTACCGGGGCCCCAACCGTCGTGGTGTTCGGCTCGACCAGCAGCGCGTGGACGGCACCGCTTGGTACCCGGGTGCGCGTGGTCCAACACGCCCCGCCGTGCGCGCCGTGCTTCCAGCGTGCATGCACGATCGGCTATCGGTGCCTCGTCGCGGTCCGCTCGCGCGACGTCATCGACGCATGTGCCGCGGTAGCGGGATGAAGCCCGTCACAGGCGCGCGATGAGGGTTCTCATCCATGGGAACTCGCTTGGACCGGGCAACGAGCGCATGCGGCTCGCGGCGGCCGGGCTCGCGCTGCGTGGGCACGACGTGAGGTGGCTCGGGCGGCATGCGCCCGCCACGCTGGTCGAGGCGGGTGTGATTCGCCATTTCACACGCCCGGTTCGCCGCCGTCTCGAGCCAGCGGATCTCGTGCTCGGTGGCGCACGCCAGCCGCTGCGCACCGCGGCAAATGGTTGGTTTGCGGCGGTGCACGGCATGCTGCTCGGGCTCGATCCCGCCGCCGTGCGCGGCTGGACCATGTTCGATCGCTGGGCGTGGGGATCGCTCGACTCGGGCGGACTATTCGAAGCGGGCACGCGGGAAGCGCAGACCGACGTGGCCGGCGTCCCGGCTGCGTCTCTCGGCGCGTGGTCGCTCGAGTCGCCGCCCGAGACTCCAGCCTCATCGCACCCGGACGTGGAGGCGCTCGAGCGCGCGTGCGAGCGCGGGATCGCACGGCGTCGCGGCCTTTCGCCGCGTCCCGCCGTGTTCCTCGATCGCGACGGCACGCTGGTTGTCGAGAAGGGCTATCTGTCGCACGCGGACGATCTCCAGCTGTTCGCCGGCGTGCCGCGCGCGCTCGCGCGGCTCCACGCCGCGGGCTTCATCCTGGTCGTGGTCTCCAATCAGTCGGGCGTGGGGCGCGGATTCTTCCCGGTCGCGCGCGTCTACGAAGCGATGGCGCGGTTGCGCGGCGAGTTGCGCTCGCGCGGCGTCGAGCTCGACGCGGTGTACTTCTGTCCACACCGGCCCGAGGCGGGCTGCGACTGCCGCAAGCCGGGATCGGCGCTGCTCAAGCAGGCCGCGAGCAACCTCAACCTCGCACTGCGCCGATCGGCGATGGTCGGCGACAAGCTGCTCGATGTCGAGACCGGGCACCGGGTGGGTGCGGCGGGGATCCTGCTTCGCACCGGCTATGGACGCGACGAGGAACAGCGAGCGCCGGAGTTGGGCTGGAAGCCGCCGGAGCATGTCGCCGAGGATCTCGAGGCGGCCGCGATCTGGCTCGAGGAACGCATCACGGCGGAATGATTCGGCGGCGCGTCACGATACACGGCTCAAACCGCCGAGCGATTCAGCGCAGGGTGGAGCTCGACGTGGCGGGTGACCCGGATTCCGTAACGTCGAGCCCGAGCTTCAGTTCTCGCGCTCGAGCCGCAGGTCGTAGGTCTGTGCGGTGCCGGTCAGGTGGTAGTAGAGCCGGTGGCCCGGGACATGGAGCTGGGCCGACGTCACCCAGCGATCGGTGGCCAGATCGTCGAGACGGCTCGGATAGTTGCCGCGCTCGCGCTTGAACAACTCGAGCGCGTAGCGGACATCACGGAGTTGGGCGGTCAGGAACACGTCGTTCGAGCGGACGTTAAGCGTGCTGCGCACAGCCCTACCGCCCGCGAACAACACCGCGGCGCACGTCACGATGGAGATGACGAGCAGCATTTCGCTGACCAACGAATGCCGGACGACCGTCGGGCGCACCGGCTCCGGGCGCAGCACGACGGTCGGACCAGCGAGCTGGGGCTCGCTCTCACGGCGTCCGACGAATTCGATCCATTGCGCCTGCAGCATGCGGTCGATTGACTCGTACGCCTCGGACTCGGTGAGTGGCGCGGCTTCGATCACCTCGGCGAGCGTGTGTCGGCCGTCGATGATACCGAACAACTCGCGCTCTTCTTCGGTCAGCGGTTCGTTCGGGTCCGGCAGATCGCGAACGCCAAGCAGCACGTCGGGGTCGGTGAACTGCTCGGAACAGCGGCTGTATTCGTCGAGGCGGCGCGCCGCTTCGATGAGCGAGCCTTCCATGCTGAGCCGCACCCGCACCGGATGTTCCCAGCGCTGCACGACCTCGAAGCGGTAGCTGCCATTGTCCCAACGCACGATCCGAGTGATGTCGTCGAGGATCTGGCGCTCGAGGTAGATGGCAAGCTCGTCGGCCTCGACATAGCGGCCGGTGATCAGGATGTCTTCCAGATCGCGACGCGATTCGCGCTGGATCGAGGCGATACCGAGATGCTGCTCCTCCGACAGACGGTGGATCTTGAGCAAGAACAGGAGCAGCGGATCGTCTTTGAACATTCCCGGCAGCCGTGTTGACACGATGCGGCCGTCCATGACGAACACCGAGACCCGCTGGGATTGACGCTCGATCACCAGACAACCGCTCTTCTGCTGCATGCCGAGCAGTTGGAGGATCTCGGTTGCCGAGAAGTCGTGGAGATTGCCCTGGAGTGCCATGGACCTATGCCGCCCGAGAGGTGGTGTAACGGGCGGGTCGTACTCGGCGCGTCGACGCGGAGGCCAGCGCCTCGAAACGGACGCGTTCGCGTTCGGCCTCGATGAAGTACCCGAGCAGCGAGATGACGTAGAGCGCTATCCACGGCACTACCATGTAGAGCCCGGGCAGCGCCGCATCCAGGCTCGAAAGCCGCGGCTCGTATGAGAACGGTGTGGCGACATCGAACGCGATTGAGGCCAGGATCAGGACCATCGTGATCAGGAACCACGCTTCGAACACGCGGCGATGAAGAACCCAGCCGAAACCGGGCACGAGCGCGGCGAGCGCGGTGCGCACCGCGCGCCCCCGCCGTCGCACGATGCGCGAATGCTGGGTAAGCACCCGTCCGGCGTACTCGGGCGCGGCGCCTGATTCGGCCGCCGCGCATCCGTGGCACAACGCGACCTCGCGACGGCGCTCGGCGCAGCGTCTGCACACGACGCGCGCGCAATTTCCGCACGAGCGCAGCGGCATGGCGCGGTGCTGCAGGATACCGATCGTGATGCCGAGTCCGGCGCACAACACAACGGCGAGACTGAACGGCCAGCCGAGGCACTCGATTCGCGAGCGCCACAGCGGTGGAAGGGAGAGTTCCTCGCCGCGTGCGGGTTGGTAGCGTGCGAGGGCGTTCCAGAATCGTCCGGGCGCGATCCACAGATCGGCCGGGGGCAACGCGTCGCGCGTACCGACCTGGGTTTGATAGGGCTTGAGCATATCGAAATTGAGTGCCGCGGCGCGCGCCATGGCTTCGGACGCGGCGCGAAATTCGAAACGGTCGGTATAGATACGCGCGCGGTTGTAGTGGGTCGCGGCGTTGAAGGGATTGGATGCGGCAGCGCGGTCGTAGGCGTCGAGCGCCTCGTCGGTGCGTCCGAGCAGGCTGAGGACGTTGCCGAGGTTGTTGAGGACGCGGTCGTCGTTCGGCCACAGTTCGAGCGTGCGCCGGTATCCTGCCTCCGCAGTGGCGAGATCATTTCCGCGCCGCGCCATCCACGCGCGTCCGAAATGGATGAACGCGTTGTCGGGGTGTTCGCGCGCGAGCGTGGCGAGGCGATCTGAGCTGCTGGGAGCATAGGCTTCGTTCTGCAGGTGCAGCACGCCGTACAATGGCTCGCGATCTTCACGGAGCGGGCTGCCGAGCCGGTCGAGTTGGCTGACGAACCATGGCATCGCAACGAGCCCGGCGATGAGCAGCACGAACATCGAACGCTCCATCCATTTGAGCACGGGCCACAGCAAGCCGAGCAGGAGCACGGTTGGAAGTGCCGGTCCGAACCCGACCGCGAACGGCACGACGAGCACCACCCACGACCAGAACGTCGCGCGCCGCGGGGACAGGAAGCGCCCGAACCGCTCGCGCCAGCGATGGCGCAATTCGGAATTGCGCGCGACGACGATCATGATGCCGACGGCGATCAGGCCGAGAAGCAGCGCCTCGACTACGGTATAGAGGGTGTTCGCTTCCAGAGCGAGTTGGAATGCAAAGCTCTGACGGGCGACCTCGAGCAGCGAAGCGAAGTGCGCGAGCGCCTGGCCGGGTTCGCGCATCAGGAACCAGGCGCCGAGCGTGAAGTAGGGCAGCGTGAACGCGGGATCCAATTGCGAGGCGCCGCGCACGAGCTGGATGCCCTGGTCGACCGCACCCGATTGATGCGCCATCAGGCCGCGCCGGTAGAAGAGCCGCGCCTCGTCCGGGAGTGCGGGAACCTGGTAGCGGACCTTGTAGTCGAGCCACGGGCCGATTTGAAGGAGCGTGGGAGGCATGGTTCCCGGCGTGAGGACCACGACCGCGACCGGTACGGCCGCCGTCCTCACGACCGAATCATGCGCAGACTCGACGAATGCGGATCGCGCCGGCGTCGCGAAGGAGACCGTCGTGTCGGCGAGGGTCTCGGCGTGACCCGCGGGCGCCATGAACATCGCGAGCGTGCACAGCCCGGCCAGCAACAGCAGGCCGTGAGTTGGCGCGCTGCGGCGAACGTGCATGGGGTGCCTGTGATGGCGGTGCACCGGCGTTGTGATTCCTCTTGTCACACGGAGTCCAATCCCTTGACACTGCTGGCGCTACGCTTCTAAGGTGCCGCGGATTTGAGTGGGGTATCGGCGCATGTGGCCCGCCTCCTGAGAACTTTTCGCCGGGTGGCGTGCCGCTCTGGCACGTCGTGGCGCTGCGTCGTTTCTTCCGCACAGGAGCTTCCCGGATGGGCATGACCCCGATCAGTACCACTCCCTGGATAAGGATTTCCGACGCCCCATTGCACGTGGGTGCCACGGTTGAGGTGCGTGGCTGGCTCACGCACAAGCGATCGAGCGGCAAAGTACAGTTCCTCGTCGTCCGCGACGGGAGCGGCGTCATGCAGTGCGTGGCCGGAGTGCAGGATCTCACCCCGGCGGAGTGGGAGACGGCTGGCCGTCTCACCCAGGAATCCGCAGTCGTGGTCGTGGGGTCGCTGCGCGCTGACGCCCGCGCCCCGGGCGGCGTCGAGATGGGGCTGCGCACGCTCGAAATGGTGAGCCTCGCGGGGGACTACCCGATCACGCCGAAGGAGCACGGCGTGGACTTCCTGATGGACCACCGGCACTTGTGGTTGCGGGCACCGCGCCAGCAGGCATTGCTGCGCCTGCGTGCGGAGATCATCGCGGCATTTCGGGACTTCATGGAGCAGGAGGGGTTCCTGCTGGTCGACGCGCCGATCTTCACACCTGCGGCGTGCGAGGGCACGACCACGCTGTTTGAGACGACGTACTTCGACGAGCAGGCCTACCTCACCCAGAGCGGGCAGCTCTACATGGAGGCCGCGGCAATGGCGCTCGGTCGGGTCTACTGCCTTGGACCGGCGTTCCGAGCCGAGAAGAGCAAGACGCGCCGTCACCTGATCGAATTCTGGATGATGGAGCCCGAATGGGCGTGGGCGACTCTCGATGACGTGATCGCGCTCGAGGAGCGGCTGCTGATCTACACCGTGACCCGCGTGCTGGAGCGGCGTGGCGAGGAACTGAAGGCGGTCGAACGTGACACTTCGAAGCTGACACGGGTGCAGGGACCGTTTCCGCGCATTCATTACAACGACGCAGTGAAGATGCTGCACGAGGCCGGACTGCCGTTCGAATGGGGCAGCGACTTTGGCTCACCGGACGAGACCGAGCTGTCGAATCGATACGAGACGCCGATCTTCGTGACGAACTATCCAGCCGCGGTCAAGGCGTTCTACATGGAGCCCGATCCGTCCGATCCACGCTTGAGCCTATCGTGCGACTGCCTCGCGCCCGAGGGCTATGGCGAGATCGTCGGCGGCGGTCAGCGCATGAGTTCGCTGCCGCTGCTCGAGCAACGCATCGATGAGCACGGGCTGCCGCACGAAGCGTTCGAGTGGTACAAGGACCTGCGCCGCTATGGCAGCGTCCCGCACTCGGGCTTTGGGATCGGCGTCGAACGCACACTCGCATGGATCGCAGGGCTCGATCACGTGCGCGAGTCGATTCCGTTTCCGCGGATGCTGAACCGGCTCCGACCGTGACGATCGCTTGCTCAGCGCCGGCGGAACACCAGCACTGCCAGATCACCTGATTCCTTCTGCGCCGTGAACACGTGTTCGTAGCGCGCGAATGTCGAGTCGCGCTCGGCAAGATCGCGGAACGGTGCACCGGCGCCGGCGAACGCGTTGCCAGTGCGGACCACGCCGAGCCGCACCACGAGCCAGTCGGGGCGCTCGCGCGCGGCGATGTCGGCGTACCAGCCGCTCCCCGCGCGACGGCGCGTCGCGACATCCGGCGAGACCAGGCCCACTTCATCGATCACGCGCAACGGCGTTTCGTAGCCGATGATCCCGATCGGCTCGAGCATCACGGATTGGCCCGGCCGGCAGTTGCCGAGCAGGTAGTTCGCAATCTCGCCGAAGCTCAGGTATTCGGCTTGGGCACGCGCGCGATAGAGCACGTCGGCAACTGACCACAGCGAGATGCAGAACAGCGCCGCGGTGATCGGGATCAGGCGCCCGCGCGTAATGCGGGGAAACCCGACACTCGCCGCGAGCGCGATGCCGGCGAGTGGGATCATGAGATACCAATAGAAGTAGGCGACGCCGATCGCTGCGTATCCGAACCACACCAGCAGCATGGCGCCCGCGGCGAGGCCGAGGCCGGTGGCACGACGCGACCACAGCTCGCGAACGCCCACCACGGCGGCCGGAAACATGACGATGCGCAGGATGGTGAGATAGGCGGTGTCGTTGAGCGCCGGACCGAAACCGATCAGGATCGGCGACAACCAGTCCCACCAGTATCGTCCGCTCCAGGGTCCGGGCGTGCCGTAGATCAGCGACTTCGCGGCGACGCTCTGAGGCACCGGCGAGCCGAAGTAGAGCCACAGAGCGGCCACGCCGGCGGCGAACAGGGTCCCCGCGACGATTCGGTCGCGCCCGCGCGCTCCGAGTGAAATCAGCGCCGCGGTCGCGATGCCTTCGGGCCGGGTGAGGGCGAGCAGGGCGAGCACCGGGCCTGCGGCCGGGTGGCGGCGATCGACGAGCGCGGCTCCAAGTACGATCAGGGCCAGCATGAGGTTCATCTCCATCCCCGAGGCGCACACGAACGCGAAGTACGGCCACACCGCAAAGAAGAAGGCAAAACACCAGGCCGCCTGACGCGAGGTGTAGCGCACGAGCAGCGGAACGAGCACGAGCAGCGTCACGACGTCCGCGAGGATGCTCGTTGCCTTGGCCCAGTCGGCCGGATGTTGGGTGAGCCGGAATCCGATCGCGTTCCACAGCGTCCAGACGGGAGAGGAGAATCCGAACACCCTCTCGTTCGGGTTGAACACCAGTCCGTTTCCCGCCACCAGGTTCCGAGCAAATCGAAACGTGATGTAGGCGTCCTCGGACGCGAATGGGATTTCGAGCCAGCCCACCACTCGCGTCACGAGCAGCAGCACGAGCGGAACCAGATACGGCCCGCGCAACTCGGCGATTTCGGCGGGTGTGGGTAACAGCGGGGCCGAGCGCGGCGCAGATGCGTCGAGGCTTGCAGTGGAGGGCAGGTCAGCGTGTTTCACGAAGGCGGCTCGATCTCGAGAGGGGACCTGTGGACCGCACCGGAGCGCGTTCCCGATCCGGGCGACGAACGCGGCGGAACATTATGCGCGCGGGCTCATCCCGACAAACGTAGATCGTGCGGAGCCGGGCGGGCTGCATGCTCGTCTGCGGAGCCATGTCGCGGCGTGCTCACGATAGGCCGGGGGATCGTTACCGGACGGACGTGGCCGGGGCGATTTCTTGACATCGCCGGAATGGCTGCCTAGTGTGCGGCGCCCGTCGGCGCCACCTGTCGTGAGGGCATTCCTAGAGGGAAGGGCCATGGTGTGATTGACAAGCTGCGAGCGCGCTCCGTAAACTCACGCCACTTCGAAGTCCGGGAATTCATTGGCGACCTTCGTCTTGGGGCGGCACTGTCGATCGGATTACTGACAGCGTTCCTGAGCGGCTGTTCTCCCCGGTCCGCCCCCGGAACCGTGGAAGATTCCGTCACCAGTGGGCGTATTCGGATCGTATCTGCGTCCGAGGTGAGCGGTCTGATATCCCGCGAGCGGTCAGCGTTCCTGGCTTTGTACCCGCAATCTGACATCCGGCTTGAATCGGGAACATCGCGCGGAGCCGTCAGTGCACTGTTTGGCGCCGAGTGTGATCTTGCTGTGATTTCACGAGAGTTGCGTCCGGAAGAGCGCCGGTCGGCGTCGGTCGGAGGGCTCGAGTTGGAAGGATATCGGTTTGCAAGAAATGCAGTGCTGCTCGCCGTGCACCCGTCGAATCCGGTAGAGAATCTGTCCCTCGACGAGATACGGCAGATCTACAGGGGTGGTGTGGCCAATTGGACGGAGCTCGGCGGCAGGCGTGGTGGGATTGTTCCCGTGGCGCAGCCGCCCGGGGCTGACGTGACGGAGTTCTTTTCCGAGGGAGCACTTGCGGGTGAGCCGATGGTGGCAGGCGCGATGATGGCGCAGAACGACTCGGGAGTGGTGGCGATCGTGGCACGCGAACCCAACGCGGTCGGCTACATCGCGCTCGGAGCGAACTTAGCCGGCGTGAAGGTCGTGAGGATCGCGACCATGCGCGGACTTCCGTACTGGAAGCCGGATCTCGAGGCCATCCATCGCGGCGACTATCCGCTCACCCGCTTCTACAATCTGTACGCTCGCGTCGGCGCACCCCGGCTCGCGGGCGGTTTCATCACGTTTGTGACCAGCATGGACGGGCAGCGCATCGTCAAGGAGGCGGGCCTGGTGCCGACCAGTGTGCCGGTTCGATTCGTGCGGCGCTCCCCGATGTTGAGCACTCATTCGAGAGGAGACTCGATTTCAAACCCATGAACGCCCACCATTGCGATTCGATGGCCCGCAGGTTCCTGGTTGTGATCATTGCTGCTCTCGGTCTGGCACCGCAGCTGGTCTTTGCCGACGATCTCAAGGATGGGCGTGCCGCGCTGCAGGCCGGACAGTACGATCAGGCCCTTACGCTGTTCGAAAAGGTGGCCAACACGGGTAACCCCGATGGGCGCGTCGGAGTCGGTCAGGTGTGGCTCCGTCGTCGGCAGTTTCCCAAGGCGACCGAAGCCTTCGAGACCGCGCAGAAGATGGATGGGAATCTGGCTTGGCCGTACTTCGGTCAGGGTGAGGTGTTGAGGCGACAGGAAAAGTGCGAAGCGGCGGTCCCGCTGCTGCAGAAGGCTACGGAGTTGGACCGCAAGTTCCCAGAAGCGCAGTTGGCGCTCGGGGAATGCCTCGTCAAGACGAAGCAGCACGAGAAGGCGGTTGCCGCGCTGACGCAGGGGCTAAAGTGGGGTTCGAGGTGGATGCCGAAGTTCATGGTAGCGCTCGGAGACGCCGAGCTCGCCCGTGACTCGCTGCGTGATGCCGGGGTCTGGTACACGCGTGCGCGCGAAGAGGCGCCCGAAGATCCAACCCCGCGCCGTGCACTCGGGGACTTCTATGTGCGGCGCGGCACCTTCGAGCTCGCCGTCCCTGAGTATCAGTCCGCGATCGAAAAAGACTCGAGCGATATTGATCTGCGCTTCAAGCTCGGCCAGGCGCTGTTCTATGCGCAGCGCTATAACGACGCGCTCGAGGCTTACAAGGACGTGGTCGCACGCGACCCGGAGTACGCGCCCGGTTTGCTCGCGCTCGGCGACCTCTACTACCGCTCGGGAGCGGCGGATCCGCGCCGCTTTCAGGACGCGAGGGCCCCGCTCGAGAAGTACACGCAGCTCAAGCCCGAGGACCCCAAGGGGTGGAGCGTGCTGGGGCGCACCCTGTACTCCCTTGGGCAGCGCGACGAGTCGTTGGCGGCGATGAACCAGGCAGAATCCCTGGGGGACAAGTCGAAGGAGATGTATCGCAACCGTTTCCGCCTGATGGTCGATCGCAAGGAGTACGACAAAGCGTTGGCGGACTACGACCGCGCGGATCCGGAGCCCGAGGACCAGCTGCGCATGGCGCAAGTGCTTGTGTTCATGAAGGAGACCGCTCGAGCGGAGTCGCTGTACATGGCGATGGTGGCCGCCGATTCGTCGTCGCGCAACGGCAAATTCGCGCTCAATGAGCTCGGCAAGCTCCGCTTCCGCGGGAAGGACTATCCCGGGGCGATTTCCTTCTTCACACGGCGAATCGCGCTTGACCCAAACCAAGACGAGGCTTACTACTATATCGGGTTGTCGTACAAGGAGATGAAGCAGTACCAGGAAGCGCTGGCGGCGCTGCGTCAGTCGGCTGCTCTCGCCGACGCGAAAGCCGACCGGCATTTTTGGCTTGGAATTCTTTACGCACAGGTCGATTCGGTGCCGCAGGCGAAGCAGGAGTTGACGCGGGCGATCGAACTGGATTCGTTGAGCACGAACAAGAACACCGGGGTAGCGCTGCGGCAGCTCGGATTCTACCAGTTGGTTGCAAAGGACTATGGCGAAGCGATCCGCATGCTGGAGCGCGCGGTCGGCATCAACCCGCAGGACGTCCAGGCGCTGGTCTGGCTCGGACAGGGCTATCAGAACTCGGGCAATCGCGGTAAAGCATGCGAAGTCTACAGTCGCGCGCTGGCGATCGATCCGCAACAACCCGACGCATTGAAAGGCAAGAAGAGCCTCGGCTGCTAGCATGGGACTGAGAAGCACGAGTGCAGAGTGGCGACGAGCGTGGCGTATCGAACGATACTCCGCGACCAGCAACGACGAAGCCAGCACAGCACTGGGGATTCTCGATCCGATGCCGGCCCGCGGCGGGAAGGAGCACCATGAAGCAGCGTCAGGTGGGTGATGTCGTAGTTCTGGCCCCCAAAGGATATCTGACCGGCGGCGATGAAACCGACGAACTGGAGCAGGCGATCAAGGCGCTGGGCGAGGCCGGCAACAAACACCTCGTCATCAACCTGGGCGAGACCCAGCACCTGAATTCGACGGCGCTCGGGGTCCTGATTTCGGCACATTCAACCTATGTTCGCCGCGGCGGGCAGATGAAGCTGTGCAGCGTCGACCAGCGTATCCAGAACATCTTCGTGATCACGAAGCTCTCGATGGTGTTCGACGTGTACCCGACCGAGGAACAGGCGATCGCGAGTTTCGCGGAACGCGAGTCGGTTTAGTCCTGCAAAGTCTTCAGGGAGGGACACGTTTTGGCGATTAAGCGGCGTGAGGTGAGGAGCATCGTGATCCTCTACCCCAAGGGTGGATTCTTCGGGGACAAGGAGACCGACGAGCTGCAGAAGGCGATCCTGGACGAAGCAGCCACCGGGAACACGTCGCTCGTTCTCAATATGGCGGAGTGCACTTCGCTCAACTCGATCGCGATCGGCGTGCTGATGCGAGGTTACACGAACTACAAGAGCCGCGGCGGCGAGATAAAACTGTGCGGTCTCGGCAAGCGGCTTCGGGATCTGTTCACCATGACGAAGCTCATCATGGTGTTCGACCACCACGACACCGAAGAGCAGGCCGTGGCGGCATACGCGGGATGAGCCGCAGCCGGCACCCGTTGATCTGAGAATTCAAGCGCCGGCGAGAGCCGGCATCGGCTGTTCCACCGGCAGGTGGAATCGGGAACGCCTGCCTCGATCATGAACCGCCCCGAGCCGACGAGCAGAGCGCCGGCCCTGGGCACGGAGGTAGATCCAGACATGAGTCGTTTCATTGTCCCTCTGGGTTTCATTGCGGCGCTGGCGATTTCCATCACGCTATGGTGGAACCTTCCCTTGATTGGCGAGGTCGGTTCGCAGATGAAGGAGGGCGGCCCGCTGGTCGCCGGACTCATCCTGCTGATCATTCTCCAGACGGCGTTCATCTTCGAGCGAATCTGGAGCCTGAAGAAGGCTGCCGGGCGTGGTTCTTTGCCCGAGTTTCTCAACAGTGTGCGCAAGCGTCTGCACGCTGGCGACATCGATGGCGCGATCGAGGCCTGTGCGCGCCAGCGCGGCTCGGCGGCAAACGTGATCCGCGCTGGACTCGAGCGTTATCACCAGCTGCGTGAGGAAGGCGCCCCCAAGGAAAAGATCGTGGCCGAAACACAGACTGCGATCCAGGAAGCGAACGGTCTCGAAGTGCCGCTGCTCGAGCGCAACCTCACAGCATTGTCGACAATCGCGTCGATCGGAACGATGGTCGGACTGCTCGGAACGGTGCTCGGAATGATTCGGTCGTTCGCAGCACTCGGTCACACGGGTGCGGTGGACGCGTCGAAGCTGGCGGTCGGCATCTCCGAGGCGCTCATCAACACCGCCGGCGGCCTGATCGTCGCCATCGCGGGCATTGTCGCCTACAACGTGTTCGTGACCCGAGTCGATAATTTCAACTACATGATGGACGAGGCGTCCTACGAGACGATCCAGTTGCTGACCGCCTCGGCGTCGGACAAGCGGTAGGGCCATGCTCAAGAAGAAACGCCGCATCGGGATCGCGATCGACATGACACCCATGGTCGATGTCGCGTTTCTGCTGCTGATCTTCTTCATGCTCACGACGCAGTTCAAGCCGCCCGAGAAGGACAAGATTACGCTTCCCGAATCGAATTCCGAGTCGAAGTCGCCGGAGTCGAGCATCATCACGATCTCCGTAACTGCGCGGAAGCCCGAGTACGGCAATCAGCCGATGGTACGCGTGACGTACCGCAAAGGCGGGGAAGAGGTCCAGCAGCAGATCGCGCCCACCATGGTCAAAGACCAGATGCCCGGGGTGCTCTCGACGGCACGCGCGGCAAATCCCGCCGCGTACATGATCGTGAAGATGGACAAAGACGCACCGTATGGCGTGATGGCGGATCTGATGCCAGCGTTACAGCAGGCGAAGGCGCCGCGCTTCAACGTGCAAACCGATCTCGAGGCGAAGGGCGGATTCTTCAGGCGCCCTCGCGCTCGTTAGACCCTAGAGGAGGTGAGTTCCCGTGGGTGCAGTCGATACCCCTGAACGAAAAAGTAAAGGAAAGAAGGGGAAAGGCATCAAGCGTCCCAAGCGTCGTCTCGGTATCCGCATCGACATGACGCCGATGGTGGACGTCGCCTTTCTGTTGCTCATCTTCTTCATGGTGACCACGGTGTTTCGGACTCCCCAGGCGCTGGAGATCAACCTCCCGCCGGATGAGGACGTGAAGATCGAGATCGCAGAATCGAAGGTGATGAGCATCTGGGTGGTCAGCGACGATCGGATGTTCTGGAAGCGCGGCGGCAAGGATGTGCCGTGGGCGCGCACGTCGGTTACCGGGCTGAAGCAGGTGCTCGCGCCGTTCCGTGCCAACAAGGACCTCGTCGTGGTCATCAAGATCGATCGAGAGGCCAGATTCAACAACATGGTCGACGTCATCGACGAATTGGATGGCGCGAGCCTGACGCGTTTCTCACTCAGCACGCTGACCCCTGAGGAACGCGCGGAGGTGGGAGCGCTGTGAGGAATCCATCGGTTTCGCTCTACGAGTTCATGCCCTACGGGGCGCCGGAGCTCAAAGAAGTTGCCCGCAAGTACATGGTTCGGGCGGTGATCGTCGGATGCGGGGTCTGGATCGTCCTGTTCATGCTGTCGCTGGGTACCAGCGCCTTTCTGCGCAGCCGGCCCAAGGAGACGAGCGTGATCGTGGTCCCCTACCGCGAACTTGCTGCGCCGCCGCCGCTCACCGATGCCCCGCCGCCACCGCAGGTGGCCATCGCGTTGCCGATCGCTCCTCCCACGGTCGGCGTCGCGGTTCCGGTTCCAGATGCCGAGGCGCCGCCCGACCAGACCATCGCCTCGCAGGAGGAGATCGCATCCTCGACTCCGGGCGTGGAATCGACGGGCGACAACATCGTCGTGGCGCCGCCGGGCGAGGACGAACTGCCGAAGTTCGGCGAATACGTTTACGTCGAAGAGTTGCCGGAAGCGATTACGAAGGTGCAGCCGCTGTATCCGGACATCGCGCGCGAAGCGGGCGTGGATGGCACCGTGCTGGTCCAGGCCCTGGTCGGCAAGGACGGGCGTGTGAAGGACACCCGAATTGTCGCGGGTAAGTCGATTCCGATGCTCGACACATCGGCCCAGACCGCGGTCAAGCAGTGGGTGTTCAAGCCGGCGCTTTCGAACAACAAGCCCGTGGCGGTGTGGGTCGCCGTACCGGTGCGGTTCAGCCTCCACTAGTGGGCGCCCGAATCGGGCGATGGCGCTTGCCCCGCGCCAGGGCGGTGAATTGCCGCGTTGGTGCCCTGTCGCGTTGACGTGGATCGCCGTCATTCCATAACTTCCCGGGTCGATCCATAACCATGGTCCCACGTTCGCAAGAGGTGCCACTTGGAAACCCCCGTTCCGGCGACACCGACCCCGACCGATTCCGGTCCGACACTTTCGATCCTTCAGCGTTTTGCGGCGATCTTCGGCCGGCCCACCGCAGCCTGGAGCGGACTGCGCGAGCGCGCCCAGGTGTGGTTCCCGATGCTGGTCGTCGCGATTGCGAATACCGCGACGATCGGGGCAGTGTATCGCCGAGCGTTTCTCCCGATGATCACCGCCCAGTGGGACAGCAAGGTCGAGTCCGGAGCGATGTCTCCCGAAAGCTACGACCACGTCGTTTCATTCATGTCGGGGCCGGCCGGCCTCGCAATTTTCACAGTTCAACAGTTCATCATGAGCATCCTGCTCCTGCTGGGGCTCGCGGCCGCGGTGTGGTTCGGCATGTCGTTCGTGCTCGGCCACAAGATGAAATACCGCTGGGCACTCGAGGTCGCGGCCTGGTCTTCGCTGATCTCGGTCCCCACGGTGCTTCTGACCGGGATCCTCGCCTGGGTGAAGGAGGACTGGCAGTCCGCGCACGTCGGATTCGGCATCTTGCTGCCGCAGCCCGACACGCCGTCCCGGCTCTCTACGGCACTCGGCGTGTTTCTGGATGGCATCGGTCCGCTCGCCATCTGGTTCGTCGCAGTGCTCGTGATCGGCGCTTCGGCAATGTCCGGAGCTCCGCGCAAGAACGCGGCATGGGTGATCGGGGGACTGTACTTGGTGCTGCTGTTGTTCGGTTCCGCGATGGCGTCCCTGCAGGTGCCTGCGTCATGAACCTGAAACCTTCTTTCGCCTACTGCGTAGTGCACGAGAGACCGGACTTATCCGGGAGACGGATCAATTACGGAGGATGCATGACGACGATGACCCGCACGCTCGCGGGAGCGCTGTGCGCCACGCTCGCAATCGGATCCATGACCGCAGTGGCCGTGGCTCAGTCCTTGACGGCCGACCGGGCGGTCGAAATTGCGCTGAAGCACAACTCGCTAATCGTGACGTCGGCGGCCGACATGCTCGATGCCCGCAGCGCGCGGTACGCTGCGGCGTCGGGGATCCTCCCGCACGTTGGCGCGAGCCTCGCACGCTCCGGATCGTTCACCGACAATCAGCCGTTCACGGGAGCACGCGTGATCGGAGGACAGCTCGTCACCGGAACCGGTACCAACGACATCGAAACCTACTCGACATCACCGGCACTCCAGGGCTCGTGGTCGGTGTTGGACCTGTCAGCGTTGAGTTCGTTCAGCGCTTCACGCAGGGGTGTTGAGGCTGCCGAGAAGCGCCGGACCGCGACCCGCAACGATGTCACGTTCGAGACGCGCCGCCAATTCTACGCCGTCGTACAGGCGATCCATCTGTCGAGCGTGTCGAACGCGTCGCTGCGCGTGGCGCGCGATGACGAACGCCGCGTGCGGGCGCTGTTCGAGGTCGGCTCGGTGTCGAAGAGCGACCTCCTCAAGGCACAGGTCCGCACCGCGCAGAGCGCATTCGACTCGCTGAGCGCGAGCCAGAGCGTGACCTCTTCCCGGGTCGCGCTCGCCATCGCGATCGGAGTGGCAGAATCGGAACTGGGTGTGGTCGACACCGTGCTCATTGCCGAACCTCAGACCTACGACGAAGCTTCATTGATCGCGGAAGCGGAGAAGAGCCGTCCGGACCTCCAGGCGGCGGAACTCGAGGTGCGTGCGGCGGATGCCTCCGTCGCTGCGGCGCGTTACGCGCGGCTGCCGTATGTCACGGCTTCGGGCTCAGTGACGTTCAATCCAAAGTATTCGCAGACGACGACTACGACCAGCGTTGACGACTTTGGCAAGGCCGTGGTCGGCGAGAGCGGCTTCACCTCGCAGGACGACCGCGAGTGGCGTGGAACCGTCGCGCTCAATCTCGATCTGTTCGATGGCTTCGCGATGAATGCGCGCTCGGCAGCGGCTCACGCGCGGCAGGTCCGCGCTCGTGAGACGCGCGATGCGCTGCGGCGTAACCTGACCAGCGCAGTGCATGCGGCGGTGCTCCTTTACCAGGAGGCGATCGAACGCGAACGCGTGGCCCGGGGGTCCTTGGAGTCGGCGACGGAAAACCTCAACCTCAATCAGCAAAAGTACAACGTGGGTTCGGCCACGATTCTCGAATTGATCGATGCCGGGGTCCAGTTGGATCGGGCACGCAGCGACACCGTTTCGGCGCTTGCCGCCATGAAGGTCGCCGAGGCATTCATCGAACGCGCGCGCGGAAGCGGCAACTAGCCGATCCCCTCGGGCACGTACAGGAAGGAGCGCGCGGTTCATGAAGAAGAAATGGCTGTGGATCGGGATCGGCGGTGTCCTGCTTGTGGCCGTGGTCGCGGTGAACATCGCCCGCGGGAGTAAGGGCAAGGCGGAGCCCGTGCAGATGGCTCGCGTGCGCGTGGAGAACATCACCTCGCTGGTCCGGGCCCCGGGCAAGATCGAACCGCGCACGCAGGTGAAGATTAGTGCCGACATTCCCGGCAAGGTCGTGCGGCTGCTGGTCAAGGAAGGCGACCACGTTGTGCGCGGGCAGCTGATGCTTCAGTTGGACGATACGCAGGTCCGCGCGGAGAACGGCCAGGCGCGTGCGGCGCTAGCGACCGCACTGGCGCGGGATCGTGACGCGGAAGCCGCGCTCAAAGTTGCGAGCTCGAACTTCACGCGTCAGCGCGCGTTGTTCGAAAAGACTCTGCTGTCGCAGGCCGAATGGGATCAGGCGTCGCGCGCGCACGAGATGGCCGAGGTCGCCGTCACGACGGCGCGCGAAGAAGTGGCGCGCAGCCGTGCGGCGCTCGACGGAGCCCAGGACCACCTGCGCAAGGGGCGCTTCGAGGCTCCGATCGATGGGGTCGTGAGCGCGCTCAACGTTGAGCAGGGAGAGATCGTCATCACCGGCACGATGAACAATGCGGGTACCCAGATTCTCACCGTGTCGGATCTGTCGCGCATGCTGGTGCGGGCGGACGTCGATGAGACGGATGTGGTTGACATGGTGGTCGGCCAAAAGGCCAAGATCACGGTTGACGCGATGCCCGACACCGCGTTCAGCGGTACGGTCGTGGAGATCGGCAATACCGCGAAGCGCTCGGCGCTGTCGGCTGAAGGCCAGACGAACTTCGAAGTCAAAGTCGTGTTCGACATCGACGTGCCGGCGGTCCGCCCCGGCATGACTGCGGACGTCGAGATCGAGACGGCTACCCACA
>Ga0315273_10002797_pt1 | contig 20772 bp, 24 predicted proteins | sample YL17G02_0_MG_FD_205753 | JGI IMG/M metagenome (GOLD analysis project Ga0315273, IMG submission 205753) | Sediment microbial communities from Yellowstone Lake, YNP, Wyoming, USA - YL17G02_0 | ecosystem: Environmental > Aquatic > Freshwater > Lake > Sediment | place: USA: Wyoming | collected... | reverse complement strand
ACCTATGATGAGGTCTGCGCACTCGCGAATCCCATCGGCGAGAACGTCGGCGGCGCACCGCAACGCCTTGATCTGGTTCAACGTCACTTCTTCTCCTCTAGTGCCTTGTCGATAGCAGCCTGCTCGACCTTCCTGAGCCGGCCTGTCTGCGGGTCGTAGGCCATGATCGAGTAGTAGATCGGGCCGCCCTTGCGGCCCGGCTTGTCGCGGAACTGCTCCACGCGCTGCCAGTGGGACGCCGCGAAGGGCAGGTTGTGCCAGGAGGAGCCGGACGCTTCCTTGAGCGCGTCGAGCGACGGCTCGAAGGTCTGACCGTAGCGACCGGAGATGTAGACGTAGTACCGCTCCTGCACGGACCACTTGTGGTGGCGCTCCGCTCCGATCTTGAAGCTGAGAGCCTCCAAGACCGTTACGACCTGCGCCGCGAACGTCTGGCGGTCCTTCAGCTTCTCGTAGAGGTCGAGGAACTCCTGGTCTTCCAGGCTGCACGCGCCGAGCGCGTTGACCGCCTTGTAGGCCATGGTCAACCCGGCGTCGAAGTCGGCGAAGGTCTCGGCGATCGTCTTCTTGTCGTTGCTCACTTTGACATCCTGGCCGCTCGCTCATAGATGGTCTTCACGGCCTGAGCCTCCCCACGGTCACGATCTCCGTCCTGATCCCGAGCTCCTTCGCCTCCTTGATCGTGTAGGCCGTTCCGCCGCTCTTGCGTCCGTCCGTGAACGCGAGCAGCAGCGAATGCTGGTCGCTCTTGCGGGCCTTGTTGACGGCGGTGGCCCGCTCAAGCATGACGTCGTTGCGGCACAGGTAGGCCGAGCGTCCCTGCGGCAGGTCCAGTTCGCGGACGACGTGCGCGTGGTAGCGGATCGCCCGCTGCGCCTCTGCCGGCTGGTGCCTGAGCGTGAACGGCACGACGACCACACGCTGCGGCGGTCCAGACCCGCTGTACTCGCCAACCGCGATCAGGGCCTCGGTGTCCACGCCGATCGCGCCGCCGAAGACCATGACCGAGGTCTCGTCGCACAGGGCCTGCACGCGCTCGGCGACCAGGCGCCGCGAGTTGGGGTGGAGCTCGCGGATCCCCGTGATCACGACGACATCAGTCATGGCGTTCATGGCGCCCTGTCCCGCTCAGCATATTCCATCATCGATACCGACCACCCTGCTACGTCCTTCAGGAACGGCATCATCTCTTCTGTGATCCTGTCCTTGGCGATCTTGACCAGGTGCGCGCCAGGAGTCACGCCTCTTTGAATCCAGTGCTGCTTCACTATCTTTAGCGCCAGAGATTCGACGGAGATTCGCGCTTCATCTATGACTTGGTCTGGAGTCTTGCTCATGCTGGCCTCTCGATCGGTTTGACTCCCGTCGCCCGGAGCACAGCTCTAATCGTCCGAGCCCGCTCAGCCATCTTGAGAGAGTCGATTACGACGTAGTCGATGTCATTGAGCTCCAGAAGCATCCTGACCATGCCGTCGATGCGAATGATCTCTTCCCAATCCGATCGCTCGCGCGTGCCATCAGAGACCATGAGCTCGCGCTGTGGCTTCACCAGGAACAGGATCGAGCCGTGAGACTTGAGGCGGGCGACGTACTCGCCTGTGTTGGCGATGATCTTGCTCAGCGCCAGAGTGTGGCTGGCCGCATAAGCCAGATTGTCGAAGGCGCGATCCGAGACAAAGCGCGATCCGGCGGCGTCTTCGGCTCCCTTCTGGCGCCTGAAGACCTCGGCCTGGAACTCGGCGGTCTTCTCGATGTCTGTACGCAAAACGTCTAGCGGGATCTCCTTCTCAGCGAGGACAGCCCGAGCGACTTCGGTAACGATCGGGAGGCCGAATGTCTTACTGATCCAGCGGGCCAGTGATGTCTTGCCTGTGCTGTGTGCGCCAACGATGTAGAGACGCAGTGGGTCTTGCGCAGACTTGTCGATCATGGTGTCCAGCTCATTTATGTCGCCTCGTCCGGCTTCTCTTCTGACGTCATGACCTTCTCGAACCATCCCTGCAGGCCAATCACGGCCTTCGCAGCGAGCGCAGGGCCGTGTTCACGCACCTTCGCCTTGGCGAAGTCCGCCGCCATTAGCATGCCGATGTGCTTCGGGCACCGCTTCGTCATGCGGGCGTCGAGCTTGTCGGTGCATTCGACGCACGAGCTACGTGTATCCTTGGTGCTGATCACCAGGCCACGCGCCATCATCAGGATGGTGTTCTCGATCGTTATGAGGTTCAGTGCCGAGATGGTCGCGCCGGTGTCTTTCTTGATCGAATCCATGGCCATCTTGACGATGTCCTTGATGTCTACCTCTGGTGCGCTCACTTCTTCACCTTCTCTTCGGGCCAGATCTTACCGCTGAGCGTAGAGGCCCAAGTCTCGAACTGGGCCGCGTCCATGCTCATGCACCGACCGGCCAGGAGGTCCTTGACGTCCGTCATGATCGTCGTCTTATGCTTCGTCTTCAGAGCTCGTGCGGTCTCGTAGACGAGCTTCCCCCAGCGGGTATCTGCCATAGCTGTGTGCCGCTCGTCGTCTTTGGACTCCGGGAGACCGAGCGCCTTGGCTACGTCATTGGACCCCCACGGAGCCTTGAGGCCGAGCGCCCCAGCGGCATAGTCGACGACGTCCAGCGTTCTGTAGGACCAACCTGCGGGATAGCCGTGGCGCATCAGCCAGGCGCGCAGGATGCGATGGTCAAACGGACCGACGTTGTTCCCGGCGAGCGTCATGCCGTTGGTGGTCTCGGCAATGATTCGAGCGCCTTCATCTGCAGTCACGGTATGACTGCAGGTAGCCCTGCGCTTGTAGTAGCGATTGGTGCGCAGAGCGCCTTCTTCAGCGTTGCGCAGCTCTAGCTCGCTGATAGGGAGCCACAGGTAGGTCTCTTTGCCTGATTCGTCGATCGATGCATACTCGAACACCCCTGCGTCGTCGCTAGTGCCGAGCGTTTCAAGGTCGATGAAGAGGAGCGGAAATGGCATCGTTGGCGTCCTACAGTGGCCTGGTGAGGTCACGCCGTTGTAACAGAGAGGTCTGACGCTCTACCCAGGTGTGCCGCCACTCCTTACCGGTACGACGCCGCGTCCCTGGCACAGCGGGCAGTCGTACCGGCACGGCGGACGGTGCTGCTCGCCAGGCCGTAGCGTGCCGTTAGGGCACGGGATCTCCTCGATGCCCAGGAGCTTCAGCGCGGCCTTGAGGCGCTGCTCCAGGTCACGCAGATCGTCGTTCGTCACACAGCCGCAGCGACAGCCGCTCACGCGTCAACCCCAGGCTTTGGGCCAGGGCTGAACATGATCGCGAAGGCCGGAGTGCCTTCGCCGACCCATGAGCCAATGACGTTGAAGCAAAAGAACTCCTCGGCCTCGTCCTCGTCCATGTCGCGCTTGAGTATCTCGATGCACATGTCACGATCGTAGAGAGCGACCGGCTCCTGTCCGAAGCGCTCTACGATGCCGATAAGCGCCTCTTCAAATCCATCGGCGAAAAGCGCGTTCTCGTTGACCTCTGACAGCGTCTCTCTCTTTGCGGTAAACGTCGCGAGCGCGGCCTTGCTGAGGCTCACGACGGGATCCTTGTGCAGCTCGACATCGGCATCTTGATCCACCTTGGCGCCTCTGGTCTCTCAACGACATCTGGCCCGTCCAGGACGACGAGATCTGTGCGAGTCCTCTTGAGGACGGCAGCGCGCAGCGCTGAGGCTGTCTCTTTGCTTCCGCTGATCGTCCTGAACGCGATCACCGGCTGCATGGTCTCTCCAACGTCAATGAACCCAATCTCTCCGATGACCTCGCCATGGCCTGTATCGTCACCTGGCGACGATGTCACGCGGACTGTGTGATCGTCAAAGAAGTCAATGAGAGCCACGTTACGTCAAGCTCGTGATCAAGCGCTTCACGACAACCTCCGAGTGATGTCTTTGAGTCCCATCACAGCAACGACACCGAATGTCGTGTCATCTGCTGGCAGCCGGATCAATGACTTCATCGCACAGAACTTTGAGACCAGGTACGCGGTCTCTGATTTACTCAACGAGATGTTCTTGATGGTGATCTCAGCGACGATCTTCCCTGAGCGGACGGCGAACGTTACGCGCGCAGACGCTGCAACTGAGCCAGCAACGTGCACGTTGATCTCGTCACCCCTGATGACGATCTTCACCAGTCTGATGTCGCCTGGTCTCCGAACATGGCAAGAAGGCTCTGTTCAGCCTGCTCAGTCGAGCGATCTGGCTCTTCAGCCTTGATCGGCTTCGCGGCTGGGGCCTGAGCTACGACCGACCGGGCCTCGATCGGTCGAGGGGTCACAGCCGGTTCCACGCTCGTCCGGTTAGAGCACGGGGCACAAGGATAGCCGCGACTGTTCAGCCCTGTCCCGCCGCAGGCGACGCAGTCTTGGTGCCGTTGGTTCGGAGGCGGAGCAGGCTCGGCGACAGGGGCAGGCTCGGCGACAGGCGCAGGCTCGGCGACAGGCGCAGGCTCAGTGCCTGGAGTCTCCGCAGTCTCAACCTGAGCTTCTTCTGCGGCCTCCGCAGCCCTTGCCGCTGCCATTTCGAGCTTCGTCCTCCGCTTCCTCTTCGCTTTCTCTGGCTTCTCTTGGTCGTTCATGAGCGGCGCTGGGCCCTGGATAGACTCCAGAGGAACGCTGTCTGCCATGGTCAGCATCAGAGGCGCATCGGCCACACCTCCGGTAGCCACGTCCTCTTCTGTTGGCTCAAGGTCTGGCAGAGCGAGGAGCCTGGCGTCTTCGATGTCCATCTCTGCGATCTCGACAGGCGGCGGCTCATGGCGCAGGATCGGAGCGTCGATCTTGCGCACGTTGAGCTTCCAGTAGCCAGCACTCGTTGAGCAGGACATCATGACTCGCGACGCGGCGACACGGACGGCGGGATCAGAGAGGGTGTCCATCCAGTTCTCGAGGTTCTCGTTGTTGATCTTGCCGATCTTGCAGGAGATCTCGAAGGCCGTCTTGATCGTCGTCGCTGCTAGCTTCCAGCGGTGAAGCTCAGCCGAGAGGTCTGTCAGCATCCGCTGCGCCTCGACCTGGTCCACCGGAAGCTGCGGAGCCTCTGGCTGCTCCGGCCTGACGCCGGAGTTCAAGATGGACTTCGCGAGCTCCGACGCGGTCCTGCGTGTGTCCTGGTACTTGAGCTGTGTCACATGAGACAGGGACGCCGCGTACCCATCTGACGTGAACACCTCTCCGTCCTCTGCGTCCTTGCAGTACTCGTGAAGGCGCTCGCGAAGCGGCTCCTTGAAGTTCTTGGCCGCGCTCTCGATGAGAGAGAGTTCGTGGTACGTCTTGATGTTGTGGTCTTTGTTCTTGATGACAGGCAGGAGTTTGCCACGGACCAGCGATTGGAGCGACTTGCAGACCGAGCGCCTGTGGCAGTAGTTGCAGTGCGGCTGGCCAGGCTTCTCTGGATAGCGTGTCCAGCGCTCCGCGCGCCAAATGAGGGTGTTGATGAATATGAGCTTGAAGTCATTCCCCTTCGGGTCGAACCTGACGGGACCGAGACGGATCCCCTTGACGACGTAGTGAAGCTCCATCTCAATGGCTTGACCCGGGAAGAGCTTGCTCGCGCTGACCAAGTAGATGGTGATCTGCGGGTCCTCTTCGGCCTCCGCTAGCGACATGAACGAGAAGCCGGTCTTGTAGTCCACAATCCTGATCGTGCCGTCTGGGAGCCGATCGATCCTATCGATGATGCCTGTGAGATGTACGTCCTGGAGCGGCGAGCGACCTTTCGGCCCGGCGATCGTCCCTAGCGGAGCTGTAAACGCGCGCTCGACCGCGATCGTGTAGGTGAAGTCGATCTTCCTCCAGCACACGCTCAAGATGCGGTGAGCCTGTTCAACGATCTCTTGAGTCAGGATGAATGCAGGCTTCCAGTCGTCTGTGTTCGGCTGCGACTTCATGACGTCACCGAGGATCGAAAGGAGCTCCTTCTTCGTGACCTTCTCGCGCTTCTCCATAGGCAACGGGAGGCGCTGACGCGCTGCGAGCTCCAGGACACGGTGGACAATGCGGCCCGCCTCTGACGCCACCGACGATTCACCGCGAGCGCGGTCGTCGTAGTCGACGACCTGCGGAGCGGCTGGAGTCGGAGCAGCAGAGGTAGTGATGGCCTTGACGCCACCAATCGCGTTTCCAAGCGTGACGTAGAGCTCGTGGTACTGCTTGGGGCACTGAGCGTACTTCGTCAGTTTGCTAGCTGACCACTTGATTTCGGCCATGTGGGAGATGCTCCGCGATGTGAGAAGAGACGGCGCCCGCGAGTGTTTGTCTAGACGACCCGACGGATCATCTAGCCATTGCCTCGCACCAGAGCCCACTTGTAAGGGTGGATCGCGGGCGCCGTCTCATGTCGCGTGCAGGAGTCGAACCTGCCGAATAGGTCTCAGAAGAGACTGAACGCCCCGACGTTCATTGCGCGACGACCAACGACTAACTGTCGTGACTACTCAGGATCACCGAACGGCGCGTCCGGGTCCTCGACATCGGACGCGACCGTCACCGGCTGCGGCTTCGGCGCCATCTTGACCGGCAGCTTCGCGGCGACCGCGGGCTTCGGCGCGGACAGCGGCTTGGAAGCCGCTGTCGCGGGCTTGGCCGGCGCCGCTGCCGCTGCGGGCTTCGGCGCGGGCTTCAGCGCGGGCTTCGGCGCGGGCTTCGCGCCACGGATGGCGACGATCGTCGGCGACGGCTTCCCGTTCATCGCGATCGAGACGGACTCGATGACATCGAGGTAGTCGTCTGGGATCGCGACGAAGTCGGCGAAGACGAGCTTCGCCGGGAACTTCCCGGTCTTATCTTCCTCGATCTTGATCGTGGCCTGGGCCCAGCGCTCGTAGAAGTCACCCGGGAGGTCGAGCATCTTGCCAGAGATCACACCCTCCGGGAAGAAGGCGTTGAGCGCGGCGTCCCACGTCGGCCACCCCTCGTACGTTGAGTACGTGAGCGTCACGCCTTCGCCGCTCCCGTCGCGCTTCTGAGCCGGCGTGCCGTCCTCGTTGAAGAACGCCAGGCCGATCTTGAAGTACGGCTTCCCGGCCTTGCTCGTCGTCTCCTCGGCTTCCGTAGCGACGACGAAGTACGTGTCCTTCTCGGCTGGATCCAGCGGCAGGCGAGAAGCCTGACGCATCGCACTCGGCTTCATCTCAAACTGTCCCATAACAAACACACCCTTTCATTGGTGCAGAGGCAGATGATGCGGTCTGATCAGACCGTTTGTGGAAGGTTGTTCAAGAATGCGCGGGCCTGACGGCCCGTCGGCATGGCCCCGACATTCGTGAGCGTGAATCCGACCTGAGCCCAAGCGGCGTGCGCGTGGGTGCTGGAGACGCCAGCCCTCTCGCACGCCTTCATCGCGTATGTGTGGAGGATGCTGAGCACAAGCTCTGGCATCTCAGCGTTGTCGGGAACAGTGACGAGGGCTTCGATCAGCGGATCCTTGCCTGGACCGATCTTCTTCTTCAGGAGAGAGCGAGCCTTGGCGGCGTCACCCCACTCGCCGAAGTCGATCGACTGGTCAGCTTCTGGCGTAGCCTGCACGGCCGGTGGAGTTGGCTCCGCAGGCGTCGGAACAGCAGGCGGCGTGGCGGGCTCCTCGTACTGAGCGATGAATCCAGAGATTCCTCCCTCGCTGGCGTGGGCCTCGTCCAGAACCTGAGCGACACCAGAGATGTTCATGCGTGTCACGACGGCACCGCGGCCAGGGCTCACTCCAGCAGCATTCCAGATGGCGTGCGCAGCGCGCTTACCAAACGTGGTGCTCATCGACGCGTGGAAGGAGCCAATGTCCTTGCTGCTGATCTGGCCGGTCGAAGCCCAGATCCTGTCGATCAAGTCTTGAGCGACGAACGTCGCGAGGACAGCAGGCACTTCCAGCTCGGCCTCTGTGGCGACGGGCTCTGTGGCGACGGGCTCTGTGGCGACGGCCTCTTCGCCTGCGACCTCTTCGGCGACGGTGGGCTCAGCGGCGACTTCATGACTTGGCTCGATGACTTCGACGACGATCTCTTCCTCTTCAGCGCCATCGAGGATCTGTTCGACGGTCTCGTCGCCAGACGCGGCCTCCTCTAGATGCTTCGAAGAGTCGAGCTCGCGCTGGATCGTGTCGCGTTCACCAGCCTCAAACTGGAGCGTCAGCCCTGTGGTTGGGCCGAAGTGGCGGCAAGCGCGGCGCGTGGCGTTCGTGACTGCAGCCGTGACTGCGATGTGGAACGCGTCGCTGAGGCTTCGCGCCTTTCCTCCGACGGCAGCGCCGGTAGACGAGTCCTCACGGACGACCTCCATGCAGCCGCCATCATTACGGACCTTCGCGCGAGCGCTGATCCGGACCACCGCATACGCGATGCAGTTGTAGAAGAAGCCCGTCTTGACGGCCGAGTCGGCTGCGAGCTCGTGACCGAAGCTGTCGACCTTGTACGGTCCCTTGACGATGTGTAGCTCCTTGACGGTCACGTCCCAGCCGAGCTGGCCGAACGCCTTGTTCATGTTCAGGGCGATCGCGCCGACCTTCATGTACTGGTACTTGGCGCCGACCTTGCCGTCACGCGTCTTTGCGTGTGCCTTTGGCAGCGGCTCAAGGAGCGCGGCCTCGACGTCCTTGATGTCTCTCATGGAACCCTCCGTCGTCGACGCGTGTTTCGCGCCCAGGACGAGGTTCTAGCATGCAGGTCCGACAGGTGCGGATCAGGGCGCCGGAGCGATCCTGTGCGCGTGCTGGACTCGATCCTCTTCGTCGATCTTGGGGAACATGGGGCCTGGCTTCAACCCACGTCGTTCCAACCAAGCGGACATGGCGCGCGTAGCGTCAGGGCCGATCTGCATGACGAGGCGCTGTCCATTACGCTGGACTTCGAACGCGCCAACAGCACGGCCTGGCCTGTAGTTCTCCAGGTCAAACGCCGTGATCTCTACATGCGTGAGTCGTAGGTCTTGAGCGACGAGCGAGATGGCCGTGTCGCGACGAGACTTGGCGCTCTGGCTCTCTCGAAACCGGACCTTCGGGCGCTGCGGAGGCTTCGGTTGCTGTGGCGCCTCTGGATCGGTCGGAACCTCGACGTGCCACGACACGAGCCCTGTAGTTTCAGCGAGCTTGCTGAGCCCTCTGATGACAGAGAGTCGGCGCTTGATCGTGCCTCGCGCGAGCTTCTGTGTGAGCATGTACTCGCGGTACTTCGTGACCAGCGAGGTCGCGGCCTCTTTGTTCGACGTCGGCCCGAAGAGCAATGACTCGATGTCGTCGGCGCGCTCGACGACACAGAACTTCGCGAACATCCGGAGATCATCCATGGCCGTACGAACACCGGAGTCGGTCCGCATGGTGTAGAACGCGTTTAGAAGTGACGACGCCGCCGTACCTATGAAGGCCGGCGGCGGGTCGGGGGACGGCACAATGACCTCTCGTGTTCAGCCCGAGAGTGGAACGAATAGGAAGTCTTGGTCGCGAAGTAGCGGCTCGCAGCAGATCACGCAGTTGACGCCAGGCTGTGGAGTCGTAGATCGCCGTTCGTTGAAGTCCGCGTAGGCGTCTTCGCTCGGCTTGTATCCGTACTTCTGGCGTTGATTCTGCATCACGTTGAACCAGCTCACGTCTTCGTCAGGCTGTAGGATGCCTCGCTCCAGCGCTTTCTGGCATGACGCCAGTTCACACGTCGCGTGGACCGGGCGAGCGGCAATCCGGCCTTCGTGGTTTGGGTAGTGAAGCGCCTCTGGCGGCGCGATAGGGCGCGTCACGCTACGACTTCAACGTCGTAGTCGATGAGCTGCGCCCCTGGCCGCTGCTTGTGTCCCGGCTTCCTCGACGGCCACTTCTGGCCTGATACACAGCGCAGGCCGCGCTCGGTGATCTCGACCGTCCCGTCACACGGGATCTTGCCGTCGCCGCCGTACTGCTCAGCCTCGCGCTGAGCGACGGCCTCTGGAACGAGGTGGTCGACGTTCATTCGAACGAGCTGCGCGCGCTCCAGCGCCTGCGCACGTCGGTACAGCTCGTTGAAGAGCTCGATGACAGCATGCCACGCTTCTGGGTCGAACTCGTTCTGGAGCTTGTTGGCGAAGCGCTCCTCGGCGGCGAAGCGCTCCAGGTCTGCAGACTTCCGATCCGGCGCGATCGTCGTGTCCTTCAGGAGCCGCTCGCGCTCGCCGGCGAAGTCGCGTTCGTTCGAGAACCCGAGCTGGGCAGCGCGGCGTGGGTCGTTGCCGATCGCCATGCCGTAGATGCCAAGCAGCTTCTTGGCGAGCGCGCCGAGGAACAGCGTGCAGCCTTCGTACGTGTACGTGTAGGTCTTGGCCGCGACATCATCGATGCTGCAGCCTGCGGCTTCCTTGAGGATCGCCTTGTCCATCTCTTCGATTGACAGGTGTGGCTTCTTGAATGTGACGGGCATCTGTGTCTCCTTGATGGTTTTGTTCTTCTGATGACCGCCGGCGGAATCGCACCGCCGGAGGTCTGGTCGAGAGGACGCGAGGATTACGTCGGAGGGATTGGATCCTTCGGACGCTGGACCAGGTTGTGGCGGAAGCGCGCGATCATGTTCGTCTGCTCGCGCGACTCCTTCTCGAGCTGGCTCAGGAGCTCCTCGTGGGTCTCCTCGAACTCGACGTCGAGCGTCCCGTCTTCGAAGCGCGAATCGTCATCCTCGGAGAGTGCGCCGATCAGGTTCGCGATGGCAGTCGACTTGCCAGCGATGTACGCGCGGTAGTAGACCCAGCGAGTTGGGCCAAGTTCCTGGGACTGGACTGGAGTGCCAGGGGTTGGGATCGACGTCATCTGAGCGATTGTGGCTGTCATCTCTTCTTCTCCTTGGTGATCAGGCGATGGATTCAACGGGCGAGCCCATGAGGGACTTGATCAGTGACGCGATCCAAGTCTTCCCTGGATCCGAGCGCGTCTTGCTTGCGAGCTCACCCACGATCTCGGCGTAGGCCCCAGCCTGCCCTGCGAGGGAGACCAGAACACTGTCCATGGTCGCTGGGCTGCTCCCGATGCTGACGACCATTCCGGCCGACTTTGGGAACCGCTCTAGCAGGATGATGGCGACGTCATCCGGATTGGCGTTCGCTGCGATCGCATCCACGGCGATTCGAGAGAGCTCACCCCAGGTCTTGGCGCTCGGAAGCCCGTCTGGACCGATCTCTTCGTGGAATGGACCTGGCCTGTCGGTGTCCTCGACGACGCCGCGTGCCTGGAGGTTCACGACAGGGAGCTCTGGAGCCTTCTTTGGGTCTGCAGTGCGTGGCAGCGCCTCCGTCGGGACGAAGCCGGGGGCTGGCTTGGTCCTGCGCTGCACAGCGACGACTGGGAGGCCGTTCGCAGACTCCTCGTAGGTCGGCGGCACGAACCTGTTGGTCTGTGTAGTCGCCGGTGTCTGTGGGGCCCCATTGGCTGGACGCGGAGCGCCTGCGCTCGCGTTTTGGCGCTCGATCCCAGCGCGCTGGTTGATCGCGGCAGCCTCAGCCGGCGTTGTTGCTGGCTGCTGAGGACGTGGCTGCTGAGGACGTGGCTGCGGCTGACGCTGGACGACTGGAGTCTGATCAGGAGGTAGAGGCCGCTGAGGCTGCCGCGGCTGCTGGCCTGGCTGGGCTTGGTGCTTCCGGCCTTGACGAGCCTGGGCAGCAGCCTGCCTCTTCTTCATCTGGTCGAGCTGGAACGCCTTCAGGAGCTCCGGATCAACCTGCGGCTGCCTGGCGCTGTTGTACTGCGCGAGGACGGCGCCTACAGCAGGCAGCGCGTCGCGGACGCCTTCGATCACTTCGCGAACGACGCTCGACTTCGGCGGTTCAGGAGGGCGGCCGAACTCGCCGTTCTGGCCGATCGAGACCGGGATTCCGAGGCGCTCGAAGCGCTCCTTGGTCTCGATCATCTGCTCGAACACGTCTGGACGCTCTTCAGGCTCAGCGACGACTGCCGGCGCGCGTGGTCCGCTGATCTCATTGACCTGACGGACCATCTGCAGAAGATCCGCAGTGAATGCCATTTGACTCTGTGGGCGGTCTTCGTCACGGCGAGGGCCACCCATGGCTGCAGTGACGGCTGCGGCGATGTCCTCTGGCCTGATCGGGGGCGGGAGCGCCGTGCGAACGAGCTCTAGTGTCCTGGCGGTCATCTCCATCGCGTCTTGCTTCGGCTGCTCTTGCTTGGGCATGAGCTTGCTGATGATGTCAGCCATGCCTGTCATCTGCTTCATCTGATCTGGCTGCTGTGGCGTCTCGCTCATCTTCGCCATCAGCGCCGTGACCACCGGTCCTGCGATCGCTGACAGGCCGGTAGCGAGTGGCGCCAGGACCGCAGCGATGGCGTTGGCGTAGTCCTCTGGGCGAGCCTGCTTTTCGGCCTTTGGGCGCTCGGTGGCAGCCGCAGCCTGAGTCGCGGCCAAGGCTGCGGCGCGGTCGCGCTCAGCCTCTCGGCGATCGCTCACCTGCTCAGCGACGAGCTTGTCGAGCTTCGACTCGAATGACCTCTGGAGATCGATGACAGCCGTCCGGCTCGTCTCCTCCCGCTTTGTCAGCTCCTCACGAAGGCCCCTGAGCAGTTCATCCGACTTGCGTCGATCCTCTGCTGCTTCGGACTTGACGCGCGCGACCTCTGCGGTCTGCTTGCGGTCGGCTTCCGCGGCCAAGGAGATGCGACGGGCCTCAGCCTCAGCGAGCAGGACCTTGTTCTCGGCCTCTACCCGGCCCTTTTCAGCGTCGATGATCTTCTTCAGGGTATCTTCTGACATTCCTGGCTTCTCCGTAGTCGATGCCCCGAGCGATCCGTCCTGAGCTCCATCGCTCTGGATCCTTGCCAGGTCCTTCTCGAGCTTGGCAGACTCGCACCGAGCCTTCAGGTACTCGATGTTCGCCTTTTCCTTGCGCGCCTTCATCTCCTCATCGAGGACCGTTGACGCCGTAGGCGTAGACGGCGAGGCCGCGACTGAACCAGAGAGAGCGATCGGCACGTTGGTCTCCTCTTGGGTATGCGTTTGCGGCACCCACCCGGCGAGGGATGCTTCCTCCTCGGTTATCTCAAGCGCCCACGGCTCCTCGCCGGGGATGAGCTTGCCGTCGTGTGTGTGTGCAATGCCTTCATACTCGCCAGGTCCGCGCGACTTGGCGACCTCGTAGGCGATGCGCTCCTTCCAGTTCTCTCCAACAGCCTGGAAGTCTCCTACTGCTGCGTAGAGCTGACTGCCGTTCCGGCCTGGACGCTTCTGCCTGAACTTGAACTTCGCCTTGACGCGCTCGTTGTCAGTCAAGCTCTTGCTGAGGTGGTCACGAACGGACCTGATCTGCGCAGGTTGAGCCATCTCTTCGTTGGGCGAACCGCCGAGCGATCGGCGGATACCGGGGAAGCGGCCGATGGGGCTGCTGAACTGCGCGTTGTCTTCGTCGCGCTGAGGCATTGGGCGCATTCGCGGGTCTGGGCGCTCGCGCGGATCTGTATCGCGCGGGTCTGGACGCTCCATGCGCTCGCGCGGGTCTGGACGCTCCATGCGCTCGCGCGGGTCTGGACGCTCCATGCGCTCACGCGGGTCAGCGGTGCGCGGCTCGTCTGGAGCTGGCTTGCGGAACCCGCGGCCACGACGGACCGGAACAGGAGTCTCTTCCTGAGGATCTTGGGTCTCGGTCTGTTGCACCACGGCCTCCTGCGTTGTTGGTTCGGGTGCCGGCTTCGCTGCACCCGGCTTCTCTGTGCTGGCGACCGGGCTGGCGACGAGTGTGCCACCGGCTTCGGCCTCAGCCATGGCGGCTACATCATCTGGTGTGGGTAGTTTCTGGGGGCGCCTGGCCATGCTTCTTGTCCTTCTGCTTCTGCTTCTTTATGACGCCCTGTGCGATCTCTACGAACACGTCCGGTCCATAGACCGTTACGAGCGAGTGGACTCCCCTACAGATGAGGATCAGGTTGTCTGGAGCCCACGGCTTATCAGAGTCTGCCCGTGAGATACGAACGCTGCGCGGCTTGGTCCTGTGTTCGAGCGTGAGAGGGCCGTAGCTCGCTTCACATCGCCCGTCCTGCTTGTAGTACTGATCGACCAGGTCGTCGACCGTGAACGGCATGCGATCGCCGAATGTCCCGGCTTCGAACGCGCGCTTGGCGCAGTCCCAGAGCATGGCGACGACCTGATCGCGGTCGTAGTGCCTCTTGGCTCGTGCGGCGCTTGCTGTTTCGACATTCTTCTGGAGTGCCTTCTTGGAGCGCTTGACGATCAGATTGTCCGGCTCGAACCCTCGTGTGTAGTCCATTCGACTGATCGCGAACGATTCACCGAAGTCGTCGAGTGGGTACAGCAGGCGCTTGACGTCATTGAGCGTGATCGTGAACGGGAGGCTCTTCTTCTTTGCGTAGCTGCGCAGCATGTTCCAGCGCTGGCGGCATCTCACCTGGAACGCCTTGTGCCCGGTGTGATATCGCCCGCGTCCGGATTTACCCAGCCCACAGCCGCATTTGCATTGGTCGCGGTTCAGGGTGAGACAATCTTTCGTGAGCGTCAGTCTCAAGGATTCACGCAGAGCCTGTGACGCGTTTCCCTGAGACACTGTTGGTCAGCTCTGTGCCATAGATTCCCTCGACTCGCGGCTCCTGTCCATAGCTTTTGTACGAAAATAACTACGGTTACTCGAAACCCTTGGATCGACTGCACTTCGGCGTCTAACCTCCAGGACACCGAGGCTCACTCTTGTTCGTCTCCCTCTCCGACCTGGCTGATGCACAGGGCACACCCGCACCGCCATCTAATAGGCGCGCGAACAAGACTGTACGGACAAACGGACAGCCGTTCGATCGCAGGCTCTGGATCCCGTACGGTGATGCTGGTACTGCAGCCACGATTGAAGAGATGGGCCGACAGGCCGTCAAGGGCAGCCGCGACCCTATCGTCAGGTTGATCACCTACGGCGTCATCAAAGGCATTCCAGGGCGTGATCATCGCAAGATCGCTGAGCGCCTGTTCTATTGGCTCCAGGACCACGGCTCCGGTGAGCAGTCAGGCGTGAAGTTCATCAACGACCCGTTCCGGACTGAACAGGTGCGGGCTCCATGGTGGACGCTCTTGGTTGAAGGCGCTGGGGACTGCAACTCCGCCTTCAGCACGACGATCGCAGCCATGCTCCTGTCCGTTGGCGTTCCAGCCTTCTTTCGGACCGTCGCGGCTGATCCAGGTAGGCCAGGCTCGTTCTCTCACGTCTACACCGTTGGCGTCTGCCGTGGCGAGCAAGTGGCGCTCGACGCGAGCGTGTCCTTCTCTGACCCTGGATCAGAGCCATCGGAGATCATTCGAACCAAGGACTGGAAGATCCAGTTCTTTGACGAAGACGACGCCAAGCGCGGGTCTATCGAGCGGCTTGGTAGCTGGTTGTGGCGGCTGATCTCGTGAGATCCTCTCCTCAAAGCGACTCGATGGCGGAGACGAGCTTATACGGCAATCTCGCGTCTGTCGTGAACTTCATTACCACGACGCGGCACCAGAAGGGTGCAGGACGACCAGCGGCGGTCCAAACCGGAGGCGACATGTCTGACGGCAATGGCACTTCAGAGCAGATGGTTCTGGACGGCCTTACGGGGCACGACTCGACAGCGAACATCTCAGACGGACTGATGGACTCTGTGGATGCCGGCGGGCAAGCGCCCGTAGATGCGGGCGTCCTCGTCGAGCCGTACTCGGCGGCAGACGGCGGACGCGTCGAGACCGAAGACGATGTTCTGGTCGAACCTGGCCAGACGCCGTACATCACGTCGGAGCCGCCTCAGCCACCACGGGCGCCTGTGCGCAGCAACGGCAACGGCAACGGCAACGGCAACGGCAACGGCAACGGCAACGGCAACGGCAACGGCGCGATCCAGCGTGTCCAGCCGCAGCGGAACCGTATCGCGGCCTTCGACAACGCGAGCGCATACAGCCCCGTCAACGGCGCGGCAACGATGAGTCGTACGCGACGTGGTGACCGCGGGATCACCATGACGCCGGATCACGGGCCGCCGAACCCGGCCGCCTTTGGTCTTGGCCAGACTACGCAGACAAACGGAGCCATCGTGCGCGCTCCGGCTGCGCCCGCTCAGCCCGCGCCAGGGCCAGCTCAGCCGCCAGCCAAGACCGGGGTGCCGTGGGGAATGATCGCGATCGGCACGGCCGTCGTCGTCGCGGCAAGTGCGATCCTCTATCAGTTGACGAAGAGCCCATCTTCCGCCAAGGCCAAGGCCAACCCGCGCGACCACGACGACACGCGTCGCAAGCAGCACCAGAAGCGCCAGAACAAGAAGCGCAACAAGACTGCGAGGTGAGCCGTGCACGACTGTGACCTCCACGACATCGGCATGTCGACGTTCCAACAGATCCAGGCCGACGCCATGAACGGCGAGCGCGCCCAGATGCTCACTGATCAGGCCGTTCACCTGGAGCTCCTCGCATCTAACGTGGATCTGCCACCGGCGCGTCGTGCGCTTCAGGCCGAGGCGCTGCGGATGCGGCGCAAGGCCACGACGATTCTGGCCACCGAGGACATGGGCCGCGTCTTGTCGATGCCTGCAGGGATCGACCTCTCGGATGCGTCTACGACGACAGCCCAGAAGATCGACACGCTCGAGAAGAGCATCTCTGCGCTTGAAGCTTCGATGAAGCTTGCGCCAGAAGGCGCGATCCAGGGTCTTCTCACTTCTGCGCAGGGCCTTCGGACACAGCTCGATTCGCTCCGCTCTGGAGTCACCACGCCTCCAGCCGGTCTTCGTGGTTGGTGGAGCGGGCTCAACATGGCCGTCAAGGCTATGTCTGTCGCAGCGACTCTCGCGGCTGGCTATGGAGCCTACCGCCTCTACAGCTCCAGGAAGGCGGCCACTTGATCTCCTATCCGAACAAGTGGGCGTCTTCTCTGGCGGTCCAGAAGTGGGACTACCAGCAGAAGCTCATCGACCTGATGGGCGATCCAGCCGAGCCTGCCATGGGAGACATCACACAACCGCAGGCTGCGTCGCCATCGACGCTCCTGAGTGACTGTGGGCTGGGCCTGGTCGCGAGCGCGTTCACCGGATACGTCGCCGGCCGAGTCGGCATCGTCACCACGCTTTGTGGTGTCGGAGTAAGCGCCGCGATCATCTACGCCCTCTCCAAGCGGGTCAAGTAAGCCTATGGCCGAAATCGTAGAGGGCTACAAGGCTCCAGCGACGACGGCAAAAGCCGGACCAGTCGGCGATACCTCCTGGATCTCAGATCTCAGGGAGGATCTCCGCAAGGAGATGATCCGTGAGCTCGCGATGCGTCGAATCAAGGAACAAGGGGCCGTTGCTCCTGAACCGCAGTCGCGGTTCTTTCGCATCGCAGAGTGCGTCGCAGTTGGCGTAATCGGCGCCGTTGTCAGCAACTGGCTCATCAAGAAGCTCTGGGGGTCCAAGTGAGCAACGGCGCGTATATCGAACTGCTTTCCCCAGACCGTCCCATTCACATGGTCGGTCAGCCAATCATCAAGCTAGTTGCTGAAGGTGGCCCAGGCGGTGACCTCGGAGACATCTCAAGGAGCGGATCAGACATGCCCGGACACAGTGCGTTTCTCAACATGGCGGACATTCAGTCGGCGCGCAGTCTTCCGGCCCTCGGCGGGCTCGGGTGCTGTGGGAGCGGGATGGACGATGCCTCGCCGGTCGTCGAGGCCAAGGCTCTTGACGCTAGGTGCAAGGACATCGAGAAGCGCATCGAGGAGATCGTCCGGATCGTTGCCGACAACGTGAGCTTCCTCCCGCCAGGACAGCAGTTCAAGCTGATGACTGAAGCCCGGCGTCATATCGATGCGTTCAAGGCTGACTACAGGGCGTGTCTCTTGCGGCTCCGTCAGATCGTGAAGAGCAACCGCAAGACGATGGAGGATGCTGGTCTTGGCAAACTCGAAGGAAAGACCGACGACAAGCTCACGCTTGAGTCTTGCCGTGACCGCCTGAAGCAGATCCGCGCGCTCACTCGCAGCAAGGCGGCCAAGGCCGCCAAGACCGAGAAGTAGCCAGTGATCGACCCCAAGGCTTGGCGACGCGCGATTGAGGTCGTCTCCGGTCAAGGCCGGCGAGCGAATCCGCAACTCCAGGTTCTTGGCGACTGGGGCGCGAGGCGGAACCACGGGTCTCGTCGGAATCGTGACCTCCCGGCGAGCCCTGACCTCAATCTTGCTCAGGAGCCCAGCACGACCCCTTCTGGTGTCAAGAAGGCCGTCAAGATGTTCCACGGCGTGACCCACAACAACCAGGTGGCGGCAGCCGAGGTTGACAATGTCGATCACAACGTTGACCTGGCTTACCTTGCAGATGTAACTTCAGTTACGTTTACTCCCGTGGGCAGTCGCTTCAAGAAACAGGCGAAAGACCATAAGGTCCTTGTTGACGGGTCTTACGTCAATCTTGGGCCTACCATCAGGGTCAAGTTCTCCAGCGGCGACCGTCCATACCTGTGTCTCTGCATCGATACAGGAGAAGCGTGGATTGTTGGGAAAGCTGTTGAAGGGCTCCACGAGTACTGCGACGATACTGGTCTTCTTGGAGCGACACCTTGCGTCGAGTACGCGGTGGACCCCAAGAAGATGCCGAAGTCGTCCAAGAACGACGGGAGCGATGAGCAGGAGATCGACTACCTTCACGAGTTCGAACGACCGCCAAGCGATGACAGGCGACCTGTCTTCATTCTGAATGAGTGGGGAGCGCTGGTCTTCTCGAGGGACAGGACTCCTGTCTTTGGGAGCGGAGCCGAAGACGCGGCCTACGACGTCGACGATTGGTTCCGAGAGATTGGGTACGGCGGCGAAGACACACACAAGTAGCACTCTCTACGGATGGAGACGCGCGCATGGGGTTCATGAGGATCTTCAACAAGCCAAGGCAGAAGCCGCGGCCACGGCAAGTCGCAGACGACTGCCCACAGAGCGGCGTCTACCGTCCGACTCTGGGCGTCGGACGCGCGCCGAGCGAGCGCGTGCGGCAGCGGCTCGTTGACTGTGGCATTGCGACACGGTCGAAGACGCGTCGCGTCCGCATGAACTCCGGAGAAGTAGAAGAGGAAGAGGGCCTGCCTGGCCGGGCGCGCTACTCGCCTGATCTCACAGAGCGTCTGGTAGCGCCTCACAGGCGCAGCACGCTCGACCCGGCCCGCTTCGGGCCTGGTCCGGCCAACTTCGGGCCTTCAGCCCGCTTCGGCCATGGTCCAGTCGGGCGTGACGAGCGCTTCAGCCGCGCCATTCGTGACGATGAGCGTGACGACCGCGAGATGAATCCGCGCGGCAAGAAGGCTGGCAAGAAGGGCGTCGCTGCTGGATGCGCGACCAAGGGTCGGAGGATCTCGGAGCACGACGCAGCGGAGCTCAATGCACGGCGCACGGGCAAGAAGCCGACCAAGAAGGCTTCCAAGAAGACAGCCTCCGGCGCGCAGCAGCATCTGAAGGACCGTGAGGGGAGTCCTGGCAAGAAGCCGGGCAAGAAGCCGGGCAAGAAGCCGGGCAAGAAGCCGGGCAAGAAGCCGGGCAAGAAGCCGGGCAAGACCAGCCGGCATGAGCAGCGCGCGTCTGCGCTGGCTGCAGGACGCGTAGCGCTCGTGACTCAGCTCTCGACGATGAAGTCTGAGCTCGTAGCGCTCAAGAAGCAGATCACGACCGGAGCGAGTGGCGCTGCCGGCTCCAAGCGTGGTGCCAAGGCTAAGAATGCCGCGGCCCGCAAGGCTCACGGGAGGACGACAGACATGGCGAAGAAGAAGGCGTCGGCGAGCCGCAAGAAGGCCGCCAAGGGCAAGGGCAAGAGCAAGGGCAAGCGCAAGGCCAGCAAGCGCAAGGGCTCGCGAGCCAACTCGCGACGCAACATCAGCGAAGTCCTCGCTGAGGTGCTGTCCGGTGCCGGTCGTCGTGTGACAGCCGGCGATGATCAGGCGAACTTCACGGCGGCTCGCGACGCGCTGCTCGACATGGCGAACAAGGCCGTGGACGCTCAGCAGGACAACCTGAAGAAGTCCCGTAGGCAGACGGTTGCTGACAGGGTCGTCAGCGCCATCAAGAAGGCTGGCAAGGGCGTCTGGGGCAAGGAGCCCAAGGCTCCCAAGGGCATCACCGCGTCTGCGCTCGAGAAGATCATCGCTGCCGCGCTCGGCAACGAGGACTTCGTGCGTGAGGCCGCGGCTCCGAGCGCGGCGCGCTCCAAGGGCAAGAAGAAGGCCGCAGCCGCTGCCGCTGCCCCGACCAGCAAGAAGAAGAAGAAGAAGGGCAAGGGCAAGAAGAAGGCCGCAGCCGGCGCTACCGCGAACCCCAAGGGCAAGAAGCGCAAGGGCAAGAAGAAGGCCAGCAAGAAGGCCAAGGCCAAGGGCGGCAAGAAGCGCAAGGGCAAGAAGCGCAAGTCGGAGCACGCCGGTCTCGCTCGCGCTCTCTCTGGCGCGCAGTCGGCGCTCCTCTCGGAGACAGGTGAGCTCGGAGCCCTGGTCCGCGCGCTGAAGAAGGCCGTCGAGGCCAAGGGCAAGGGCGGGAAGAAGCGCAAGGGCAAGAAGAAGGCCAAGCCCGAGGGCAAGAAGAAGAAGGCCAAGGGCAAGCGCAAGGGCGGCAAGAAGCGCAAGAGCGGCAAGAAGAAGGCCAAGGGCAAGCGCAAGGGCGGCAAGAAGCGCAAGAGCGGCAAGAAGAAGGCCAAGGGCAAGCGCAAGGGCGGCAAGAAGCGCAAGAGCGGCAAGAAGAAGGCCGGCGCGCGGCGTAACTCGGCGTTCTCCTCGGGTGGCGTTGAGGTCACCGACTTCGCTCGTCGGAACTCGCGTCGCAACCCGCGTATCCCAGGCGTGTCGAACCTCCTCG
>Ga0315273_10002796_pt1 | contig 20781 bp, 19 predicted proteins | sample YL17G02_0_MG_FD_205753 | JGI IMG/M metagenome (GOLD analysis project Ga0315273, IMG submission 205753) | Sediment microbial communities from Yellowstone Lake, YNP, Wyoming, USA - YL17G02_0 | ecosystem: Environmental > Aquatic > Freshwater > Lake > Sediment | place: USA: Wyoming | collected... | reverse complement strand
GTGCAAATTCACGCATGGAAGCAAGCACGGTCACGCAACAGCGCGTGGCCGTGCCACCCACGAGCACTCGAGCGCCCGGGCCGCTCACATCGCCAGCCGAGCCCCGGTGCTGATAAACGTGGCCGCGAGAGTGAAATGCGCGCTGCCGTAGGAGCAGGGAAGGTCGAGCCGCAACTGCTTGGGCACGTCGGGTCGCGACACCCCGGGCACGGTCGCCACCATGTCGAACGTCTCGGTGGCGCCGGGGGCCACGGTCACGCGAGAAACGCTGCGCCCATCCAGCCGAGCCTCGGCGCCGGTGATCTTCTCGCCCCGCGCCGTCGTCAGCGAGGCCGACGTCACGAGGACCGTCATCGACTGCTGGCCGCTGTTGACCACGCGAAGGCGCGCGTGCAGCGCCTCGCGATCCGCGAGCGGCGACAGGGAAACCGGCTCGCAGCGCCCGTCGATCCAGAGGCTCACCGGCGGCATCTCATCCGAGAACCCGCCCATCATGCACACGGCGCGCGTCCGCAGCGCCTGCCCGCCCTGGCCGCAACCCGCCGCGGCGCCGGCGCCGACCCCGACCGCAAGCCCCACAAGGAGAAGCAAGCCGACAGGGCGCCCCCGCCGGCCGACGTGAGACATGGCGCCCCTCCTTCGACCCCCCTCGCGGATCGCTGCACCAACTATACACCATAAAGTGCGCGCCAGAGGCCGAAAAAACCCGCGCGCGTATCGGCGTCAATTCCGGGGGTCGCACGCCCTCCGTAACTGACGCCCTACCAGTACAACGCCACTTCGCGCGGCGGGCCTCCCGACCCGCCGCGTACCTGCGTTATCTCGCCGCTGGGGGGCAATTGCCGCGCGGTGGGTCAGGAGACCCACCGCGCACGAGGTTACGTGGCGTTGTAGTGCTACCCACGTGCGTATCCGCCCCCCAGTCGGGGATTGAAAAGCGACGCCCTTGCCCGTAAACTCAGGAGTCTATGAACATCGCTCTCCTGGGCTCGACGGGGTCGATCGGCCGGATGACGCTGGAGGTCGTGGCGTCGCTCGGGCCGCCGTGGCGCGTCGTGGCGATGGCGGCCAACCGACAGGTGGAACTGCTGGCCAAGCAAGTCGCCGCCAGCGGCGCGAAGACCGTGGCCGTGGCCGACTCGTCGGCCGCCGACCGACTGACCCGCGCGCTGCCGCGCGGCTGCACGCCGGAGGTCCTCCTGGGGCCCGAGGGCCTCGTGCGGCTGGCCACACAAGGCGACGCCGACACGGTCGTGTCGGCCATCGTCGGCGGCGCAGGCCTGGGAGCGGCCCTGGCGGCCGTGCGGGCCGGCAAGCGCCTGGCCCTCGCGAACAAGGAGAGCCTCGTCATGGCGGGCGAGCTCGTCATGGCCGAAGCGCGGGCCGGCGGCGCCCAGGTCCTCCCGGTCGACAGCGAGCACTCGGCGATCTTCCAGGCGATGGCCGCCGGTCGCCGGGGCGAGGTCCGCCGCGTGGTCCTTACGGCGAGCGGCGGGCCGTTCTACCGCCGCTTCGAGAGCCTCGCCACCGTCACGGCCGAGGAGGCCCTCGACCATCCCACCTGGTCGATGGGCCCGAAGATCACGATCGATTCGGCCACGCTCATGAACAAGGCCCTCGAGATCATCGAGGCCCATCACCTGTTCGGACTGGGGCTGCACGAGATCCAGGTGGTGATCCATCCGGAATCGACGGTCCACTCGCTCGTGGAGTTTGTGGATGGGTCGGTGATCGCGCAATTGAGCCCGCCCGACATGCGGATGCCCATCCAGTACGCCCTGACGTACCCCGAGCGCCGCCCGGCCCCGTGGCCGCGGCTCGACCTGGCGATGCTCGGCCGCCTGGAATTCGAGACGCCGGACCTGGGGCGGTTCCCGGCGCTCGCGCTGGGGTTCGAGGTGATCCGTCGCGGCGGCACGGCAGGGGCGGCCCTCGCGGGCGCCGACGAGGTGGCCGTCGCGGCGTTCCTCGGCCGGCGCATCAAGTTCACCGACATCGTGCCGGTGGTTGAGCACGTTCTGGCGGCACACCCCTGGACCGCCCACCCGACGTTGGAAGACATTCTTGCGGCCGATACCTGGGCCAGAGAGGAAGCGACGCGTTGTCTACCGTCCTATACGTCATCGAAATAGCTATCGCGCTGGGCCTCATCATCCTCGTGCACGAGCTGGGGCACTTCCTGGCCGCGAAGGGGTTCGGCGTCTGGGTCCGGCGGTTCTCCATCGGCTTCGGCCCGGCGATCGTGAAATGGCGCCAGGGCGGGCCGCTGCCCGCCGACGGCATGCCGGAGCCCGACGATCCGAACCGCTACGCGACGGAGTACTCGCTGCGCGTCCTGCCGCTCGGCGGGTTCGTCGAGCCGATGGGCGACCACGTCGACGGCGAGGGGGGCGACGACCCGCGCGCCCTCTGGCGTCGGCCCGCGTGGCAGAAGATCGTCGTCTTCTCGGCCGGCGTCGCGATGAACGCGGTCCTGGCCGTGGTCTTCTTCACGGCAGCCTCGATGATCGGCGTCCAGGCGCCGTCGTCTCTTGTCGGCGACGTCACGCCGTTCATGGCCGCCGAAAAGGCCGGCGTCAAGGCCGGCGACCGCATCGTGGCCATCAACGGCCAGCCCGTCCGGTCGTTCGAGGACATCATGACGATCATCTCCTCGAACGACGCCGGCACGAAGTTCTCGGTCACGGTCGAGCGCACGAAGGACGGCGCGGCGGAGCGCCTGACGTTCGACGACCTCGTCAGCCAGCGTGAGCCTGGCGACATGGCCCCGCGCCTCGGCATCGAGCCCGCCCTTGAGCCGATGATCTACGGGCTGATCCCCGGAAGCCCCGAGCAGCAGGCCGGGTTGAGACCGGGCGACACGATCCTCTCGGTCGACGGCAAGCCGGCCGTGCGGTGGCGGCAGATGAACGCGCTGCTCGCCGACGCCCCGCCCGGGCCGGTGACCCTGGCCATCCAGCGAGACTCCAAGCAACTCGATCTCACCATCGACCCGACGAAGCTGAAGGTCTACAACCTGGGCATGGAGCCACCCGCATCAATCGCCGGCCTCGATCCCGACGGCCCGGCCGCCAAGGCCGGCGTCAGGAAGGGCGACCGCATCGTCCGGATCAACGACAAGGCGTGGCCGAGCCTGACAGAGGTTTCCGAGACCATCAAAGCGACCGGCGGCGACAAGCCCGTGCGCCTGGTCCTGGAGCGCGACGGCGAGAAGGTGGAGATCGGCGTCAGGCCGGCCGTCTACGGCAAGCGCGAGGAGCCGCGCATCGGCATCCTCCAGCAACCCGCCATGGCGCCGCCGATCCAGGTGGGGTGGGTGGACCCGGACGGTCCGGCGGCCAAGGCCGGCCTCCAGTCGGGCGACACCTTCGTCAGCCTCGGCGCGGAGCGCACCAAGCCGCGACTATGGGACGACGTGTACGCCGTTGTCGGCCAGGCCGGCGGGAAGCAGGTGCCCATCGCCTTCAAGCGCGGCAACTCGGAGTTGACCGCGTTCCTCACGCCGGCGGCCAAGCCCCTCGAGAAGTTCGCCCTCCTGGGCTCAAAGCCCGGCCCCCTGCTCTACGAGGCGCTGCCGCGGATCTACAACCCCCTGAGCGCCGCGGAGCGCGGCTTCAGGCGCACGTGGACGTGGATGGGGCGGGTGTACGTGCAGCTTCGGCAGCTCGCGAAGGGCCAGCTCAGCCGCGAGTCCATGGGCGGGCCGGTGATGATTGTCGATATCTCTCTGCGCGTGGCCCAGCGCGGCCTGGGGACGTTCCTGGACCTGTGGGGCATCCTCTCGGTGTGCATCGCGGTCTTCAACTTTCTGCCCGTGCCGCCGTTCGACGGCGGGCACGTGCTCTTTGTGCTCCTCGAGAAGATCAAGGGCTCCCCGATCGGGGCGAAGGTCCGCACGTGGATCTGGGGCGCCGGGTGGGCGGCCGTGGGCGTCCTGTTCGCCTTGATCATGTGGCAGGACATTGCGCGGCTGCTCTAACATGGATCCCGACTACTTCGAAGAACTCGTCGACGAGGCGCTCGAGGACCTGCCGGAGGAGTTCGCCGAGCGGCTCGACAACATCGACGTCGTCGTCCAGGCTCGCCCGTCGCGCAAGACCCTCCGCGAGATGGGCCTCCTCGGACGCAGCACCCTCCTGGGCCTCTACCAGGGCGTGCCCCAGACCCGGCGCGACACCAACTATGGCAACGTGATGCCCGACCGCATCCTCATCTTCCGCGAGCCGATCCTCGACGAGGCCGACGCCACGTGCCCCCAAGACGGCGACTTCGACGAGGCGGTCCGCCAGGTGGTCCTCAAGACCGTCCTCCACGAGGTCGGCCACCACTTCGGCCTCTCCGACGAGGACCTCGAGCGGCTCGAGTACGGTTGAGCTCATGCCACACGCGTCCGCCGCGGCGGACGGCTGACCCGGCGCATCGTTTGGCCGTCGCCATCGTTTAGCCGTCGCCGGTACGGCGACGAACAACAATCGCGGCCGTGCCGGCCGCGGCTAGACGGCGCGCACCCGGGCCATCGAAGCAAAGGCCGGCCATGCCTATCCTCCAACCCCATCCCGCCGGCGCGATCCTGGCCGTGAAGGTCGTGCCGGGCGCGTCGCGCGAGAAGGTGGTCGGGCCGCTCGGCGAGCGGCTCAAGGTCACCGTCCGCAAGCCCGCCGAGCGCGGCGCCGCCAATCGGGCCCTGTGCGAACTGCTGGCCGAGGCGCTCGGCGTGCGGGCCGCCGACGTCGAGGTCCTGCGCGGCGAAGGGCGGCCGGAGAAGGAGATCCTCATCCGCGGCCTCGCGCCCGAGGAGGCCGGCCGGCGGCTGGGGCTGGGGTAAGCCCCCCAGATCGAGGAGCACGCGCCCGGCCAGCCGAGCGGCGTCTGCGACAGGCGCCGCCAGGGGAGAGGGTCTCGTGAAGATCAGGTTGAACTTGGCTCGCGCGCAGGCTCCTTCAGGTGAACGCGTATCTCTCTACGGTGCGGCAGCACGCTTCCGTCATTACAGCAAACGCCAGGCGTGTGTCGTTCGACGGTAACGCGTCAGTCGGGTGGCATGGCCACAGCCCGTCCGCCCCGGCGGGCGCTGTTGCGTGGCGATGCGCCTCGAACTTGCCAGGAACATGGCCACGCAAAGGCGCGTGGCCATGCCACCCCCCCCAAGACTGGTTCATTACGCTCGACGCTCGGGAATGCTTGAATTGGGGCGGCGGCGGCATTACGATAGGTTTTCTGGCCAAGGGGATCTTGTGCGCATCGTCAGACTGCTCGCCGCGCTTGGGGATTTCGCCACGGCCCAGATCGCCGACGTGGGCAACTTCGCCATTTTCTCGGTCCAGATGGCGCGATGGATCCTCACGGACTTCACGCGGTGGCGGCTCCTGCGGCCGCAGCTTTACGAGGTGGGCGTGCGCAGCCTGCCCGTGATCGTCTTCACGGGCACGTTCATCGGCATGGTGCTGGCCCTCCAGTCGTACTTCCAGTTCGAGGCACTCGGGCGGGCGTCGTGGTCGGGCGCGGTGATCAACCTGTCGGTGATCAAAGAGCTCGGGCCGGTGCTGGCGGGGGTGATGCTGGCGGGACGCGTCGGCGGGGCGCTGGCGGCGGGCCTGGGCACCATGAAAGTCACCGAGCAGATCGACGCCCTGCGGGCGCTCGGGGCCGACCCGATCCGCCACCTCGTGGTGCCGCGGTTCCTGGCGTGCCTCCTGCTGATTCCGTTTCTGACGATCTACTGCGACTTCGTGGGCATCCTGGGCGGGTACTTCGTGACGTGGAGCTACGGCGTCGACACGTACGAGTACTGGATGCACTCGGCCGACGTGATCGAGAACTTCGACGTCTTCACGGGGGTGTTCAAGAGCGGGTTCTTCGGGGCGGCCATCGCCCTGATTGCATGCTACAAGGGGTTCCAGAGCCGCCAGGGGGCCGAGGGCGTCGGGCGGGCCGCCACGGAGTCGTTTGTCGTCAGCTTCATGGCGATCCTGGTGCTCGACTTCTTCATCGTCATGTTCCTCCAGGCGCTGTACGACTCCCTGTGGGGCCGAACGAGCATCTTTGTTTAGAGACTGTTTCAGAAGCGCCCCTCAGCGCTGCATGGCGCGGCGGGCAGTCTTGCCCGCCGCGAGAAGGCGGGTGCGTACGCGCGGTGGGCAAGACTGCCCACCGCGCTATCGCCGGTTGTGAAACAGCTGCTCAACCGCGAGCGCGAAGAATTGCAGATTGCAGATTTCAGATTGCAGATTGAGCGGTGGACGACAAACAACAAATGACCAGCGACAGCCGTTCCGATTCCGCGCCGGACGTCCTCATCCGCCTGGAGGGCGTGCACAAACAGTTCGGCGAGCACGTGGTCTTCCGCGACATCACGGTCGGCTACCGGCGCGGCGAGACGGCCGTGGTCCTCGGCGCCAGCGGCGTGGGCAAGAGCATCATGCTGAAGCTCATCCTGGGCCTGCTGAGACCCGACCGCGGCCGCATTTTCATCGACGGCACCAACGTCACGGCCCTGCGGGAACGCGACCTCATTCCCGTCCGGACGCGGTTCGGCATGCTCTTCCAGGGGGCGGCGCTCTTCGACTTCATGTCGGTCTACGAGAACGTGGCCTTCGCCCTGCGGGAACACAAGCACCTGCCGGAAGACGAGATCCGCCGGATCGTCGCCCGCAAGCTCGCCCTCGTCGACATGGAAGGCACCGAGAACCTGCTGCCCGAGGAGCTCTCCGGCGGCATGCGGAAGCGCGTCGGCCTCGCCCGCGCCATCGCCATCGACCCCGAGGTCATCCTGTACGACGAGCCGACGACGGGCCTCGACCCCGTGACGGCCGACACGATCAACGAGCTGATCCTGCGCTGCCAGCGGGAGCTGAAGACCACGAGCATTGTCGTCACCCACGACATCCAGAGCGCCTACAAGGTGGGCGACCGGCTGATCATGCTGTACGAGGGCGGCATCATTGCCGACGGCACGCCCGACCAGATCCGCCGCCACGGCGACCTCCGCGTACAGCGCTTCATCCACGGCAACGCCAGCCTGATGGCCGCGCCGCCGGCGTAAGGAGAGTTCCATGTACGAGAAACGAAGCATCATCGTGGGCGTGTTCGTGCTGCTGGGCGGGGCACTGCTGGCCGTCATGATCTTCTGGTTCGGTCAGGTGGCGTTCTTCATCCGCGGCGGGTACATCGTGCACGGCCACCTGCCGAGCGCCGTCGGCGTCCGCGCCGGGAAGCGCGTCCACATGGACGGCATCGACTGCGGCGAGGTCCAGGAGGTCCGCACCAGTCAGCCCCAGAGGCCGGGCGTCTGGGTCGACATGCACGTCAACCCGGGGGTCTTCATCCCGGCCGACGCCGCCTTCGTGGCCCAGCAGAGCACCATCGGCGACCTGTATCTCGATTTCCAGACGCCCGTCAGGCAGCCGCCGGAAGCCCTGATGCAGGCGGCCGAGCAGTTCGGGGTCCAGTTCAGGAAAGACCGGTTCGGCCTCTGGCACATCCTGGCGTCCGACGAGCAGTGGCCGCCGCCCGCCTGGCAATTCAACACCGTCAGCCGGCCGTTCTGGAACGGCAACCCGATCCCCCCGCTCACCCTGCCGACCGACGGCACTGCGCGCATGACGGGGCGCATCGTCGCCCCCAGCCTCCTGCCCGAGGAGCTCGTGGCCGACGTCCGCAAGGGCCTCTCGACCCTTAAGGCCCTCGAGCCCGTGGCGGTCAATATCCAGAAGCTCACCGACCCGCGAACCCTCAAGGACGTCGCGGCCGGCCAGCCCGGCAACTTCTGCACGATGATCGAGCAGTTCCAGGTCACCGGCAAGCTGCTCCAGGACCAACTCGATCAGAAGGACAGCAACCTTAACAAGCTCCTCATCGACGCCGACGTGAGCGCGCAAAAGCTCCAGGAGGCCCTCGACACGACCAAGAAGACCCTCGCCGCCGCCGAAGCGACGCTCAAGACCGTCGGCGCCAAGACCGGCGAGGTCGCCGACCGCCTCGGCAAGACCGCCGACAAGGCCGACGACGTCATGGGCAGGCTCGGCAAGGCCGTCGACGGCGCCACGACCACCATGAACTCCATCAACCAGACGTTCGAGAAGATCAACAAGGGCGAAGGCACCCTCGGCAAACTCGCCACCGACCCCGAGCTTTACCGCGCCCTGACGACGCTCCTGGAGAACCTCCAGGACGTCGCCGACAACGCCGACCGCGTCCTCACCGTGTGGCGCAAGCAGGGGATTCTATTTGGGAAAGAAGGGAAATGACGCCACCGGAGCGGCGAATGATAAATGCTAAATGTTAAATGAAAGAAGCGGCCTTCCGGCGCCGTTGATTTAGCATTTAGCATTTAACATTTAGCATTCCTCGAAAGGGACAGACACCATGGGCAGCGTGCAACTGGGCTTCATCGGCGCCGGCAACATGGCCGAGGCCATCGCGCGCGGCATCCTCGGGGCGAAGCTCCTGGCACCCGGCGAGATGATCGCCGCCGACATCCAGGAGCGGCGCCGGCGCCTCTTCCAGCAAGAACTCGGCATTGACGCGCGAGAGGAGAGCGCCGCCGTCGTCGACGCCGCCCCCACCCTTCTCGTGGCCGTCAAGCCGCAGCAGTTCGACGGCGCCCTGGCGGCCCTCGGCAGCCGGTTCGGCCCGAAGAAACTCGTCCTCTCCATCTGCGCCGGCATCTCGACCGGCCACGTCGAGGAAGTCCTGGCCCCCGGCACCCGCGTCGTCCGCGCCATGCCCAACACGCCGATGCTCGTGGGCCGCGGGATGGCCGGCCTTTGCGCCGGCAAGCACGCGACCGCCGAGGACCTGGCCGCCGCCGAACGCCTTCTCGGCGCCGCCGCCGAAGTGCTGCGCGTCCCCGAGGACCTGATGGACGCCGTCACCGCCGTCTCGGGCTCCGGCCCGGCGTACTTCTTCTACCTGGCGGAGCTCCTGGCCGCGGCCGGCGTGGAGCTGGGCCTTTCGGAGAAGGACGCCACGCGCCTCGCCCGCGTCACCTTCGAAGGGGCCGCGAAACTCCTGGCCGAGTCGGGCGAAGACGCCGCCGCCCTGCGCAAGAAAGTCACCTCGCCCGGCGGCACGACCGAGGCCGCCTTCAAGTTCCTCGACTCGCACGACTTCCCCCCCACCTTCCGCGCCGCCGTCCGCGCCGCCCGCGACCGCGGGAAGGAGTTGGGAAGATAGACAATTGCAGATTGCAGATTTCAGATTGCAGATTGGGCAAAGAAGAAGTGCGCTGGCGCGCCTTCGGCCGCTTCCGACGTCCGGCCGTCGCAGGCGTTTAGCCGTCGCCGCATACGGCGACGGTCATTGATGGATGCTGACGGATGCGGCAGGCAAGCGTGACCGGCGAAGACCGCCGCATCGTCGTGGGGCGGCCCGCGGGGGTGACCCCTCCGTCTCGGGCGCCATCCTTACGTAGGGGCACGGCATGCCGTGCCCCTACACGGCGGAAGCGTCCGAGACGGAGGGGTTACAGGCCGCCGCCGAATCCTGTTGACACGGCGCTGGATCTGACTATAATTATGGTCCATGGCGAAGGCCCCGATGTTCGCCCTGAGCTTCGCGCCCGAAGCGGTGGGCCATCTGAAGTCCATCGAGCGCAAGCACCACGGGCTGATCCGTGACACGATTGAGCGGCAACTGTGCCGCACGCCCCACGTGGAAACGCGGAACCGCAAGCCGCTGGAGCCGCCGACGCCCTGGGGCGCCGTCTGGGAGTTGCGGTTCGGCCCCGCCAACCGCTTTCGCGTCTTCTATGAGTTCGACGCAGCAAGCCACACGGTCGGCATACTGGCCGTGGGCGTCAAGGAAGGAAGCCGCCTGCTTGTGGGCGGCAAGGAGATCGACCTATGAAGATCGCCCCGGTAGCCGACGTCAAGGCGCGACTGAGCGCCTATATCCATGAGTGCGAGGCCAAAGGCCCCGTCGTGATCACGCGAAACGGCAAGGCCGTCGTGGTGATGATCGCGCCGGACGACGATCAGGACCTCGAACGGCTGCTCCTGGGGCGTTCGCCGGCTCTCCAGGCCCTGCTCCGGCGGTCTCGCAAGAGCCTCCGATCCGGCCAGGGGATGTCCAGCCGCGCGTTCTGGAAGGCCGTGGCGGAGCCGCGCGGCAAGGCTACGGCTCGCACCCGGGCAAAGGTGAAGTAGGCCCCCGGTGCCGCGGCGCCGTCCGCGCCGCCCGCGACCGCGGGAAGGAGCTGGGCAGGTGATTGCGGGACCGCGCCCGCCGCGCCGCCGAGCCCGCTGCGGGAGCGGCGGGAGACCATCCTATTTCGGATTTTGGATTGGTGTTGCAGCCAGGCCCACGTCTTGGTAACATGCACTAAGCAACAAACATTTCAGGAGGCTTTCCATGGCTCTCACTGTCACGGCAGATCAAGTAGAGGATGTCTTGCGCGCCATCCTGCCTGAACAAGGATATAAACTCAGGAATCCGCCGCGCCGCAAAGGAGAGACGGGCGCGGACATTATTGCTGAGAAAGAGGGTAGGATTGCCAGCATTGAGTGCATCGGTTTTCAGGCGAATCCGCCCTTGCGATCCAAGCAGTTCTACGAGGCTTTCTTCCGAGCCATCTCGCGTCTTTCCGTCGGGGCCCACCTATGCGTCATGGCGCTCCCCGCTCGATTCGGCGACGGTCTGAATCAGAGGGCACGACAGTATGGTGCGGCTTGGGAAAGGATTGCCAAGGCATTCCCGGAACTGCGCATCTGGTTGGTCTACGTCGAGCGCAAGACATTCGAGGAGCACTTCTGGTCCGACTGGCCAGGGATGTAACTGCGAGCGCCAAGTTTCCCGCCAACGCGGGGCGCGTGGCCGCGCCACCCTGCGTCACTCCGTCACTTCGTCTCTTCGTCACTTCGTCACTTGTCAATCGCCTTACTTCATCGCCTCCGCCAACTGGAACGGATCGGCCGACACGACGGCGCTGGCGTACATCTCCATCGCCCCGATGTCGGCGGTCTTGGCCCCCAGGTCGCCGCGGTCCACCAGGTGCACGAGGCACGGGAAGCCCTTCCACTCCGGGTCCGGCCCGCCCAGCGGCGGCATGTAGACGGCCAGGTTATACGACTTCACGTCCTGGGCGGCGTAGACCTTGAGGGCCCGCCAGAGCGCCTGGGCCAGATCGGGCGACTCGAACCGGTCGGCCACCAGGATGATCTCGCGCTCCTTGGCCGGCACGAGGTGCGCCAGGGCCGCCACGCTGCCGTACCGCGTCGCCAGCCCCAGCCCTTCGTGGACCTTCACGAAATCATCGAAATAGTTCGACCCATACTTGGCGGCGTACGCCAGCGCGTCGCGCCGCAGGCGCTCGACCTTGCCGTAGTGGAACTTGCGGCCCACGGTCATCTGGGCGTGGCCGTGGATGATGCTGGCCGCCGCCTTCCACAGGCAGTTCCACATGAGGAAGAAGAAGCGGGCCTGCGGGTCCTCGGCGTGGGCCTTCTCGGCCCAGGCCTTGCTCGTGGCCAGGAGGCCGGCCACCTCGGCCGCCGCAAACTCGTCGTGGCGGAACCGCAGGGGCGAGTGGTCCTCGAAGATCACCAGGCCGTGGTAGCCGTCGTAGGCGGCCACGTTGGCGCAGGTCTTCGCCTCGCCGATGCGGCCGAAGGTGTTGGCGGGCGTCAGTTCCAGCGGCCGGCAGAACGAGCACTTCGCCTTGGCGGCCTCGATCTCCTTCGCCAGGTCGCCCTCGCCCTTCGCCTCGATCGGCCTGAGGGCGCGGACGGCGTTGAACAGCGTGGCCTGGCCCGTGATGCGGTTGAAGACGTGGACGATGGGCTGGCGGCGGATGGCCTCGAGCACGCCCTCGGGCGTGGGGGCCAGGTACTTGAACGCGCCGGCGATCCAGCCCTCCATCGCCTTCGGCGGCAGGACGCGGGCCTCGCTCATGGCGACGTCGTAGAGCCGGTCGAAAAGCTGCCGCGTGGCGGGCGCCAGGGCGGCAACGGTCTTGTCGAGCGTGGTGATGCGGGCGGGCATGGAGTTCCTTTCGCGAGAAGCGGGGCGGGCCGGGGTACGTGTTTGGCGCGGCGCCCAATTGCCGGGTGGCATGGCCACGCAACGGCGCGTGGCCATGCCACCCGCGTTAGACACGTACGGGTCTCCTGACCTGCCGCGCACGTGCCCAGACCGTTGTCTGCGCAGGGCCTACTTCAACTCGTTGAGCGCCGGCAGGAGGTAGTCGCGGCTGACGACGTCCCAGGACATCTTCTTGGCGATCTCGCCGCCGCTCCTGGTGAAGGCCTCGCGGCTCTTGCGGTCGGTGGGCAGGCGCTTGAGGATCTCGGTGGCGACGCGCTCGGCCTCCCGCTCTTCGATGGCGTCGCGCTCGCGGGCACCGATCGAAAGGACCTTGTCGAGCGTCGAGGCGCCCTCGCCCATGTCCGTATAATCCGCCACCAGAACGTTCGGCACCCCCTGGCCGCCGGTCACCTTGTCGACGAACCCCGCGCACCCGCAGATGTTCGTGATGACGCACAGGCCGCCGAACGAGAGCGGCTCTAGCTGCGCGATGCCGAACGGCTCGTAGATCGACTGGCCGAACTCGATGTCCGTGCCCTTGCGGATGTCGATGAACTCCATGTCGGGCTGCATCATCTGGCCGCACGTCGAGCGGCTCCACCCGAACTGGTTCACGAGGATCACGCGGACGTGGCGGGCGCAGATGTTGAACTTCTGCATGTGGACAAAGAAGTCCGCCTCGCCGCCCGACAGGTCGGGGTACCCCTCGCGGTGGGCGACAGGCCAGGAGTACCGCGATTCCATGTCGAGGATCTCGTGGCCCTTGCGCGGGGCGCCCAGCTCGCTCGACAAGAGGTACAGGACGCCCGTCTGGCGCGTCTCGCGGAACTTCTTCTCCAGGTGCCACAGGACCTTGAGGTCGCGCCACATGCCCTTCGACAGCGCCATCCGCGTGACGTGCGAGAAGATGAAGTCGGGCTTGAACTCCAGGATCGTCTCGGTGTACTTCTGGAGCCGCGCCTTCGACTGCTCCACGTCGTCGACCGACACGTCGTACGCCGGCACGCCATTGTAGGCCAGGCGCAGGTTCCTCGAGGCGAAGTCGGCCCCGAGGAACTTCATCTCCGATATCACGTGGTCGCCCACGCCCAGGACGGCGTCGCAGAACCGCGACGCCGACACCAGGGCGTGCTTGAAGAACGGGGCCTGGAGGCCAAACACGTCCTCCACGAACTTGCCCTTGGCCATCGCCTGCTCGAGAACGTTGTAGAACATCGTGTCGTGGCCGGGGTGGCCCTCGACGATGCGCCGCATCGTCGCCACCTCGTGGGCGTAGAAGATTGTCTTGTAGGCGTGCGATTCCTGGGCGATGGCCGCCAGCGCCAGCGGCATGCCCATGAACTCGTGGGCAAGGATGACCGCCGGGCGGGACCTGGCCGCGTCGATCGCCTCCAGGGCCGCCAGCCCCGGCGCCGCCAGACGCGCGTACTGCTCGTATTCCCACGTGTGATACAGGTCGCTGCGGATGCCGAACCGCTCGTACAGCATCCGCTTGAACTCGCCCAGGCGGTCGAGGTTCGGGTTCGACACGTCCAGCAGCAACACCTCGGGGTTCGACGACACGCCCGTCGTCTTGTCGAGGAACGTGCGTGTGCCGTAGATGATCCCTACGCCGTACCGTTCCTGGACGGGCCGGAACTTCGCCCCCCATCCGCCGGCGTCGGTGTGGGTGAGGCTGGAATACAGGACCTTGCCGCTCTTCGCCAGCAGGTCCTGCGTGCCCGTGTCGCCCGGGCCGACGAGGATCGACCGGCCCACGTTCTCGTTGTAGGCCCGCGAGGTGAAGAACCCCTGGAGAACCGCCCCGATGCCGCCCACCTTCTGAACTGCCTCGTGCGTGACGTGAATCAGCGTGCTCATAGATCTCCCCTGGCTGTATGCGGTCCCGGATGGAAGCATCACGAGCCCCGGCCGCCTTGCGCAGAACTCACGGGTCCCCCTGCTCCCCAGAACGGGGCGCTGCCTCTATTCTATCGGAATTCGGCGGGCGAGACTTTCCTATTTCAGAAAATGAAGTTGCGCCGGGTTAGCACGACAACGCCACTCGACCCCGTGCGCGGTGGGTTTCCTGACCCACCGCGCAAGAAGGGGCTCGACCTGCCAGATTACGCATGCGCGGTGGGTCTCCTGACCCGCCGCACAAAGGGGCGGTGTAGTACTTGGCTACCCGGCTTGTCGAAGAGTCGCCGCGGCGACCCGGGACGCGCACCGCTGCACGGCGCCAGCCCGTCACATCGCGAGCATCTTGTACGCCGTCCACGCCAGGAAGCCGATGAACACCAGCCTCAGCCACACGCGCGAAACGCGATGCGTCAGGTGCGAGCCGATGAGCGCGCCGACGATCGCCGGCGGGGCCAGCAGCCCCACAATCACCCACGGCGTCACGGCATCGACGCCGTGGCGGCTCAGCGTCGCGTGCTTGATGATCGCCGCCAGGAGGCAGGCGAAGATGACCGTCACGGCCGAGTTGGCGATGGCCGACCGCAGACGCATCTTCAGCAACGTCTGCTGCGCCGGCACGGCAATCGCCCCGCCCCCGATCCCCAGCAGGCCCGACGCCAGCCCGACCAGCACCCCGATCGCGGCCACCGCCCACGGGCTCGGCGGCGGGCCCACGATGTCGCCCGCCGCCGCGTCTGTCGGCGTTAGCGGCCGGAGAATCCGGTACACGTTCAGCCCCAGCACGTACACCATCAGGAGGCCAAACAGCCGCCAGAGCCACCTCGCGGCATCGCCCTCGAACAGGTTCCCCGCCCACACCCCGACCAGCGAGGCCACGATGCTGGTGGGAACGAGGATCTTGACGATGCCGCCCATCACGCGGCCGGCGCGCCAGTGCCCGATCGTGCCGCTCACCCCCACGCACACGTTGAGGACCAGCGTGGCGGCAATTGCCGTGTGAGGGTTCAGCGGCGGGCCGCCGCCAAGGTCCCAGATGATTCTCAGGAGCGGCATGAAGACAATCGTGCCGCCGATGCCCAGGAACCCGCCCAGCGTGCCGCCGAGAAGGCCCGTCGCCACCAGGAGCGCCACTTGCCACCACTCAAGCATCGCGGGCTCCGTCTTCGTGTCCCCCCGGGGCCGACGCCAGCATCCGCTCGGCGCCCGCGAGCAGGAGGCGCTCGGCCAGGACGGTCCCAAGCCGGACGGCGTTGGGGGCATCGCCGCCGCCCACTTGCCGGACCGTCTGCCGCCCGTCGGGCGAGAGCAGGTAGGCCGCCAGCGTCATCATGCCGTCTCCATCCACCCGAGCCAGCACGCCCAGGGGCGTCCGGCACCCGGCCCCAAGCCGCCGCACGAGCGCCCGCTCGGCCACGATCGCCCAGCGGGTTGGCGGATGATCGAGCGGCGCAATCGCCTCGCGCACGGCCGCGTCGTCGGACCTGAACTCCAGCCCCAGCGCCCCCTGCCCCGCCGCCGGGAGCATGACGCCGACCTCCATCTTCACCATCCGCCGGTCGAGCATGCCGAGGCGCGTCAGGCCCGCCGCCGCCAGCACGGTCGCCTGGCACACCCCCTTCGCCAGCTTCGCCAGGCGCGTCTCGACGTTGCCGCGCAAGTCCATGAAGGCAAGGTCCGGCCGGACCGCCAGGAGCATCGCCCGCCGGCGCGGGCTGCTCGAACCGACCGTCGCGCCCTGCGCGAGCTCCTCGAGGCGCAGGCCCGCCGGCGTGACGAGACACTCGCGGACGTCCTCGCGCTCGGGCACGGCGGCCTCAACCTCCAGGCCGTCGGGCATGCGCGTGGGCACGTCTTTCATCGAGTGGATCGCCAGGTCGATCCGCCCATCCAGGAGGGCCGTCTCGAGCTCCTTCACGAAGAACCCGATGCCCGGCAGATGCGCCAGCGGCGTGGCCCGGTCGCGGTCGCCCGCCGTGCGGAACATCTCGGTCCGCACCTCGAGGTCCGGATAGGCCGCCCGCAGGCGCCCGGCCACCCACTCCGTCTGGGTCATCGCGAGGCGGCTGCCGCGCGTTCCGATTCTCAGGAGGTTGCTCATGGTATTCCCACGATAGTGAAATCCCCGCCGCGAGGCAAGGGCAACGTAATCGTCTGGCCGCGGCCGGTGTACGTGTCTAGCGTGATAGGAGATTGCTGGGTGGCACGGCCACAGCCTGCCCGCCGCGGCGGGCGCTGTTGCATGGCCGTGCACGGTCCCGTGGGAAAGCAAGCACGGTCACGCAACGGCGCGTGACCGTGCCACCCACGCTAGACACATCCGGCCGGTACGGCCGCGGTCGTTGTTCGTCGCCCTAACGGCGACGGCTAGACGATGCCCTGTGCATCTTTCGCTTGCCCCGCGGCCCGCGGCGCGCGACACTTAAGGCCGAGGAGCCTCTCCATGACCGAGGCCGCGACCCGAGTGCTCGTGACAGGCGCGAGCGGCTTTGTCGGCCGCCGCGTCGTGGCGCGCCTGGCCGAGGCAGGTTTCGCGGTGCGGGTCCTGGCCCGTCCGAACTCCGGCCGCCCCCTCGCGTCCGGTCGCCGCGGCGACCTCGAGATCGCCCTTGGCGACGTGACCGATGCCGCTTCCGTCGCCGAGGCCGCACGCGGATGCACGGCCGCCATCCACCTGGTCGGCATCCTCCGCGAACACGGCGCGAGCACCTACCAGGCCGTGCACGTGCAGGGCGCCGAGAACGTCGTGGCCGCGTGCCGCAGCGCCGGCGTCCGGCGCCTGGTCCACATGAGTGCCCTCGGCGCGGGCCGCGGCTCGACCACCGGCTACTTTCGCAGCAAGGAGGCCGCCGAGGAGATCGTTCGCCCGTCGGGTCTCGACTGGACGATCCTGCGGCCCTCCGTCATCCACGGGCCGCAGGGCGAATTCATGATCGAGATGGCGCGGATGGTCGCGCGGCCTGGACCGGTGCCCCTCGTCGGCCGGGGCCGGCAGGTCCTTCAGCCGATCTGGGTTGACGACGTGGCCCGCGTGTTCGTCGAAGCGCTGCGGCGCGACGCGACCGTCGGCCGTACGTACGAGGTCGCCGGGCCGGACGTCCTCGCGCTCCGCGAGTTCTACACGATCGTGTCGCGGGTGCTCCTGGGCAGGGAGAAGACGCTCGTCTCCGTGCCGGCGTTTCTCGTCCGGGCCGGCGCCGCGGCGGCGGCGATGACCCTCGCGCACCCGCCCGTCACGCGCGACGAGCTCCGGATGCTCGAGGAATCGCGGCCGTGCGACATCCGCCCGATGGTCGAGGCCTTCGGTTTCGAGCCGGCGCGGTTCGAGGAAACGCTTGCCGCCTACGCGCCGGAGCTCAAGGCGGCGGCGGGAATCTCGCTTGGCTAGTGCGACAGCGCTAACTTGCTGATTGGTGCGCGGCGGAAGTGACGAAGTGACACAGTGACCCCGTAAAGGAGCGCAGCGAGAATGATACGACCCGGCACAGGCCCCCACCCCCTTTTCCATCGCTCCGTCGCTTCGTCGCGCCGTCACGGCGGCCTGGCGCTGCTTTTCCTCATGATGCCGGCGCTGGCGATCCCGATCTCGTGCGCACCCCGCGAAGCCCCCAAGGAGTCCGCCATGTCCGCCACCGGTCTGCCCCGGGCCGTCCGGGTCCAGGATGAGCGCCTCGTCATCGAGACCGACCGCCTGGCGGCCGAGGTCACGCCGAACGGCTACACCACGGGCGTCCGGGCCGACACGTTCGTCGACCGCGCGACGGGCGCCCGCGACGGCTCCTTCGGCCTCGACATCGTCGATTTCCTCATGGGGCCGGGGGCCGAGGGCGGCATGCCCTACGAGTTCGGCAACAAGTGGCATGGAAACATCGCCAAGCATTATCTCGAAGGGCCGCAAATCTGCACCCAGGCCAAGCACGTCGACTCGGAGTTCCTCGTGGGCCGCGACTTCGTGGCCGTCCGCCAGTGGTGGCGGTGGAAGGAGGCCGCGCCGGGCTATGCGCCGGGCAGCCTGTGGGAACAGTGGATGGTCTTTCCGATGGGGCGGCGCTGGTTCCTCTCGGCCGACCGCGTCGAGAGCACCAACGACTTCAAGGACGTCTTCCTGCGCATCGACATGCCGGGCCACCTGAAGCACAACCGTGGCGATACGTTCGAAGAGGCGTACCTGAGCTACGAGGGCCGCCTTCCGGCCGCCGACTTCTTCGAGGATTTCCCGCCCGACGCCCGGCACCTGTACCAGCGCGGCAAGCAGCCGATGCCCGAGCGGATCATCCGCGCCCGCAAGATCCGCGGGCCGGGCATGCCGTGGCTGGCGGGCCTGACGCTCGACCCGTCGATGGTCAGCGAGGCGTGGTGCCACCAGCGCGGCTACGTCTGTTTCATCCAGGAGATCGGCACGGGCGTCAAGCGCGGCCAGAGTTTCAGCGCGGCGAACGTCATCGGGTACTTCGATTCCGTGGCCGAGATGGAGAAGGAGTACGACCGCCTGAAAGGCTTCGCGTCGCTGGCGGCCACGAAGGACTACTGGCTCCTCGCCGAAGGCGTGATCCTGGCCGATGGGGATAACCGCTTTCACGTCACGCCCCAGGGAACCCGCCCCGCCCCCAAATCCTGGCGCGTCCTCGCGCACGGCCGCGGCGACGCCGTCATCAACGGCCGGCGCGTCCGCATCGACGGCGAACGGGTTGTCGACGTGCCAGCCCTGTAGGCCGCGGCAACGCCGCGGCGCTGCCGCGCCCTACTATACGATTCCCAGGAAGTCCGCCCGAAGCCCCGCCGCCAGGTCGCGCGTCAGCCGCAGGGCCCGCTCGGCGGTGGCCGGGTCGCGCGTGCCGAGGCCGCAGGCGGGGGTGATCAGGCTCTGCGCGAGGACCTGCTCGCGCCGAAAGCCCAGCGCCTCGACCCGCGCCGCGAGCGAGAGGAACCGCTCGCGCAGGCTCGGGAGCGTTTCGCCGGCCAGGCGCTCCGGCGCGGTCGGCACGATGCCCCAGGCGATGTTGCCCCCGCGATGCAGGAAGCCCGCCAGCGCGTCGCGATACAGAAAGAACTTCTCGGCGAACTCGAACGCGTCGAACGACACGATCGCCAGGCGGCTCTCCAGGAAGATCGACCAATCGGTGTTCGCGCAGCAGTGGGCGCCGGTGGTCTCGGCCCCGGCCGCCGCGGCCTCGAGCGCCTCGCGGCACTCGCCGGCGCTCCACCCGAAGAACGGCGAACCGAAGGAGGCGAGGAACGGCTCGTCCACGAAGACCACGGGCCGGGCGCCCGCGGCGACGATCCGCTCCTCCTGCCACCGCACCCGCAGGTAGAGGAACTTCTGGAGCACGTCGCGCAGGACGTCGTTGTAGAGGATCGGGTTTCCGTCTTCGCCCAGGATCGCCATGCCCACCGTGACGGGGCCGGCGATCTGCCCCTTGGCCTCGCGGATGCCGCGCGATTTCACGGCGGCGAGGAACGGCCCGAGCGCAGCCGCGCTCGCCGGCGACAGGGCGCCCATGGACGCATCGCCCGCTTCATACGCCGCCAGCAACCGGTCGACGTCGGCGAAGAAGGCGTCGTCCTGGACGAGCCGCAGGCGCCCCTCCACGATCCGCAGGCCCGGCAGCCCCGAGGCCGCCTGCTCGGTCATGCCCTCGGCGTGCGACACCTTCGGAAGCTGCGGCCAGTAGGGAAGGTCCGGCGCGAAGGCCAGCACCGCCTCGACGGCGGCGCGGGCGTCGGCCAGCGGCAGGCTGCCGATGCCGCTGGCACGGCAGTGGCCGAGGAATGTCATTGATATCTCTACCAGCGGTAGTCGACGGTGTAGGTGACCTGGGCCTTGCCGTTCTTGGCGACCGGCACGTCGAACTCGATCGTGTTGGCGTCGATCTTCTTGAAGTCCTGGCTCTTGGCGGTGAGGTCCCACTGGCCGCCGGCCAGGTGTTCGCGGATGCGGATCGTAACGTCTTCTTCCTTGTGGTTCCGCAGGTCGATCCTGATCGCCTCCTGCCGCCACCGCTGGGCCTGCTTGCGGTCGGTGACCGTCTTCTCGCCGACGATGTCGAAGGCGTCGCCGACGTAGAGCTTCAGCTCCTCGTCCTTCGGCGTGTGGTCGATCTCGTCCTCACCCACGAATTCCAGGCTTCCGTCGGCCGGGTCCTTCTTGTACACCCGCATCTTCCCCTTCGGCAACGGCATGCCCAGTTTCTGCTCCTTCGAGTTCTTGAACTCGACGTACACGTTGATCTTGTACAGTTCGCCGTCGCCGTAGCGGCGATGCCAGTACTTGCCGCCGGGCTCGAAGACGTAGCGCTTGAGGACGGGCACGTCGGCGGCCGTCAGGAGCTCGACCTGCTTGATCTGGTTCTCGTTGACCGTGGTCGTGCGGCCAAGGGTATACATGTGGTACTCGAAGAAGGTCTTTTCCTCAAAGCCGCCGCCGAAGCCCTTCGCCTCGGCCCTGGCTGCCGTCGGGGCCGGCGGCATCGCCAACACGACCGGCGGCTGGATGCGGCGGACATCGCCCGCGATCAGCTTCACGTGGGCATCCTTGAAACCGGCCCCGCACTGGTTCGTCAGCGTCACCCAGCCCGAAAGGTCCATCGCCTTGTCGTCGGCGCTGATGACCGCCGAGTAATCCGCCCGCCACGACAGGCCCGTCGTCTGGTACGTCACCTGCGCCAGGTGCTTCCCCGGTTTCTCCGTCGCCATCTTCCACACCAGCGTCGGCCGCGTGAGCAGACCCTCCGGCAACGTCCCGAACTCGATGTTCTGCACGTTGTCCGGCCGCTGGACCATATACAGCTCTTTCGCGCCCTGGAGAACGAGCTGCTGGGCGTCGAACGACAGGAGCGTGCCGTCGTACTTCTGCCCCTGCTT
>Ga0315273_10002795_pt1 | contig 20782 bp, 17 predicted proteins | sample YL17G02_0_MG_FD_205753 | JGI IMG/M metagenome (GOLD analysis project Ga0315273, IMG submission 205753) | Sediment microbial communities from Yellowstone Lake, YNP, Wyoming, USA - YL17G02_0 | ecosystem: Environmental > Aquatic > Freshwater > Lake > Sediment | place: USA: Wyoming | collected... | reverse complement strand
CTTCGTGCTGCCACCGCTGGACTTATCACACTCTGCGTAGGTGAAGGGGGATGCCGTGCGACTGCTGACCAAGGGGCTGGGTTTCGCGCTGGTGGCACTGATGGGGATGGCCAGGGTGTCGGCGGCCCAGGTGACCGAGGTCGACATCGGGGGACTGCTGGGCGTGAGCCTCCCTACCCAGGACGCGGCCAACCTGTACGTGCCAGGCTGGATTGCCGGCGGCAGCATCAGAGTCGTGCCAGCGGCCTGGCCGGTCGGGCTGCAAGTCGACGTCACCAGCTCGAGCTACAACCGCGACGACGCCAACATCGCTGACCGCGGGCTGAACATCCTGACCGGTACGCTCTCGGTGGTCTATCAGGTCGAGCTCACGGCGTCGCCGATCGAACCCTATGGTCTCATTGGCCTAGCCGTCAACCGGCTGTCGGTGAGCAACCCCCGAACCATCGAAAACTATGGCACGAAAACCGCCTTCGGACTGGTGCTGGGCGGGGGCGTCGCCTTCAAGAAGGATCACTCCCGGATCGCGCCGCTGATCGACTTCCGGCTCCTCGGTATCTTCGGCAGCGACCCGCGCGAGACTGCCTACATCAGCTTCAGCGTCGGCGTGCAGATCCTGCTGAAGGGACGTCACGCCGCTCCATGAGCCCCACAAGCGCCTGCCTGAGCCGCTCGTCGACAGTAGTACTGCTGATTGTTGCCCTCGGTGCCTGCGCCCCCAAGGGGCGTCCCGCGGGAGTGCAGCCCGGTCCGGCGGCCGCCGCTCCCTCCGCGTCGGCACCGCCCATCCCGCCGGTTTCGGCATCGGGGCCAGGCGCACGCGCCCTGGCCCAGCGCACGTTGCCGCCGCCCGTGCTCGCCCCCGACGCCGCGTTCCGTCGCGGGTGGATGCCGCTGGCACCGACGGGTGTCGCCACGTTCGCCGCACAACACCCGAACTACGACGGTCGCGGGGTGCTCATCGCGATCCTCGACAGCGGCATCGACCCCACCATACCGGGCCTGGGGCTGACCACCACCGGCGACCGGAAGATCCTCGACCTGCGCGACTTCTCCGGTGAAGGCCGGGTCGCGCTGACGCGGCTCACCCCGGTGGGTGATACAGTGGTGATCGCCGGCCGGCGCCTGGGCGGATTTTCCCACGTGCGGTCGATGGATGCCGATGGGCCGTGGTATGGCGGCTCGATCGCCGAGCTGCCGCTGGGCGACCCCGAGGCGGCCGACCTGAATGCCGACGGCGATGTCTCCGACACGCTGCTGGTCGTCGTGACCCGCGCCCCCGATGGGTGGGTGCTCTTCGCCGACACGAATGAGGATGGCTCCCTGCGTGATGACCGCGCGGTGCATGACTATCTCGTGGCCCGCGAGACGTTCGGCTGGGCGCCCGCTGGTGCCGCACCGTACGTCAACCTCGCGGTGAATCTCGCCGAGCAGGACGGCCTGCCCATACTGGACCTGTTCTTCGACACGAGCGCGCATGGATCGCACGTGGCGGGTATCGCCGCCGGGCACGACCTCTACGGCGTGAAGGGCTTCGACGGCGTCGCGCCCGGCGCGCAGTTGATCGGGCTCAAGATCGCGGATAACGCACAGGGCGGCATCTCGCGCACCGGCAGCATGATCCGCGCGATGGACTACTCCATCCGGTTCGCCGAGTCGCACCGGATGCCGCTGGTCGTCAACATGAGCTTCGGCGTGGGCAATGAAGTGGAGGGCCAGGCGCGCATCGATCACCTGATTGACTCGTCGCTTGCCGCGCATCCGGGCGTCGTCTTCACCATCAGCGCGGGAAACGATGGCCCGGGACTCTCGACGCTCGGGTTCCCCGGCTCGGCCACCCGGATCATCTCGGTCGGGGCGCTCTTTCCCGGGGTCTTCCTCACCGCAGGCGCGTCGGACCCGGCGCCGGGCAACACCATCGCCGACTTCAGCGCCCGCGGCGGTGAGATGGCCGGGCCCGACATCGTCACGCCGGGGGTCGCCTACTCGACTGTTCCCCTGTGGGATCGCGGTGGCGAGCGAGAGGGCGGGACGAGCATGGCGTCGCCCCACGCGGCCGGGCTCGTGGCCAGGCTCGTCTCGGGGGCGCGGCAGGAAGGGAAGTCTCCCTCGGCCTGGACGATCCGCCAGGCGCTGATGGTCACGGCCCGGCCGGTCGACGGCGCCACCTTCGTGGATGAGGGAACCGGGCTGCCTGACCTGCCGAGTGCCTGGGCCTGGTTGCGCGCGCGGCCCGACGTCCCGTTCGTCGCGGTCAGCACCGCGGGCGGCACGTCAGCAGCCTTCATCGATGGTGGGCTCGACAGCGCCACGTCCGCCGGCCCGCGGTTCGTCTTGCGGCGTGAGGGCGGGAAGGGTCCCACCGCGCTGCGCTTCCGCAGCTCTGTACCGTGGCTCGAGGCGCCTGCGGGCGCGACGCTCGGTGCCGATTCCCTGGTGGTCGAGGCCCGTCTCCGCACTTCTGCGCTGGCCAAGCCCGGGGTGTACGTCGGCGTCATCACGGGGTGGGGCACGGATACTCTGGCGGGACCGCTGGTTCGGCTCGCGACCACGGTGGTGGTGCCGTACCGTGATTCGGACGTCAACCTGAAGCAACTCGGAATCGCAACGGGCCAGTGGCTTCGCGTGCCGTTCGCCGTGGATTCCGCGCAGCCGTTCACCGTGCACGTGAGCTCGGGCGCCGCCTCACCTCCGCTCGCGTACCTGCATGAGCCGGCGGGCATGCCGTACCGCGACAACCATTCCCGGCCTGCCGGCGATGGCGACCGGGCCGCGGTGTACGATGTGCTGGGCCGGGACGCCATGCCGGGCAACTACGAACTGGTCGTCCAGGCCTCGCAGTTCGAGGGTGCGCGCGTCGACATCCGCGTCCTGCGCTCGCCGGTTCGCCTCGGGCTCGTCGGCAGTGGCTCCGGCCTCGAGGCGTCAGTCACAAACCTGACTGGCGATGGCGTGCGAGCCGATGTCGGCGCGGCGGTCGTGGGGGCCGGCCGAGCGGCGGAGGTGCGGTCTGCTGGCAGCGCGCGGCGGGACCTGTCGCTCGACGTGCCGGCGTGGGCGCGGGGCATCCAGGTCGACGTGCAGATGCCGCGCGGCCAGTGGGGTCGCTACACCGATTTCGGGCTCAGCCTGTTCGATAGCGCCGGGCGCCAGCTGGCGAAGGCGCCGCTCAACTACGCGTTCGGCAGGCTGGAGCACGAACTCGACCCTCGTCACGGTCCTCAGCGCCTGACGCTTTCGCTCTTCCCCGGTTTTGCCCTGCCCGACGACGTGGCGCCGTGGGTGCTCGACGTGGCCATCCGCTTCTACGCCGATTCGGCCCAGGCCCTGAGCCCCGGCGATGAGCGCGCCGTGACGCTCGGGCCTGGCGAAACGCGCACGATGAGGTTCTCGGCGACCGGGAGCCTGCGATCGATTCCGGCGGGCTACCTGCCCATCGGGCTGTTGCTTGCCCGCACGGGTGACGACGAGATCTGGGCGACGGAGGCATTGCTCGTGCCCCTGACCGGCGTCGGGTCGAAGTGAGTGACGTCCTCCTGTCGGAGCGGCGCGATGGCGTGCTGCTGCTCACCCTTAACCGGCCCGACAAGCGCAACGCACTTAACGCCGCCATGGTGGACGCGCTGCACGCGGCACTCGATGGCGTCGACCTCGACCCGGCGATCCGGGTCGTCGCGATTCGTGGCGCCGGCCGGGACTTCTGCGCGGGCGCCGACCTGAACGAGCTGCTCGCATCCGCCGGCCGTGCCCCTGCCGACAATGAGCGCGACGCCCTGCGCCTGGGCACCCTGCTCGGCCGCCTTCGCTCCTGCCCGCGACCGGTCGTTGCGCTGGTGCGGGGTCGCGCGCTCGCCGGGGGCGCCGGGCTGGCCACGGCCTGCGACGTCGTCCTGGCCGCTGAGTCAGCCCAGCTTGGCTATCCCGAAATTCAGCGCGGCTTCGTGCCGGCGATGGTGATGGTATTCTTGCGGCGGTTGGTCGGCGAGAAGCTCGCGTTCGACCTCGTTGCGACCGGGCGGATCCTGGGCGCCGCCGAGGCCCGGGCGGCGGGACTGGTGACACGGGTCGAGCCCGATGCCGGATTCGACGCGGCAGCGCAGGCGCTGATCAATGGACTGGCTGGCTCCAGTCCCTCGGCGCTCCACCTCACCAAGAAGCTGTTCTACGAGCTGGACGGCGTGGGGGTCGTGGAAGGGATCGCGCTCGGGGCGCGCATCAATGCGCTGGCCCGCACCACGACGGACTTTCGGGAGGCCATCGCGCGGTTCCTGTCGCGCTGAGCCGGCCCGTCGCGCACCGCATGCCGGTTGTCTATGTTGAACCACCTTTCACCCAATTTGGAGATCCGATGGGCAAGATGATTCGGCTGGCCGTGGTGCTGTTTGCCTTCGTTGCGCCGGCACCGCGCGCCGAGGCCCAGGCGCCCGCGGCGCCAGCGAAGCCGAGCCCCCTCAAGGTGGCCGCCAAGGAATACAGCTTCGAGATCCGGCCGACGATCGGCCTTGTCATCCCGCTTTCCCCGACCGGCAGCGTCGGCTGGGACCTCGGCGGCAGTTTCCGGGTGAAGCCGCCGACCTGGCCGCTGGGTCTGCAGCTCGACATCATCTGGATCGACCTCAGGTCGAGCATCTTCCAGTTCACGCTCAACGGCGTCTACTCGTTCTCTACTTCATCGCCCAACATCGAGCCATACGCAATCGCCGGCCTGGGCATGTACAATGGTGACTTCGGGCTCAATTTCGGCCTTGGGGCGGACTTCGCGGTTTCCAAGTCGCCCATGGGGTTCTTCGCCGAAACGCGCTTTCATGCCGTGTTCACCTCGGGAAACAACCTGAACCTGCTCCCGATCAACGCGGGCATCCGGATCCGGTTCTAGGGTGAGATTCCGCTCCGTGGCGCTGGTGCTGGGCGGCCTTGCCACCGCGGCCGCCACCGCGGCGGCACAGGAGGTCAGCGCAGGCGTGCGGGCCGGGGTGACCATTCCGGGCGGGCCGTACGGCGACTCCGCGGTGTCCCTCGGCACGGGCTGGAATATCGGCGGGGTTGGCCGGGTGGACTTCGGGTCGTCGCACTTCGGCTTGCAGCTGGATGCCGGCTACAGCGCCAACCCGATCGAGGGGCCGCCATACGGGGTGGTGAGCGACTGGCAGGCGGGGCTTGGACTGGTCTTCGTGGTGCTGCCGACGTCCGACCTGTTACGGCCGTACGTGCTGCTGGGCGGGGGAGTGGACTACTGGCAGGACAACAGCGGGAACGGAATCACGTTCGCCTTGTACGGCTCCGCCGGCTTCGACCTGCGGCTCGACCCCATCATGCCATATGCAGAAGTGCAGTACCGAAACGTGCTGACTCCCGGCACCGATCTTCGCACGATCCAGCTCATCTTCGGCCTGCGATACGTCGTGGGCTACCGCTAGCGGGAGCTACATGTTCCGGCGGTACTGTCCCCCCACCTCGTAGAGCGCCGCCGAGAGCTGTCCCAGGCTGCACACCTGTGCCGCCTCCATCAGCTGGGCGAACACGTTCCCCGAGGACAGCGCGGAGTGCCTGAGCGCCGCCAGTGCGAGCGGTGATTCCCCGGCGTTGCGCGCCTCGAAGGCCTCCCGCGACACAATGGCGTACTCCTTCTCCTCGGCGGTCGAGCGGATCACCTCCGCCGGGGTGGTTGTCGGCGACCCGGACGGATCGAGGAAGGTGTTCACGCCGATGATCGGCAGGGTGCCGTCATGCTTGCGCTTCTCGTAGAGCAATGACTCGTCCTGGATCCGGCTGCGCTGGTACATCCGCTCCATGGCGCCCAGCACGCCGCCGCGCTCCGAGATACGGCGGAACTCGAGCATGACGGCGTCCTCGACCAGGTCGGTCAGCTCCTCGACCACGAAGCTGCCCTGCAGCGGGTTCTCGTTCCGGGCCAGCCCCAGTTCCTGATTGATGATGAGCTGGATCGCCATGGCCCGGCGCACGCTCTCCTCGGTGGGCGTGGTGATTGCCTCATCGTAGGCGTTGGTGTGGAGCGAGTTGCAGTTGTCGTACAGCGCATACAGCGCCTGCAGCGTGGTGCGGATGTCGTTGAAGGAGATCTCCTGCGCGTGCAGGCTGCGGCCGGATGTCTGGATGTGATACTTGAGGCGCTGTGACCGGTCGTTGGCGCCGTAGCGGAACTTCATCGCCTTGGCCCAGACGCGACGCGCCACGCGCCCGATCACCGCGTATTCGGGATCGAGTCCGTTGGAGAAGAAGAACGACAAATTGGGCGCGAAGTCGTCCACCCGCATGCCGCGGGAGAGGTAGTACTCGACGTAGGTGAATCCGTTGGCCAGCGTGAACGCCAGCTGGGTGATCGGGTTGGCCCCCGCCTCGGCGATGTGATAGCCGGAGATCGACACCGAGTAGAAATTGCGCACCTGCCGCTCAATGAAGTACTGCTGGACGTCGCCCATCATCCGGAGCGCAAACTCGGTGGAGAAGATGCAGGTGTTCTGCGCCTGGTCTTCCTTGAGGATGTCGGCCTGCACCGTACCCCGCACCCGGCTCAGCGTCGCCGTGCGGATGCGCTCGTAGACATCGAGCGGCAGCACGTCGTTGCCACTGACACCCAGCAGCAGCAGGCCCAGGCCGTCGTTGCCGTCGGGCAGCTCGCCCCGGTAGTGCGGGCGCGCCAAGCCGCGCCCGGCGTAGCGCGCATCGATGCGCGCCGTCACCGCCTCGACCTCGCCCTGCTCGCGCAGCCAGCGCTCGCACTGCTGGTCCACGGCGGCATTGAGGAAAAAGGCGAGGACCATCGGCGCCGGCCCGTTGATCGTCATGGAGACCGACGTGGCCGGGTCGCACAGGTCGAAGCCGGAGTAGAGCTTCTTCGCGTCATCCGCCGTGGCCACGCTCACGCCGGCATTGCCGATCTTGCCGTAGATGTCCGGGCGGCGGGCGGGATTCTCCCCGTACAGCGTGACCGAGTCGAACGCGGTCGAGAGCCGCTTGGCCGGCATGCCATACGACACGTAGTGGAAGCGCCGGTTGGTGCGTTCCGGGCCGCCCTCCCCGGCGAACATCCGGGCCGGGTCCTCGCTCTGCCGCTTGAGCGGGAACACGCCGGCGGCGAACGGAAACATGCCGGGCGGCGCCTCGGTGAGCAGCCATGTGAGGATGTCGCCCCAGTCGGAGTAGCGGGGCAGGCTGACCTTGGGGATGCGTGTTCCGGACAGCGATTCGGTGAACAGGTCCTGACTGATGACCCGGCCCCGCACCCAGAACTCGTAGCGATCGGCGCGATAGCGGGCCACCAGGGCGGGCCACTCGGAGAGGAGCCGGCGAGATTCCGGCGCGAGCCTGGCTTCGAGCGCCGCATGCTCCACCTCGAGCTCCGCGATCCACGCCGGGGCCTTCCCGTCGGTCTGCTCGACCCGCACCACGCCCCCGTCGGCGGGCTCCTGGACCGCGAGCGCCGCCTGGCCCTCCCGGGAGCGGAACTGCTCCATGGCGCCGTGCAGCTGGTACATCCGGCGCGCGACGGCGGCCTGTTCCTGCACGAACCGCGCGTACTCCTCGCTGCCTTCGACAATCTCGGCGAGGTAGCGGCCGCGCTCGGCCGGGATGATGCGCGCCGTCTCGCCGGCGCCGGACACGAGGGGACGCTGGGCCGCGAACGGCACGCCCGTCTTCCGCGCGATGGTCTCGAGCGTGGCCGTGAACAGGCGGTTCATCCCGGCGTCGTTGAACTGGGCCGCGATAGTGCCAAAGATCGGCAGGGTCTCGTCGGCCGCGTCCCACAGCTGCCGGTTGCGCTTGTACTGCTTCCGCACGTCGCGGAGGGCATCCAGGCTGCCGGGCTTGTCGAACTTGTTGATCGCCACAAGGTCGGCGAAGTCGAGCATGTCGATCTTCTCGAGCTGCGTGGCCGCGCCATACTCGGCGGTCATGACATAGAGCGACACGTCCGCATGCTCGGTGATCTCGGTGTCGGACTGCCCGATGCCCGACGTCTCGACGATCACGAGGTCGAAACCCGCCGCGCGACAGATGTCGATCGACTCGCGGACATGCTTGCTGAGGGCGAGGTTCGACTGCCGCGTGGCCAGCGATCGCATGTAGACCCGGGGATCATGCACGGCATTCATGCGGATGCGGTCACCCAGGAGCGCGCCACCGGTGCGGCGGCGGGACGGATCGACCGAGATGATGGCGATGGTGCAGGCGGGGAGGGCGGTGAGGAAGCGGCGCACGAACTCATCGACCAGCGAGGATTTCCCCGCGCCGCCGGTGCCGGTCACCCCGAGGACGGGCGCCTTCGCGGTCGCGAGCCGCGCGGCCAGGCCCTCGCGCAGGTCGGCCACGCGCTCCGGCTCATTCTCCGCGAGGGAGATGAGCCGCCCCAGCGTCTTCGGGTCGCGCGCTGCCACCGACGACCAGGCGGCGTCGAGGTCGATCGAAGGACGGGCCCGATCGCAGTGGCGGAGCAGGTCGTCGATCATCCCCTGGAGGCCCATCGCGCGGCCGTCGTCCGGCGTGTAGATGCGGGCGATCCCGTAGCGGTGGAGTTCCTCCACCTCCTGGGGCAGGATCGTGCCGCCGCCGCCGCCGAAGATCAGGATGTCGGCGCCGCGCTCGGCCAGGAGATCGTGCATGTACTTGAAGAACTCGAGGTGGCCGCCCTGGTACGACGTGACGGCGATCGCGGTGGCGTCCTCCTGGATGGCGCACTCGACGATTTCGGCGGCCGAGCGGTTATGGCCGAGGTGGATCACTTCGGCGCCGGACGCCTGAATGATGCGGCGCATTACGTTGATCGCCGCATCGTGCCCGTCGAACAGGGATGCGGCGGTGACGATTCGCACCGGGCGCCGGGGCCGTGGCTCGGCAGCGGCCGGCAAGGGCAGGGCCTGGGTCATGCCGTCTCCAGTCATGCGCCAAATCTAGGCGCATCACCGTCTTTCCGCCCGGCGAATGCGGGCGCCTCCCGGTACCTTTCGTCATGCCCATCGCTGGAAGCCCCCCGATTCCGCGCACCAGTTTCGCCATGTGGCGGGACCGCGTCGAGGCCGAGCTCGGACCCGACGCCGTCACTCGCAGGCTCCGCGCCATGACGGAGGACGGCATACCAATCGAGCCGCTCTACGCGCCCGGCGGGCCGGGCGATGGCGAGGCCCGAAACCTGGCGGGGCTGGTCGTAGGGTTGCTGCCGGGCGGTGAAGCGGGATTCCGGATTCGCCAGCGGTTTCCGCTGAGCACGCCGCGGGCGGTACTGGATGCGGCGATCTCGGGTGGTGTTCAGTCGCTCGAGTTCCTCGTGCGTGAGGGCGAGAGGCCTGGCGCGGCACTCGCTGCCGCGCTCGAGGGTCTCGACGTGGGCACCGTTGGGTTGTCGTTCGAGGACATGAGCGCAGCGCAGCATGCGTCGGACGCGGCGGCATTTGCCACCTTCCAGGTGTCATGGGGAATTGATCCCATCGGCCGCGCCCTGCGCCGGGGTGGCGCCGCCGATGGTCTCCGGTCCGAACTGCTCGCCCTGCAGCATGCCACTGGGTCGGGCGAGGTGCACCTGCAGCTTCGCGCCTCCGGTGAGGCCTTCTTCGATGCCGGTGCCACCATCGGGATGACGCTGGGGGCAACGCTGGCTACGGCGGTGGCGTACCTGCGCGCCGTCGACGATGGGGGCGCTGATCCGGCGTGGGCGGCGGGCACGATCGAGATGCGCCTGCCATGCGGCCCCCGACTCTTCGAAAGCGTCGCGATGCTGCGCGCCGCCCGCCTCGCGTGGGCCCGCGTGCTCGACGTCGGCGGTATCGCGCCCTTGCCGCTCCGGCTGGTCGCGACGAGCGGCCGCCGGGTGCTGACCCGGCACGACCCCTGGGTCAACGCCCTGCGCAACACCGCGGTCGCCTTTGCCGCCGCGGTCGGCGGCGCGGACCTCCTGCAGCTGCTGCCGCACGATGCCCGCGCCGCGGAACCCGGGGCCGCGGCCCTGCGTCTGGCGCGTACGACCGGTCTCATACTGCGCGAGGAATCGTCGTTGCGGCGCGTGCTCGACCCGGCGGAGGGAAGCTGGTTCCTCGAGTCCCTTACTGCCCAGCTGGCCGAAGACGCGTGGGCCGAGCTCCGCCGGCTGGATGCGGCAGGTGGCATCGTGTCCGTCATCGAGTCGGGGGAACTGAGCCGGCGCATCGCCGATGCCGCCTCAGCCCGGCACGATCGTGTGCGCGCCCGCCGCCATCCAATCATTGGTGTCACTGAGCATCCAGTCGCGGGCGAGGTGGCTCCGCGTGCACCCCTCGAGATTGCCGAGGAGGCGGGCGGTTCGCGGCCGTTTCCGTTCCGGCCCGACGCCCTGCCATTCGAGCAACTGCGCGATGCCGAGGCACTGGAGCAAGTGCCGCGTGCGGAAGGCGACGCACGATGAGCCGGATCCCGAGTCTCGCGAACGTCGAGTGGAGCCCGCCTGCCCGCCGGAACGTGCCGGAGGGCGCGGCGGCCTGGGCGTCGGCTGAAGGGATCGTGATACCGGCGCATCAGGACGCGTCGATGCTCGATGGCATCGACCTGGGCACCATGCCCGGCGCGGCGCCTTACCTGCGCGGTCCCTATCCGACGATGTACCTGGGACAGCCGTGGACCATCCGGCAGTACGCCGGCTACTCCACCGCCGAGGAGTCAAATGCGTTCTACCGGAGGAACCTGGCCGCGGGACAGATGGGCCTCAGCATCGCCTTCGACCTCGCCACCCACCGGGGCTACGACTCCGACCATCCGCGCGTTAGCGGGGACGTGGGCATGGCGGGCGTCGCCATCGACAGCATCCTGGACATGCGCATCCTCTTCGACCGCATCCCGCTCGACCGGATGAGCGTGTCGATGACGATGAACGGCGCGGTTCTGCCGGTCCTGGCACTCTACGTGGTGGCGGCGGAAGAGCAGGGTGTGACGCCGGCCCAGCTTGCCGGCACGATCCAGAACGACATCCTCAAGGAGTTCATGGTCCGCAACACGTACATCTATCCGCCGGGCCCGAGCCTCCGGATCGTCGCCGATATCTTCCGCTACACCAGCCAGCACATGCCGCGCTTCCACAGCATCAGCATCAGCGGCTATCACATGCACGAGGCGGGCGCCACCGCCGATCTCGAGCTGGGGTACACGCTGGCCGACGGTGTGGAGTACGTTCGCACGGGCCTCACCGCCGGGCTGGGCATCGACGCGTTCGCCCCGCGGCTGAGCTTCTTTTTCGCCATCGGCATGAATTTCTTCATGGAGGTGGCGAAGCTGCGCGCGGCCCGGCTCCTGTGGACGCGGCTGATGCAGCAATTCAACCCCGCGAATCCGCGCAGTTCGGCGCTGCGCATGCATTGCCAGACGAGCGGGTGGAGTCTGTCGGCACAGGACGTCAACAACAACGTGGTGCGCACTTGTATCGAGGCGATGGCGGCGACGCAGGGGGGCACGCAGAGCCTGCACACCAACGCGCTGGACGAGGCGCTGGCCCTGCCCAGCGACGCGTCGGCGCGCATCGCCCGGAATACGCAGCTGTTTCTGCAGCAGGAGACGGACACCTGCGTCACGGTGGATCCCTGGGGGGGAAGCCATTATGTCGAGTGGCTCACTGACCGGCTGGCCGGCCGCGCTCAGGCGCACATCGACGAGGTCGAGAAACTCGGGGGCATGGCCCGCGCCATCGTGGCGGGCTTGCCCAAGCTGCGCATCGAGGAGGCGGCGGCCCGGACCCAGGCCCGCATCGACAGCGGGCGCCAGGCGCTGGTCGGTGTCAACCGCTATCGTCCCGAGCGGGACGAGCTGCCGGAGGTGCTGCGCATCGACAACCGGGCCGTGCGCGCGGCGCAGGTGGCGCGGCTCGCCGAACTGCGCGCGAACAGAAATGGCGAGGACACCCGGCGGACGCTCGATGCGCTCTCGGGCGCGGCCCGCTCCGGTGAGGGGAACCTGCTCGCGCTGGCCATCGACGCGGCCAGGGCGCGGGCCACGGTGGGGGAGATGAGCGAGGCACTCGCGACCGTCTATGGGCGGCATGCGGCGCCGGTGCACCTGGTGAGCGGCGTCTATGGAGGTGAAATGGCGGGCACCGACGAGGGCATCGTGACGGTTCGCAACGCGGTCGATCGCTTTGCCGCGCTCGAGGGACGACGTCCACGGCTGCTGGTGGCGAAGGTGGGCCAGGACGGCCACGACCGGGGCCAGAAGGTCATCGCCACGGCCTTTGCCGACCTCGGGTTCGACGTGGACATCGGTCCGCTCTTCGCGACACCGGACGAGGCGGCACGCCAGGCGGTGGAGAACGACGTGCACGTCATCGGGGTGAGCTCGCTGGCGGCGGCGCACCTCACGCTGGTGCCGGAACTCCAGCAGGCCCTGGCGGCGCATGGAAGGCCGGACATCATGATCGTCGCTGGCGGCGTGATACCGCCGCAGGACCACGAGGCGCTCAGGGCGGCCGGTGCCAGCATGATCTTCGGCCCGGGCACCGTCATTCCCGACGCAGCCCGGCACCTCCTGGCCGAACTGGCACGACGGCTCGGCCTGAGCCAATCGAAGATCTTCGCGGGACCGGATGCGCCGAGGTGAGTGAAGCGAGGCGGGACGACCAGACCCTCGAGCAACAGATAGACGGGGTGCGCCGGCGCGAGCCGGCGGCGCTCGGCCGCGCCGTGTCGCTCATCGAGTCGACGGCGCCCGCCGATCGCGCCAGGGCGGGCGAATTGCTCACGCGACTCGGACCGGCCGCGCGGCCTGCGGTGCTGGTTGGCATCAGCGGGGTGCCGGGCGTAGGGAAGAGCACCTTCATCGACGGGATGGGCGCGCGGCTCCTCTCCCAGGGGCACCGCGTCGCGGTGCTCGCCGTGGATCCGTCCAGCACCGTCTCCGGCGGCAGTATCCTCGGCGACAAGACCCGCATGCAGCGGCTGGCCGGCGATCCGCGGGCGTTCGTGCGTCCCTCACCCACCGCCGGGACCCTGGGCGGCGTCGCGCCGCGCACGCCGGAGACGATCGCGCTCTGCGAGGCGGCGGGGTTCGACGTCATCATCGTCGAAACGGTGGGCGTCGGGCAGTCGGAGACGTCCGTGGCGGACCTGGCTGATGTATTCCTCGTGCTGATGCTGCCGGGCGGGGGCGACGAGCTGCAGGGCATCAAGCGCGGGCTCATGGAGCGGGCCGACGTCATCGCGGTCAACAAGGCGGACGGCTCCAGCACCGACCGGGCCCTGGCCACCGCGCGCGATTATCGCACCGCTATGCACCTCATGCGCGGACGCGACGCGGCGGGACCACCGCCGGTGCTGACGTGCAGCGCGCTCGACGGCACCGGCCTCGACGAGGTGTGGGCCGCGCTGCTGGAACGCCGGCTGGGGCTGGTGGAAAGCGGGGTACTGGCGGCGCGCCGACGGGAACAGCGAGTGCGATGGATGTGGGCGCTGGTGGAGCAGCGGGTGCGGGCGGCCCTCGAAACCCATGAGGGCGTCCACGGCCTGCTGGGCGAGGTGACCCGGAGCGTGGCAGACGGATCCCTGCCGGTCAGCGTGGCCGCCGAACGGCTGCTGCGTGCCGTTGGGCTAGGCTGAGGCCGGGCTAGAACTCCCGCCGCTTCATCTGGTCGAAGAACTCGTCGTGTTCCTGCTGGTCCGGCCGCTCTGGCCGACGCGTTGCATCGAGCGTCGAGTCATACGTGGGACGGATCTTCGACTTGGGCTTCTCCGCCTTGGCCATGTTCTTCTTGATGAGTGCTTCAAGTTCCTTGTTCTTCATGCCGCCCTCGTGTGGATGCCTCCCAAACCTAGCAGAACAGGTGCCCTGACCGAAGGGGTGGTTGATTGGCGCGTGGCCGCGTGATTCGGGTGACGCGTTCGCGGTCGGGCGCACCAGTGTGGGGGCATGCGTACACTCACCGAGGCGCGCGCCGTCCTCCTGCGCCATTTCGGCTTCCCTGATTTCCGCCCGTCGCAGCGCGAGGTCGTCCGGGCGGTGCTGAGCGGCCGCGACACGCTCGCCGTCCTGCCAACCGGGGCCGGCAAGTCCGCCTGCTTCCAGGTCCCGGCGCTGCTGTTCGACGGCATCACGGTCGTCGTGTCACCCCTCATCAGCCTCATGACCGACCAGGTGGCGGCCTGCCGCCGACGCGGCATACCGGCAGCGGCGCTGACGAGTGCCACCTCCGCGGTCGAGCGGCTGGTGGTGATGGACGCGCTCCGGAACCGGAGCGTCCGGCTGCTCTACCTGTCGCCGGAGCGGCTTGCGGCGTCGGCGGCTACGCTTCGCGCCCAGATCGGCGTGCCCGCGATGCTCGCGGTGGACGAGGCGCACTGCATATCCGAATGGGGACCCGACTTCCGGCCGGCGTATCGCCGGCTCGGCGCGGTGCGGCGCCAGCTGGGCGTGCCGCCGGTGGTGGCGCTCACGGGGAGCGCCACCCCCGACGTGCGCCGGGACATCACGCGGCAACTCGAATTCCGCGGCGGGGCAGGGGCGACGGAATACGTCGCCTCCTTCGACCGACCCAACCTGAGCTTCAACGTCCAGGTGGTCACGTCGGAGAAGGAGCGCTTCAGAGCAATGCTCGCCGAGCTGGATCGGAGCGGTCCGCTCGCGATCGTCTACACCCCGACACGCAGTGTCACGGAGGCGCTGACACGGGCCCTTCGGCACGCGGGATACGAGGCGGTGCCCTACCATGCCGGGCTCACCAGCGAGTACCGCCTCCGGGCACTGGAACGCTTCACCAGTTCGCAGCTGCAGGTCGTGGTGGCGACGTGCGCCTTCGGCATGGGCATCGACGCCCCCAACGTCAGGCTGGTGGTGCACTGGGCCATGCCGCCGACGCTCGAGTCGTACTATCAGGAGGCGGGCCGGGCGGGGCGCGATGGGGCGGCGGCCCGCTGCGTCCTGCTCTACCGGCCGGGTGACGGGGCGCGGCAGCGGGAGCAGCTCGACGTCACGTTCCCTCCACCCCGGGCCGTGGAGCGTCTCTGGCGCGACCCCGAGGCGGCGCAGCGGGCGCCGGCCGGCCTGCGCGAGTCGGCGGAGCGATTGCGTCACGAGGTGGTGCGGGAATCGGGTCGGATCGACTGGGCGCCAGTGAAGCGTCGGCGGCGTCTGGCGGAAGGGCGCATTGCGTCCGTGGAGCGGTACGCGACCACGCGCCGATGTCGGCGCGACGCCCTGCTGGGCTACTTCGGGGAGCGCCACGCCCACTGCAGCGGGTGCGACCGGTGCCGGCCGGCGCCCTGAGGCCGGGTTTCGTCAGGGAAGAGCGGAGACTAGAATTCATCGCGTGAAACTCGGTTCCGCGATGATTCCAGCGTGGCAGTACGCCATCATCCTCTTCGCGGGGATGCTGCTGATGCTGGAGCTGGGCCGGCGTCTCGGCGTGCGGCAGCGCGCGCTCCTGGGCGACACGCATGGGTCAGGGCTCGCCGCGGTCGAGGGCTCGATCTTCGGGCTGCTCGGCCTCATCGTGGCCTTCACCTTCTCCGGCGCCGCCGCGCGGTTCGACCAGCGGCGCGGGCAGATCGTCGAGGAGGCGAATGACATTGGCACGGCGTACCTCCGCCTCGATCTCCTGCCGGCCGACCTGCAGCCGGCGATTCGGCAGAAGTTCAGGGAGTATGTTGACGCCCGCATCGAGGTATACCGCGCGCTCCCCGACATGGCGGCGGTCGCGGCCCATCTTGCGCGCGCAAACGCCCTGCAGCGTGAAATCTGGCAGCTGGCGGTCGCGGGCGGGCAGGCGGCTCCAGTGGCGCCAGTGGCGCCAGTGGCGCGAGTATCGATGCTGCTGCTCCCCGCGATCAACGCCATGTTCGACATCTCGAACACCCGACTCTGGGCCACGCGAACCCACCCGCCCGCCATCGTCTTCGGCCTGCTGTCCGCCTTGACCCTCTGTTGCGCGCTCTTTGCCGGCTACGGCATGTCGGCGGCCTCGGAGCGGAACTGGCTGCACCGGCTCGGTTTCTCCTTCGTCCTCGCCGCCGCTGTCCTCGTGATCCTCGACCTGGAATACCCGCGCTTCGGCCTCATTCGCATCGATGCCTTCGACCAAGCCATCATGGATGTGCGCGAGACCATGAAGTGAGCCGGGCGGAGCCGCCACGTTCAGCTTCCCAGCGTATATTCCGGCCCCATGGATCTCTCTCTCTATCTCTCCGAGCAGCACTTCCAGGTCCGCGACATGGTGCGCGAGTTCGGGCGCACCGAGGTGGCACCGGTGGCGCGCGAACTGGATCGCACCTCGACCTTTCCGTGGGACAACATCCGGAAGATGGCCGACCTGGGCCTGCTCGGCGTGCCCTGGAGCGAGGAAATGGGCGGGGCGGGGATGGACCAGCTCTCGTATTATGTCACCATCCACGAACTGGCGAAGGTGGACGCGAGCCACGCGCTCACCATCAGCGCGCACACCAACCTGGGCACCTCGCCGATCATGGACTTCGGCACCAAGGCGCAGCAACAGCAGTTCGTGCCACTGCTCGCGTCGGGCAAGGTGCTGGGTGGATTCGGGTTGACGGAGCCGGGCGCCGGCAGTGACGCCGGCGGCACCGCGACCACGGCGGTGGACAAGGGCGATCACTACCTGCTCAACGGGTCCAAGATCTTCATCACCCACGCCGGGGTAGGCGAGATCTTTAGCGTCACGGCGCGGACCGAGCCGGGCAAGGGAAGCCGCGGCATTACGAGCTTCCTGGTCACCAAGGACACGGTGGACCTGGACGAGGCGAAGAGGGTGGGGGTGGGTCACGCTGCCGACCTGCCGAAGATCAAGGGGGTGCGGGCGGGCAAGAAAGAGGACAAGATGGGGTGGCGGGCCAGCGACACCCGAGAGCTGGTGTTCGAGGACGCCATCGTCCCGAAGGAGAATGTGCTGGGGAAGGTGGGCGACGGATTCATCAACTTTCTCAAGACCCTCGATGGCGGGCGCATCGGCATCGCCGCCCTGTCCCTGGGGATCGCCGAAGGTGCCTACGAGGAGGCGCTCAAGTACGCCGGCTACCGGAAGCAGTTCGGGAAGGCCATCGGCGCCTTTCAGGGCGTGAGTTTCCAGCTCGCCGACATGGCGCTCGAGATCGAGGCCGGCACCCATCTCCTGTACCATGCCGCCTGGCTCAAGCAGAACGGCAAGCCGTTCAAGAAAGAAGCGGCCATGGCCAAGCTCTTCTGCTCGGAGCTGGCCATGCGCGCCACCACAAAGGCCGTCCAGATCTTCGGCGGTTACGGCTACACCACCGAGTACCCGGTCGAGCGGATGATGCGCGACGCCAAGGTCTGCGAGATCGGCGAGGGGACCAGCGAGATCCAGCGCCTGGTGATCGCCCGGCACATCCTGGGCGACGTCGTGAACGGCTGATATTGCCCTAAACGATTGCTCATCTTATCTTTAGACAGTCTTGTAGCGCCGCACCGCCGATCGCCCGCTGGCCAGTCGGGCCGTAGAGTCGGGGTGTAACGCTCATGTTGCCGCCTTCCGTGCCGATCCGGCGCGGCAGGCCTGATACTCGGAGCAGTGCCCCGCCGGTGAGCGGAGTTGCTCCACCTAACCTTGCGCATGCCGTGTCCCGTATTCCTCAGTGGCCGAACCGCTGCGAGGGAGCACGTGGGTGCGGCTGAGGTTCGCTCGTGAAGCGCGAGATCCTCATCAACGGGAGCCAGCGCGAGACGCGTCTGGCCATCCTGGAAGATGATCGGCTGGTCGAACTGCTGGTCGACCGTCCCGATCACCGCCGCACCGTCGGCGACATCTACCTCGGCCGTGTCGACGCCGTCCTCCCCGGTATCCAAGCTGCTTTCGTTGACATCGGCCAGGAAAAGAGCGCCTTCCTCCACGCCTCCGACCTGCTGGAGCCGGATGAGGATGACGACGAGCCCTCCGACGACGATGCCGATGAGCTCGAGGCGGTGGAGGAAGAGCCCGCCGATGAATCGGGTGAGGCAGAATCCAGCGGCGGCTTGGACGACCAGAAAGCCTGGCGCGGGCGCCGAAAGCGCGGAAGCGGCAACGGTGGGAATGAGCCCCGCCAGCGCGAGGTGTCCAGTCGGCGACAGCTGCCCGACATCGCCGAGATCCTGACGAAGGGCCAGAACCTCGTCGTTCAGGTGACCAAGGAGCCCATCAGCACCAAGGGCTGCCGGGTCACCGCCCAAATCTCCCTCCCCGGTCGCTTCCTCGTCTACATGCCCTTCGCCTCCAAGGTGGGGGTGAGCCGCAAGATCGAAAGCCGCGAAGAGCGGGCGAAGCTGCGCGAGATGGTGGGCCGCCTCCTGCCGCCCGATTCTGGCGGCATGATCGTCCGGACCGTGGCCGAGGGCGTCACGGAGGACAACTTCCAGCGCGAGGTCGACTCGCTGCTCAACCTCTGGAAGAAGATCAATCGGAAGAAGACCTTCGTTCGGAAGGCGCCGGCGCTGTTGCAGCGGGAAACCAGTCTGACGCGCGGCATCATCCGTGACCTCTTCAGCTGGAAGGTCGACGCGCTCCAGGTGGACTCGAAGGAGCTGCACCACGAAATCGACCAGTACCTGCAGCAGGTCGACCCGGAGCTGATGCAGCGGGTGCACCTGTACACCGAGTCCGCGCCGCTCTTTGACAAGTACGACATCGAATCCGAGATCCGGGAGCTCTTCAAGGCGCGCTGCGAGCTCCCCACCGGCGGGTCGATCATCATCCAGCCCACCGAGGCGCTCACCTCCATCGACGTGAATACCGGGCGCTACACGGGCAAGAAGGATCCGGAGAAGACCATCCTCCGCACCAACCTCGAGGCGTCCCGCGAGATCGCGCGACAGATCCGCCTGCGCGACATCGGCGGCATCATCGTCTGCGACTTCATCGACATGGAGACGCGCGCCAACCGCGACCGGGTGCTGCAGGAGCTCCGCACGCATCTCGGCCGCGACCGGGCACGTACCAAGGCGCTGGCCGTATCCGAGCTGGGCCTGGTGGAGATGACGCGACAGCGCGTCCGGCCGTCGCTGTGGCACTCGATGACCACGGACTGCCCGACATGCGCCGCCACCGGCCGCGTCTTCACGCCGGAAGTGGTCGCCCGCCGGCTGGAGCGCTCGCTCAAGCGGGCAGGGCATGAGCATCGCGAGCGGCAGCTTACCGTGCGGCTCCATCCCGAGGTGGCGCTCTACCTCCTGGAGGAGGAGCCCAAGTTCCTGCAGACGCTGCAGAAGATCACCGGGCTCGACCTCGAACTCCGGGACGACCCGATGATCCGGCTGGACGATTTCCGGCTGATGAGCAAGCCGGCCGGCCGGGACGTGACTCAGCAGTACGCGGTGGCGTAGGCCCCTTGCCGGAAACCCGTTCGCCATCTATGTTTGCGGGTTCGTTTTTCACGTAAACGTATTCGGCAGGATGCCATGTCCTACGCAATCTTCCGCGCGCTCGGCAAGCAGTTCCGGGCCGAAAAAGGCAAGACGCTCAAGCTCCCACTGATGGTGGCGGAGCCGGGCGCCAAGGTCACCTTCGACGAGGTGCTCCTCTCCTCCGACGGCACCACCATCAAGGCGGGCGCACCGCTGGTGAAGGGTGCCAAGGTCGTGGGCGAAGTGGTGGGTCACGGCAAGGACGAGAAGATCTACGTGTTCAAGTTCAAGCGCCGGAAGAACTATCGCCGGAAGACGGGCCATCGGCAGAAGCACACCGAGGTCCGCATCACCGACGTGAAGGTGGGGTAACCATGGCTCACAAGAAGGGCGTCGGCTCAAGCCGTAACGGTCGCACCAGCAACCCGCAGTACCTCGGCATCAAGAAGTACGGTGGCGAGAAGGTACGCGCGGGGAACATCCTGGTCACCCAGAAGGGCACGAAGTTCCATCCGGGCAAGAATGTCCGGAAGGCCACGAACGACACGCTCTTCGCCCTGGTGGACGGCGTCGTGAAATTCGAGTGGAAGGACAAGGACCGGAAGAAGATCTCGGTCTACCCTGCGGAGGCGCAGGCTACGGCCTGAGTTCGGGATCCAGCAAAGCGAAGGCGGTCGAGGCAACATGCCAGACCGCCTTTTTTTCGTGCTAGTACCGGCCGAGCTCAGCTCCTCAGCGCCACCACGCGTTCGGGATAGTCGGTACAGATCCCATCCACGCCACACGCGATGAGCCGGCTCAGGTCGGCATCGTTGTTCGCGGTCCACGCGATGATGCGCCGTCCGGCGCGATGTACTTCATCCACCAGGGAGCGATCGACCATCACCTGAGCTTGCCACAGCACCGTGGCACCGGCGGCGGCCAGCACCGGAAGGGGGTCGATGAGGCGGGCATCGAGGAGGACGCCGCGCCGCAGTGCGCCATCCCGCTCACCCAGGCGGCGCACGATGCGGTGGTCGAAGGAGTGCACCGCGTACCGCTCCGGTTCGGGCCCAGCGTGCAGGGTGCGCAGGAGCACGGCGTCGAGGTACTCCTCGATACCCTTCACCTCCACCCAGACATCCATGCCACGCAGCAACGTGAGGATCTCGCTGAGCTGGGGGACCGTCTCGCCATTCGGCAGGTGGTGCTGCTGCACCACGTCCAATGGCAGGTCGCCAATCCGGCCCAGGCCCTGGAGCATCGGGTCGTGATGCACGACGATTGCGCCGTCGTGCGTCGCATGAATATCCAGCTCGACCCCTTCCGCGCCCAGCGCCCTGGCGCGGCGAAAGGCGGCACGGCTGTTCTCATGCTCGTGGCCGGATGCACCGCGGTGTCCGATACTGAGCGGTCGAGCCATGAAGTCCGGATGTCAGGGAGAGCGGCGATCGCCGCCAGATGACGCAGCTTGTTGCACTCAATATACTTGCGGCGA
>Ga0315273_10002794_pt1 | contig 20782 bp, 10 predicted proteins | sample YL17G02_0_MG_FD_205753 | JGI IMG/M metagenome (GOLD analysis project Ga0315273, IMG submission 205753) | Sediment microbial communities from Yellowstone Lake, YNP, Wyoming, USA - YL17G02_0 | ecosystem: Environmental > Aquatic > Freshwater > Lake > Sediment | place: USA: Wyoming | collected... | reverse complement strand
GTTGGTCGGCGGCAGGGCGGCCGGCGGGCTGATCGAGCTCACGCTCCGGTAACTGGTGCGGCGCGCAAAGGCGGTGGCCAGCAGTCGCACGCTCAGGCGGGCCCGGACGGGCATGCGCCGACCGGCACGCGAGTGTAGAGGGGGGGAGAGCGGCGCCAAGCGAGGAGCGGGCCGCGGAAAAAGGAAGGAAAAGGGGGAAGCGTCCGACTTGCTGGGCCGGTCCCCTCGGGTGTGTCAGGTATGGGTGCACGCAGGAGCACACAGCAGCAGTGGGGCGGCACACGCGCGCGGCGAGGCGTGCGAGGGTGCAGAGTGCGGACGCGAGGAATGAGGAATGAGAAGAGAAAAGCATGCGGCGAGGTTGGCGCGGCCACTCACAGATTTTGCATTTTCGCAATCACTCCCCTGCCTTTCTCCACGAGCGACGCGCACGAACACGTACACGTCCCCACGCCTCCCCACCTGCGACCGTATCGGCGCGAGACGCACACACGCCCAGGGACGCGCGCTTTTCCAGCGAGCGCACGAGAGAGGTTCCCCCCTTTTTCTCCCTCTCTCCTTCCTCTCTTCCTATATGCCGGCGCCCGCCCACCCCCGCTCACGAGACACTGACGACGAAGGAGGGCGAGGCGAACGCTTGGCGCTGCTGCTGTGAGAAAGAAAAGACACAGCCGCGCGCGACCCCTTTTTTAAAGAGAGAAACAAGAACACCAAAAAATGGCGTCCCTCGGCTCGGCTTCTCCCGCCGCCCCGCCGTCTCTGGCGGAAGGTCTGACCTCCATCACGCCGGCGGGCGACACCCTACGTGTCCGGGAGGTGTGGGCCAGCAATCTAGAGGCGGAGATGGCCATCATCCAGTCGGTAAAGGAGAATAGAGGGTGGCGGCGGAGAGGAGAGCGCCAACCCCGCCGCTCCCCATCATCACCATTTGTCTCACGCCCCGCCCCCTCTCTCCATTCAAATTTAGATCGTCGAGGACTACCGCCTCGTCGCCATGGACACCGAGTTCCCGGGCGTCGTCGCCCGCCCCGTCGGCCAGTTCCGGACGGCAGGCGACTTCTATTACGGCACCATCCGGGCAAACGTGGACCTGCTGAAGCTCATCCAGCTGGGCCTGACGTTCACGGATGAGGAGGGCAACCTCCCACGCCACGACGGGGAGCTCTGCGTGTGGCAGTTCAACTTCCGGTGAGAGAGGAGAGAAAAATAGGATTGGAGGGATAGAGAACAGAGAGAGAGAGAGGACGGACGCGCACCAAGAGACAAACCACTCCTCATCCACCTTTTTTTTTCTTGTCTCTCCACAGCGAGTTCCGCCTGGCCGAGGACATGTACGCCCAGGACTCCATTGACCTCCTCCGCGTCTCCGGCATCGACTTCGCCCGCCACGAGGCGGAGGGCGTGGACGTCCTCCGCTTCGGCGAGCTGCTCATGACGAGCGGCGTCGTCCTCAACCCCGACGTCCGGTGGGTGACCTTCGCCGCGTCGTACGATTTCGGGTACCTTCTGAAGGTCCTCACCTGCTGCCCGCTCCCGCCGACGGAGGCCGAGTTTTTCGACCTGCTCAAGCTCTACTTCCCCTCCGTCTTCGACATCAAATACCTCATGAAGTTCTGCGGGGCGCTGCACGGGGGGCTGAGCCGCCTGGCGGAACAACTGAGCGTCGACCGCATCGGGCCGCAGCACCAGGCGGGGAGCGACTCCCTGCTCACGGCCTCCTCCTTCATCAAGCTGACCCGCACCTACTTTGCGAAGGATGCTGCCGACGGCCTGGAATCCCACCAGGGCATCCTGTATGGGCTGGGGTCGGACGGGACGGCGGACGTGCGGGACGCGGACGGGTGAAATGACGAGAATGAGGAGAGAGAGAGCAAAAGTGGAATGCTTTTTAACTTTTTCAACACGCCTTTGGATGATATAAAAGTCAACACGCACGCCCATACCGACACACACGCCCAGAGGAAGAATATCAAACACAGGCACACACACAAACACAGAAACCGGGGGATGGGGATGGAAGATACACAGTAAAATGGACACAGATGGTGAAACACACACGATGAGGCGCACCACTAAAAAAAGGCGCGGGGTCTAAGAAAGGGAAATGGGTTACGGGGGAAAAAAAGGGCCGGCGGCGAAGGGAGGTGGAGAGAGGGGCACCCGCGCCGTGCACACACGCACACACTCGTCCTCCATCCACCACCAGCCAAGAATCAGGGAAAACACCGATAAAAATGAAGAGGGGAGAACACACACACGCCTGCGGAGGGAGGAGGTCGCGGGAACGCGACCACCCCACCTCCGCACGCCAACCACACAGCCGACACACACATACGGCCCTTCGCACGGGGCCCATACCGCCAGCCACACAGCCAATCAGAAAAAAACCAGCTACCAGAACAGAGCAGACCCAACACAAACTAAAACAAAACAAAACAAACAGAGACAGAGACGCGCGCCAGCCAGCCAGAGGTCTCCCCACTCCTCTCAGCTGGCCGCGGGCGCACCGTCCCGCAACCCGACTAGGGACGCGCCCAGCCAGGCCGGGCGGGCAAACTTGGCGACGACTACAGCGACGGGGGAGGAGGCTGTGGACAGCTCGCCCCCTCCCGCCCCCAAGCCCGGCAGCCCCGCTGCCCCTGCCGCCGCCGCCGCCGCCGCCGCCGCCCGGCGCAGACGGACGATGGCTGACACCGCGGCTGCCAGGGCGGCCGGGTCCGGGCAGGCCATGGCCGCGGCCGTCGCGACGGCGGGCGTGATGGAGGGGGGAGGGCGAGCGCCGTGTGAGGTCGCGGGGGGGGCGCCACCCACCACCGCCCGCGCGGCCACGCCCGCGTCCGCGACCACCAGGGCCGCCGCCGCGATGGCCGAGGGGCGGTGGGCGGACGTCACGCGCCCATCCAACAGCGCCAGGTCGGTGGATAGGGCGGCGTCGGCGGCGACGGCCGGCGGGGCGGACGCCGCGCGGGCCAGCAGGGCCAGCGCGGCCGGCGCGGTCGGCGCGCACACCCGGAACCCCAGGGCCGCGAGCAGCGCGCCCTCCGCCCGCAGGAGGGCGCCCGGGGAGTGGGCGGCGGGTCCGCCTGAGGGGGGCGGGGGCGGCAGGCGGTCGGCCAGGTCGGCCGCGGGCGGGGCGCACCCTTCCTCGTGCTTGGCCGCGACCAGCAACGCCGCGGCCGCGAGGAGGGGGAGGGCGGTGCGGGGGGGCGGCGGGGGGGGGGGCGGGGGGGGGGCTTGCTGCCGGGCGCCGTCATTCCTTCCGCGCCGCCCGCCGTGGGCGCCGCCCGCCGCCCGTCCCGCGCCCAGGGCCAGGTACCGGTCCAACAAGGACACGCCCAGGTGCAGGGTCTCCTGGTGGAAGCCGTAGGCGTCGGAGGACGCGACCAGCCAGCCGACGGCGGCCGCCCGGGCGGGCGCGGCTGCGCTGGTGCAGGGGGTGGCCGGCCGCGGGGCCGCCTCTGCCTCGGCCGCGACCAGGTTGCGCACCAGCTCCCGCAGGTCGTCCAGGGGCGGGGAGAGGGGCGGGCCAGGCAGGGCGGCGGAGGGCGGCAGCGCGGCGGCGGGCGCGTGCGTGACGGGCGAGGGTTCAAGGGAGATGGCAGCGGCTGCGGCCGCCGCGGCGGCCGCCCCGCCCCGCCCGCTCCCCCCGCCCACCAGCCCGGCATCCGCCATGGGCGCGTCCCCCTCCTCCTCCTCCTCATCTCCCCACAGGTCGGCGCCCTCCTCACCACACGCCAGGTCGGCGTCGTCGCCGCCGCCGTCGCAGCAGACCAGCCCCTCCTCACCGTCAAAGCGGGGCGTGGCCTGGACGAGGGGTGGTGGTGGCGGTGGCGGGCCGCCCGCTGCGCCCATGCCGGAGGCCCCGTTGAGCCCCACGCCCCACCAGTCGTTGGTGGGCTCGTGCCGTTTGGCCGGGGTGGAGGCCGTGTCTTCGACGGTGGGTGGGCGCTGCGTGAGTTGGCGGAGAGAGGCATTTGAGAAAGTGAGAGTCACGTGAAAAGCGAGAGGAAGTGTTTGATCATGGAGTGAGAGAGCGGCGACGGGTCGCGCGTCCGTCTCTGCTTGCTCTCGCTCTCCAAAGTTCGGCCGCGCCTACCCGCCCACCTCCAAGGCCGCCATCCCGTGCCGCGCACATACATCTCTCCATGGTAAAGACAGACCGACTCATCAGCTACCCATCAAGCCCCGATTGGCGGGGCAGCGCGCTGATGGGGCCCCAGCATCGGGATTTGTATTTGGGGAGCGAAGAATTGGCGGCGCGCGCAGGCGGCGCAGGCGGCGCGCGATGGGTAATTATTTTTCGACGTTCCGCCCCAATCCTCCCACCGCCCGCCCGCCCGTGCCCTCGCCCACTCACCTTGCTCCCGACAATCATCTCCACACGATCACCCTCTACGGGGTGATCGTCCAACCGGGGCCCCCGGTCGCCCGCAAACAGGCGCAGCAGGGCGACTTCTGTCGAGCGGGCCGACGAGTTCGACCCCGACGAACCTTCAACGACTAGCGCCGCCGCGCCGCAGGCGTCACCCTGGGATGGGGGGGGCTTGATGGCCGCCTTCCACATAGGTTGGGTGAGCATGGGGGGGGAGACGCAGGGGCGTCTCTCCACTATTTTTGCGAGCGGGCAAGGCAACCGAAGGAGTGAGCGGCTCTCCTTTGAACTTCCACCGTCTGTCGGTCGTTTTTTCTTTCTACACTCGCTGCTTTTTCCGCCCGGCCACCCTCACCCCCACCGCTGCCGCCGCCCCAGCCGCCACCAGGAAAAAACGGAGGAAAACACCACCGGACGGTCTGTCTTCGGCGGCCGGGCGGGCGCCTCGGCCTCGCCCAGGCCGCGCCTGGGAGAGGGGGGTGGGAGAGAAAAAAAGGAGAGGTTGAAAAACAAACATAACGCTCTCACTTCCACAGAGCCTGGCTGACGGCCGCCGCCTTCAGCCGGGCCTCCGCCGCCGCCGCCAGCTGGGCCCGGCGAGAGTCTGCAGCTGGCCCTCCTCCCCGTACCTGCGGCTGCTGCTGCTGCCCCTTGCCGCGTGCCTTGCCCAGGGCCATGGCCGCGGCCGCCGCCGTCGCGGCCTCCAGGTCGGCCGCCTCGGCCTGGGCGGCCGCAGCCTTTTTCGCCGTGGCCGCCGCCTTGCGCTCCTTCTCGACCGCCCGGGCTTTCGCCTTCTTCTCAGCCGCCTTGGCAGCTTGGGCGGCCTCCAGCTCGGGTGTCAGCGCGGATGGCAGCCCCGCCCCCTCCGGGCCGAACCAGTCAATGCCCCCTCCAGCCGCGGCCGCGGCAGCTGCCCGGCGGAACGCGTCCCGGGTCGGGCGGTCCACCGCCACCGCGTAGGGCGGCCGGCCGGCGGCGTCGCGCGCGAGGGCGACGGACGGGTCGCCGGCGAGCAGGGCGGCGACGGTGGCGGCGTCCCCGGCCCTGGCCGCCGCGTGGATGGGCGGGTCGGGGGCGAGGGCGGCGGCGGGGGTGGGCCCAGGCGCCGCCTGCCCGAGCGCGCCCTTCAGGTGTGCCGTCCCCTTTTGGGGCGGCGCGGCCGGGGCGGCAGCAGCTGCTGGCCGCGGGGCAGCAGCCGCGGCAGCAGGAGCACCCGCCACCGGTTCCACGACCCGCGGCGGCGGCGGCGGCGGCGGCGGCGGGGCCGGCACCACCGCAAACACGGTCAGCAGGGCTCGCACGACCCTGCGCGCCTCGGAAAAGGTCGGGCGCCGCACCGGGAAGGGCACGCCCCGCACGCGGCCGTCCTTCCGGTCCACCCGCCCCGCCGCATCGCCGCCGCTCCCGAACACGGACGCCGCGTTGGCCACGCCCGGGGCATGCACAAAGATGCGGGCGCACGTGGCCAGGAGGGGTGCCCACTCGGCCAGCGTGTTTTTTATGTCCTCATCCAGGGCCCGCTCATTGTACCTCCGCAGCGTCGACCCCGCGCTCTTGATCGTCTTCCCACCGCCCGCGTCCTTGGCGGACTGGCGCCCGCCCGCCTTGGCCCGGACCACGTACCGGTGGGCCGTCCGGTGGGCGAGTGGGGTGAAGAGCTGGGCGGCCGCGTGGACTGCTGGCTGCTTCATGGAGGCGGGAGAGGAGGGAGAGGAGGGGGAGGAGGGTGGGGCTGCGCCTCGCGGGGTGACCTCAAAGACGGCCGCCGCAAAGTGGCCACCCTTGGCCAGGATGACCGCCCAGGGGGCGGCGGACGTGCGCAGGTCGGCCAGGGAGGCTGCTGGAGAGGCACCACTCGCGGCGCCGCCCGCCGCCGGCAGCAACGCCCGCCAGACGGCGAAGAAGGGCGCGGCCGAGCCTGGCGGCGCGGCAAACGTCACCAGCGGGCCGCTGGTGGAGGGCGGCCCGCCGCGCCCGCCACCGCGCCCCGCTTCCTCCTCCTCCTCCTCGTCATCGTCGCTATCCTCGGTGTCGCTGCCAGATAGGGAGGACACGTCGGAGGCGGCGCCGTCGCCCCCGCCCCCGCTGCCACCCCCTTTCTTGAAAGCGCCGCCGCCGCTCCGCTCCAGCAGCACGCGCTCCGCCTCGGCCTCGCCCAGGGGGGCCTTCCCCGCCGCGGCCCGGCGCGCGTTCAGGCGGTGCGCGTCCGACCGGGCGTGCGCGCGCTGGGTGGTGACGGAGGGGAAGGGCGGGAATGCCGAGCCGGGGGTGCCGATGCCGCACGCCCGGCAGGTCAGGCCGGCGTCTGAGAGAGGAGGAGGCGGGACAGTCGACAGGCCGGCAGCGCCCGCGGCGGCGCCTTGTCCTCCGCGCTCGCTCGCGCCAGGCACCGCCGCCGCCGCCGCCGCCGCCGCCGCCGCCGCATCAGCGGGGGCTGCTGCGTTGCCATCTCCGGCCGGGCGGCTCCCCGCGAAGAAGGCCGGTGGTAGCTGGAAAAAGGTGGCCACCTGACGGGTCGTGCTCATCATTCACTCTGGAGCAAGAGTTGCTCAACAGAAAGCACACTGTTCACTCTTTTCTCTTTTCTCGAGATAAGCTCGGCACGCGCCCCCCCCCACCACCACACACGCGCCTCACACACACCCCCACACCACACCCAATGGCGGAGGAGGGCATCGACCTCCTGTGGACGACCCGCAACGCGTTCTACGTGGGCGCGCACCAGGCCGCGATCGCCGAGGCGGCCGACCTGGACGGCCTGGGCCCCGCGGACAAGCTGGAGCGGGACGTGTTCGTGTACCGGGCGTACGTGGAGCTGGGCAGTTATGAGGTATGTATGAGAGTGACTGGGCTGGGACTGGCGCGGCGGCACCGGCGGGCCCGGCGCTGGGAAGAGTTTTTCTTTTTTCTTTTCTTCCCCTCGCGCGTGCGCGCATTGGGCGAGAACGCCGCTCTTTTTGCGTCGCCCGCGCGGGGCGTGGCAGCTTCCCGGCGCCTCCAACTGACACACGGACCGGCGAGCCATTATATTGCCACATTCCTGAGGCACGCGTCGCGTCCGCACCCCAGCCCTGGGGCGACGACGGCGAAAAGAACAAGGACCCCCGACCCGCTCGCACGACCTCATTCATCCATTTTTCCATCACTTCTCATCATTTAGATCGTCCTCAACGAGGTGGCCGACGACGCCCCCCAACCCCTGCTCGCCGTCCGCCTGCTGGCCCGCCTGCGGTCGAGCAAGGTCGACCCCGAAGCCGCCGCCGCCCAGCTGGCCGAGTGGACCGCCCCCGGCGGCCCGGGCGCGGCCGACCCGACCACGCGCGCGGTCGCGGCCACGCTCCGCCTAGCGGCGGGCGACCCCGTGGCCGCGCTCCAGGCCTGCCACGGCCTGACCGGCGCGGCCCCAGAGCTGGCCGCCCTGTCCGTCCAGGCCATGTTGGCCCTGGACAGGCCCGACGCGGCGGAGCGGGCCGCCCGGACGTTGAGCGCCCTGGACGACGACGCCGCCCTCTCCCACCTGGCGGCCGCGTGGGTGGGCACCGCCCTGGGCGGCGCCCGCGCGGCGGAGGCGGGGACCATCCTGGAGGAGCTGGGCGACCGGTTCGGGTGGACTGCCCGCCTGGCGGCCGCGGGGGCGGCAGCCGCCTTGCGGCGCCGAGACTGGGGCGGCGCGGAGCGGCTGGCCGGGGAGGCCCTGGGGAAGGACGCGCGGTCGGGCGATGCGCTGGCCAACGCGGCCGTGGCGGCGCTGCATGCGGGCAAGGCATCGGCCGCGTCGCGCCACCTGGCCGCGCTGAAGGCGGCGGCGCCGGGGCACCCCCTCATGATGCGCCTGGCCACAGCGGCGGAGGCGTTTGACCGGGCGGCGGGCGGGGTGACCGTGTGATGTTTTTTTGTTTGAAAATGTTGTTGTTTTGGTCTCTCCTATACTACACATCCTAGGCCCACCCCTCCCGGGCCACCACACACAGCGCCTCGTCCTGGGCAAAGTAGGCCCCGGCCACCGCGGCGACGACCGCGGCGGCCGCGAGCGCGTCAGTCGCCCCCGCCGCCCTCGCCCGCGCGGCCGCCGCCCCCGCCGCCCGCCCCAGGCTCCTCAACGCGGCGCCCGCGCCCGGCGTCAGGGGCCGCTCCAGGCCGGCGGCCAGGCTGAACGCCCAGGCAGGGGTGTGGCCTGGGAGCGGGGTGGGGGGAGGGGCGTGCCCGGCGGTGGTGGGGCTGGCGGCACCGCCGCCGCCGCCTGCCCCAGCCCCTCTCCACCCTGGCGCGGCCGGTGCGGGCGGCGCCCCTGCCGCGCCGGCCAGCCTCTCCAGCACCTCCACCAGCGCTGGCTGAGCCAGCCGGTCGGCCAGGCCGGGCGGGGGTGGCCCCGCAAAGGCGGCGCCCCAGCTGGCGGCGTCGGCGGGCAAGGAGAGAGGAGGGAGGACGGGGCCTTCAACCTGACAGCCCGCCACAATATCCCGCCGTTCCGCTACCGCCGCCCGCGTGGCCGAGAAGCCGTCTAGGAAGGGTAGGAGCCAGGGGTCGCCCGGGCCGACCGCATCGGCGGCGGATGGCGAGGGGGTGGGGGTGGGCGCGGCGCCCGCTGCTGCTCCCGGGGTCAGCGTCGGCGTCCGCGGCACGCTCGCCCGCGCGTGCCGCACGCCCGCCGCCTCTGCCCGCACGGCAGCCAGGTAGGCCGCGGCGGCGAGCGCCTCGTCGTCGACCTCGTACTCGCTGTCCGAGGCGGCGGATAGGGGCAGGGCCTGGCGGACGCCGTAAGCGCGGCGGTCGTCGGAGGAGGAGGAGGAGGAGGTTGAGTGGTGGCCGTCGGCGTCGGCGTCATCGTCAGAGTCGCCCGCGCAGCCGCCGGCGGCGGGTCCCGGGCGGAGTGAGGAGTGGGGGGCAGGGTGACGGAGGTCAGGGGCTTGCATGGTGAGATGGCTTTGGTCAGCGGTGCCGTGGAATGCGAGTGGACGGGGACACAGAAAAATAGAACGCGAAACTGGCCAAGGGACGTCTCCGTTCTCTCTCTCGTTCCTTGGCGCTGCCAAATCTCCGCCCACGCGCGCCCCGCACGTCCCGTCGTGTAGCCAGCCCCTCACATCGCGCACACTCGCACACGCTCCGGCCATGCCTCCCCCTCCTCTCACCCCCGCCGCCGCCCGCGCCGCCGCCGACCTCGTCGCCCGCGCCCTCCTCGCCGCGGCCCTCTGCTCGCGCGACTCGGCCCGCCGCCTGGCGGCCCTGGTCCTGTCCCGGGGCGCGCCCGCGGTGGCGGCCTGGCTGCTCAGCCAGGCTCGGGTCCTGCTGGGCGTGGCGCGGGCGCTACTTGCTGCAGCCCTGGCTCGTGGCGCCGGGCTGACGGCCGGCATGCGTCGGGCGGCCGCACTCGCCGGCGCGTCCCGCCTCGCCCTGCCGTCGCCCGCCGCCCCGCTCTTCGCCCGGGCCTCCCTGGGCTGGGCAGCCCGGGCCGTGTCCTTGGCTCCTCGCCTGGAGCTGGGTGGTGGTGACGGCGGCGGAGGTGGTGAGAGCGGGAGCGGGCGTGGAGTGAACGGCGCCGACCCAGGGGCAGCAGCAGCGGTTGGGCTGCCGACGCCGCCGCCGCTCCACCTGCCCTCACGCCACCGGGCGGCCCTCGTCTTCCTGGGCGGCCTGGTGCGGGTGGAGGTGTCCGTGCCCCGGGCCGCGGCGAGCAGGCCACCGCCGCCGCGAGTCTCCCAGGCAGCTGCTGCTGCGCCGGCGGCGGCCATGGGGGTGGGTGAGGAGGCCGGCGCTGCTTCCGCGCCCACGTCGCCCCCCCCCGCCCCTACCGCCGCCCCTACCGCTGCCGTCCGCTCCTCCGCCGACGCCCTGCGCCACCTCGCGTCCTTTGCCGCCCTGACCGCCGACGCCCGGTCACCCACACCCTGTACGGCCGGGTGGGAGGAGGAGGAGGAGGGTGCTTGCGGCGGCGGCGGCGGCGGCGACGGCGGCGGGCAGGCCGCGACCAGCAGCCCCCTCCAGTCGCACCACCACCAGGCCGCCCCTTTCCCGCTCCGGGAGTCCACTACCTCCATCAACTGCTCGCCGCCCGCGCACGCGGTGAGCCCCGATATGAAGGGGCCGTCCGTCCTGGCGACGGCGGCGGTGAGCCCGCGCCTGGTTTGAGAGAGAGAGAGGGAGGTGGGTGCATTTTTTGTTTTTGTTTTCATCTTTTGCGCAACGCGCCCTTTTTCACAACCTCAACTCAGCCCCAGCTCCTCGCTCACGGCGACCAGGGCTTCCGCGACGCCCCGGCGAACGGGCGACGAGCCAGACCCCGCGGCGGACGCCAGGGCCGGCAGGAGGGCCACCAGGTGGGAGCGCTCGCGCGTTTGGGTCGGGCGCGCTGGGCCGCGCCCGTGCCCGCCATCGCTCGTCCGGGCCACGCCCGCCCGGCGCAGCGCCAGCAGGCCCGCCAGCCCCGGCGCCGCACCGGGCGCGCTTGCCAGGGCGTCCGCAATGCCGGGGGCGAGGGACAGGGAGAGGGCGGAGTCCAGGGCGGCCGCGCCCCGGGCGGTCGCGGCGGACGCAGCGGCCGCGGCCGTGGCAGCAGGGGCCGCAGGAGGGCCACCTCCCGACGCGGACGCCGCCCGCAACGCCTCCCCCGCCGCCGCCACGTAGAGGGGCAGGGCCGCCCGGGCGACCGCGATAGCGGACGCCATCCGGGCCGAGGCGGGAGGGGAGGCCTGTGAACCACCGCCACTCCCCCCCCCCGCCGCGTCGCACGCGTCGCACCCGGCCGCCACCAGAACGTGCAGCTTGCGCAGGCAGAGCTGGGCCAGGGCAGGGTCGGCGGCGGCGGGCCCGTCTCCGTCAGCAGTGCTCACGCCCGCCCCGGCGGCGAGGGCGGCCAGGACGGGGCGGGCGGCGGCCTCGCCCGCCGGGCCGCCCCTGACCAAGGCCGCGCCCGCCAAGGCACCTGCCAGGGCGTCCACGACGCCCGCCGCCAGCTCGCCGTCGGTGGGGTGCGGCGGCGGGTGGTCGGCGGGGGGCGGCAGCAGGGCGCCCGGATCAGGAGGGGAGGCGTGGTCGCTCCCCCTCCTCCCCCCCAGCAGGGCCGTGCCGGCCGCGCCAAACGCGGCGAGCGCGGGCGCGGCCGCCTCGGCGCCGACGTCCGCCGCCTCGGCCACCGCCGCCTCCAGCCCGGGCACGGTCGCCCCGATGAGGGATGCCAGCCCCGCCGCGGCCGCCCGCCACCGGGCCGGGTCGCCGGCGGCCGCGGCGGCCGCCAGGGCGGTCGCCCCCGGCGCGGCCCCGCCCGCGCGCGCTCCCGGCGGGCAGCAGCCGTCCCTGCCAATCAGCCCTGCCAGGGCCGCCGCGCCCGCGACGGCGGCCGCGGGGGAGGGGCCGGCGATGGCCGCGCAGGGGATGGCCAGGACGCCCGGCCACAGGTCGCCCTCCCCTGCAGTGGGCGTCAGAGAGGGCAGGGACGCCAGCGCGGCCCGGGCGGCGGGCGGCGGGGCGGCGCCGCCCTCGACCTGCGGGTCGCCCGGCGCCCGCCCCGCGCCGGCCAGGGCCGCCAGGCCTGCCGCCAGGCGCGCCGCGCCGCCGGCTGGCAGCCGCGCCCGCGCTCCCGCGCTGGCCAGGAGGCCTGCATGCGTGGCCACGACCTCCAGGCGGGCCGCCAGGGGGACGCCCCCAGCCGGGTCGGCCGCGGCGGCCGCGGCGGCGGCCAGCGCGGCCAGCGAGGCCTCCCGCACGGCCGGCGGGAGGGCCGCCCCGCCCGCCGCGGCCAGGGGCGCCGCCAGGGCCGCCAGGGCCGCCGCCGCCACCTCCCGCCCCGCGGCGGACGCGGCGGCATGGGCGGCCGGCGTGGCAGAGGCTGGGTGGTCGCTGGGGGAGCTGGCCGGCCGGAAGCCAGTGAAGACGGCCGCCGAGACGGCCGCCAGGTCGCCCCAGGCGGCCGCCAGCCCGGGCGCGGCCGCCAGGCCCGGCCCCGCGTGGCCGCGCATGACGCGGGCGGCCCCGACGAGGGCGACCGCCAGCGTTTCCGCCCACTGCTTGCGGGCAGAGTCTCGGGAGTGGTGCTGGTGGTGGGGGTGCGACTGCGAGGAGGCAGGCGGCGGCGGCGCGGCCTCCTCGGCCGCGGCCGCGGCCTCCGCCTCGGCAGCCGCGGCCCGCGCCAGCGGCAGGGCCGCCTCGCACAGGGCGGCCCCCCACCCCGCCGGCGACAGCGCCCCGCCCGCCCCGTCAATGACCGCAAACAGGGTGCGCGCGCCCGCGTTACGCACCTCCGGCCGGGCGTCATCGCGGGCCAGGGCGGTCAGGGAGGACAAGAGTTGGGCGAGGGTCGCGCCCGAGTCGGCGACGGCCTCTGCCGCCGCGGCCTCCGCGCCCCCGCCGCCACCCTCCGCGCCCGCCGCCTCCCCAGCCGCCGCGGCCGCCTCCGCCCGGGCCCGCATCGCGTCGGCGGCCGACCAGAGCAAGCCGACCGCGGACAGCGCGACGTTGACGTCCCGGCCCTGGGAGGCAAAGGCGGCGGACGCGTCCAGGGCGCGCGCGAGGAGCGGGCGGGGCAGGGTCGCGGCCGCCGCGTCCGCGCCCGCCTGGAGGGCCGCAAAGCCGGCGCGCACGTGGGCGGCCGCATCGGCGTCCGGGTCCGCCTCGGCGGCGGCGGCCGCGGCGACGAGGGCGGCCGTGGCGGCGGCCGCCTCGGCGCCCTCGTCGCCGCGGCCGCCGAGGGAGGACGTGCGCCGCCGGCCGGGCAGGAGGGCACCGGGCGGGGCCGCTGCCGCGGCTGCCGCCGCCGCTGCCCGCGCCTCCGCCGCCGCCGGCACGCCCGCCACCAGGTCTAGGGCGGGCGCCCACCCGTCCGGGGTGAGGCCGTCCCCGTGGCGGGCGAGAGCGTGCTCCAGGATGGAGAGCACGCCCACCTGCACGGCGGCCGGGGTGTGCAGCAGGGGGGAGGGGGGGAGGGGGGGGAGGAGGCTCTCCTCCGTGGTGGCCGCCCCCGCCGCGGCCGTCCCGTCGTGGACCGCCGCCAGGGCGGTCAGCGCCGCCGCCTCCACCTCGCCCTGGTGCACGCCCGGGGCCAGGCGCGGCGTCGTCGCACCCCCGGTCCCCGCCGCCGCCAGGGACGCCGCGACGGCGCGGCCCAGGATCTCCAGGCCAGCAGCCCGGACGGCGGGCGAGGGCGAGGCAGCCGCGGCCGCGGCCCCCGACGCCAGGGCCGGCCACAGCGCGGCCGCCCGACCGGGCACGGCCTGGCTGCCCGCAACGACCACGTCCGCCATGCGGGCGAGGGCGGGCAAGCGGGCGGCCGCGGCCGCCGCCGCCGCCTCATCATTCAGCACCCCACTGCCGCCGCCCTCATGCTCAGCCCCGCCAGGCGCGGCCGCGGCCGCGGGGAGGCCCGCACCGTGGACGGCGGCCAACCCCGCCACGAGCGCGCCCACACCGGCATCCGACATGGTGGCCGCGCCCGTGAACAGGCCGTCCGCGGCAGCGCGCAAGGCGGCGAGGGAATCCCGGGCGGGCGAGGGCGCATTCCCGCCACCAGCGGTCGTCCGAGGGCAGGCGAGGGCGGCGTCCAGGCGGGTCACCGCGCCCAGGACGGGCGCCCAGCCGGCGGGGCCCAGCCCCTCGCCCAGCGTGTGCGCGGCAGAAAACAGGCACCGAAAGGCGTGGACGTGGGCGGGGCCCAGCGCCAGGGCGTCGTCGTTGGTGGAGGACAAAGCCGTGTGCTGTTGTTGTTGGGCAGGGTGGTTCACACCACCACTGCCGGGCTGCGGTTTCGCCCCCGTGCTCAGCAGGCGTTCCAGGCCGCCCCCGGACAGGCGAGCAGCCAGGGACGGCGCCGTCGCGGGCTGCGTGGCCGGGGCGGCGGGCGGCAAGGGCATGCCGCCGGAGGGCAGGGCCAGGCGGGCCAGCTCGCTCAGCAGCGCGTCCCTGGGGCCCGCCGCGCCCAGCAGCGCCGCCGCCCGGGCCAGGCGTTGCAGGCCGGCCAGCGCCCGCACCGCCACCGTCTCGCCACCGGCGGGTGCCGGTGGCAACGTCAGCACGTCCGCCAGGGCGCCCGCGGCGGGGCGCCAGGTGGCCGCGAGCAGGCCGGCTGCGAGTGCGCGCCGGGTGGTGGCCGCTGTGGTGGTCGTGGAGAGGGAGAGCGCGGCGTCGCCACTCCCGCCCGCCACGCCCGCCGCCGCTTCCTCCAGGGCGTCAATGAAGCGTAAGACACCATCAAAGCCCAGGGCGGCCGCCCGGGCGGCGCAGGTGGTGGCGTCGGCCGCGGCCGCGGCGGCCGCGGTCGCGGCAGCCGAGGGGCCTGTCAGCCCACCGCCCGCCCCGCGCGCGGGCGGCGGGGCCGGGACGGCACCGTCCAGGGAGGCGCCCCCACCATCCGCCCAGGCGGTGTCCCCGCGTTCGCGGGCGCGGACGAGCGAGGCCAGGGCGGCCGGGCCAGCAGGGCCGTAGGCGCCCGCGGACGAGGCCGCGTCGGCGGCCGCCCGCACGACAGCTTCCGCCGCGCGGGGCGGGGCGCCAGCACCACCGCCCGCCGCCCGGGCGTCAAACTCGCCAAACAGGAACAGCAGCAGGTCGGTGTCCCCACACAGGTCACGCAAGGCCCGCACCGTCGCCGCCCGCTGGGCGGGCGGGCAGCCGGCGGACGCGCCCGCCACGAGCGCGCCCACCAGCGGGGCCGCCCGCGGGCCGAGGACCGTGTGCAGGCGCGCCAGGGCGGTGCGGGTCGCGCGCAGGGCGGCCCGCCCTTCCGGGCCAGACGCGAGGCAGGGCGTCGGCGGGTTAGAGGGGGTGGCGGCGGCGGCGTCGCCTGGGGCGCCCCGCGGACAACGTTCCCCCTCCAGGACCGCCTGCAGCCGGGCGAGCAGGGCGAGGCGGACCGAGGAGCGGAGGGCGTCCCCGAAGGCCGGGTCGGACCCGAAGAGGCCTGGCGCGCCAGGGGCGGAGAGTGCGACGTCAATGAGTTCCAGGGCCGTGGCGGGCGGCAGGGAGGCCGCCGCGCCGCCGCCCCCACTCGCCCAGGCAGGCGGGCGGGCGCCAGCGCCGCGGGGGTCTGCAAGCGAGCACAGGTCACTCAACAGGGCCGCCGCCGCCAGGCGGGGCGGGGACCCGGGGCCGCCGACCGCCCCGGCCGCCCGCTCGAAGGCCAGGGCCACCACCTGGCGGGCGGTCGCGGCGGCCGTGCCCGCCAGGGAGGCGGAGGAATGGTTGTTGTTGGAGGGCGCGGGTTGGGCGCCCCCACCGTGCCCGCCCCGGTCCGCCAGGGCCAGCGCCCGCAGGCAGACCCCCAGCAGGGCCGCCGCCCCGCCGGGCGCGTCCGCAATGGCGGGCGCCTGGGAGGCCAGGGCCAGCGCGGCCTGCATGGCCCGCAGCCGGACGGCCTCCTCGGCGGGCGAACAGGGCGTGGAGGCCAGCCTTGCAGGGGCGGCGGTCGAGGCGGGCGTCGGGCAGCCCGCAGCGGTCGCGACCGCCGCGATGGCGTCGCCCGCCCGGGCAGCCGGAATGGAGGGCGCGCTAGCGGCCAGGGAGGCCAGGCCGGCCAGGGCTGGGGCTGCCAGCTTGGGCGTGCCCGAGGTCGCGCCGGCCAGGAGGGCGTCGAGGGCGGCCTGTGAGTGTTTGGAAAAGAGGTGAGAGTTGCGCGCGCGCGCGGGGCATCGTTTTTTCTTTCTTTCTCCCCGCGAACGCGCTCCCCGGGCGCGTGCCCCTTGCCGTTGCGCCCCTCCGCACAAACTCACTTCTACAGCCGCGCCCAACGCCGCCGCTTCATCCCCAGGCGCCGCTGCCTTGGCCTCGCCAATGGCCGCCACCGCCTTGTCGCAGGCCGCCCGGACCGCCGCGTGCTCGGGGCCGGCGCCCGTAAATAGGCCTGTCAGCTGGCCCGCTAGGCCTTCCCGGCCCGTGACGGCGGTGGCCAGGGACCGCAGGTCGGCCTCCACGGCCGAGAGGGTGGCCATGTGCTGGAGAGGCGTGGAGGGTGTGCAGAATCAAGGGAGTATGTGCAATGCTTCCACATCCTTTCTTTTCTTTTTCAACCTTCTCTCTCTACACTGCCGCCGCCTGTGCCCGCGGGCTGCTCAGGTGGGCAAACCGCAGCATCGCCACGGGAGTCGTCGTAGCCGACCCCGGGCGCGCCACCCCACTCGGCGGGCGCACCCGGGGCGGAGAAGCACTGCCATCGGGCGCCGCCTCCCCTTCCTCCCAGGCACCCGCGCCGCCGCTGTCGCCCGCCGCGGCCGGCGTCCCCCACACCACCACCCGGCGCAGGGTCCCGCCCGCCTCCACGCTGCGAGGGGCCAGCAGGGCCAGGGCCTCCGGGGTGATGCCCGGGCAGCCGGCCAGGTTGAGCGAGGCCAGGGCGGGGGCGCCCGCCGCGAGGGCCGCCAGGGATACCGCCCCGACCCGGGCACACCCGGCCAGGCCGAGGGCCGCGAGGCGGGGGGCGCCCGCCGCCAGGGCCGCCACGCCCTCATCGCCCAGGGCGCTGCAACCACCTGCATCCAGGGCGACCAGGCTGGACGGCCCCGCACCCACCAGGGCGGCCAGGCCGGGGCAGGAGACGCCCGGACAGCCGGCCAGGCGGAGGGTGGTGAGCGCGGCCGCGCGCGCGAGGCCGCCCAGGAAGGCCGTGTCCACCCGCTCGCAGCCCGCGACGTCCAGGTCGGCCAGGCGCGGGAGGGCCGCCAGCAAGGGCGCGCACGCCTGGCCCAGCCCCACGCAGCCGGACACGTTGAGGCGGGCCAGGGTCGGGAAGGCAGCGGAGGGAGGCGGCGCCGCGGCGAGCGCGCGCGACAGGCCGCAGCCGCCGCCCCCCGCACCCCTCCCCAGCCCCCGCAGCCCGCGCAGGCTGAGGGCGGTGAGGCGGGCCAGAGACGCCAGGGCCGCAATGCCCGCGTCCGTCAGCCCGTCACACTCGTCCAGGGTCAGGTCGGTCAGCGTGGCGGCCAGGCGGGAGGCGGCGAGCGACGCCAGGCCGGCATCGGTGAGGGCACCCGCCTGGCGGAGCGAGAGCGAGGACAGGGGCGCGCACGGCGTGGCGGCGCCCCCGCTCCGCCACCCGTCCGCAAAGCCGGCCCCCGTCACGCCAGTGCACCGGTCCAGGACCAGGGCGGACAGGCGTGGGGCGGCCGCCAGGGCCGCCACCGCCCCGTCCTCCACGCCACGCGCGCCGGCCAGAGAGAGCGATGCGAGGGCCGTCGCGGTGGCCGCCAGGGCGGCCAGGCCGGCCGCCCCCAGCCCCGGCCCCGCCGCGTCCAGGGTGAGCGAGACCAGGCGTGGGCAGGCCGCGGCCACCGCGCCCAGCTCGGCATCCCCTATCCAGGGGCACCGGGCGGCGGCCAGGCGGGTGAGGCTGGGCGGCAGGGCGGCCGCCAGGCGCAGGCCGACGCCCGGCTCCACAGGGGGGGGGCGAGGAGGGGGGGCGGGCGCGTCAAACGCGGGCGCCAGGGGCGGCCTGTCACCCAGGCGCCGCACAGGGGACGGGCTGCGGGGCGGGCGGCGGGGGGTGCCGGCCGGGCGGGCGCCGCCGGGGCCGACCCCGCCGTCCCCGCCCAGCCCCTCGCACCCCGACAAGTCGAGGTCTCGCAGGGCGCGGAGGACGCCCAGGGAGCCGGCCAGGGCGGCCCCACCCCGGGCCGACCGCCGCCCGCGCAGGGAGAGGCGTGCCAGGTGAGGCAGGCGGCCCAGCGCCCCCCAGTCCGTCGCCTGGTCGGCGGGCAGGCGGCCCAAGTCGAGGGAGCGCAGGGAAGGGAAACGGGCGGCCAGGGCGGCCAGGGGGTGGGGCGGCGGGGCGGCGGCCGCGCCGGCCGGGGCCAGGGCGTCCACCGCCCGGCCGATGCCGACCGCCCAGGCGGTGCAGGCTGTTGAAGCGGATGCCAGGTCAGCCGCTGTCAGGCCGGCCGCGGCGATGCGCGCCAGGATGTCGGGGGGCAGGTCGGCAGCGGCGGTGGGTTGGTGGGCTGAGAGGTTTGCGGGCGAGGGAGAGAGGAGGAGAGCAGGGGGGGGGGGGGAGGGGGCGGGTGAGTCCCTCTTCATTTCACTGCATGCGCTCCTTCCCGGCCACCACCAGGTTCGTCACCAGGCCTGTACAGACCGGACTAGCGGGTTGGAGGCAGTAGCGGGCAGGGTCACAGGGCGTGGACGCAAACCTTGGCGCCGCATAACTAACACAATTGGCTGGCTGCGGCGTGGCGCGGCGCGGCACATTTTTTGCGCACGCAACCACTCCACCTCTCCGCCCACGCACCCATTGGTCCCTCTGACGCGGATGCTGTGCCGTGGAAGTCTCGGCTGGGGCCCGGGTGGGCGTTAGTAAAGGTGGGCGGGCAGAGCAGAGAGGCCCGTGCTCGCCCGGAAAAGGAAACACAAGGAGAGTGTGGCGCGTGGGGGCTTTTTCTCAAAAACGTGTGCGGGTCCCCCCCCCCCCCCCCCCCCCTTTCCTCCTCTCACCGCGCCGGCCGCAGCAGCCCCGCCACCGCGTCCCGCGTCGCGGCATCCAGCCCCGCGATCGCCTGGGCCAGCCGCCCCGGGTCGGCCATCAGGGCCGGGTCCGCCAGGATCGCCCCGATGGCGGCTTCGTCAACGGCAGCGGGGGCGGGCGGGGCGGGCGGGGGCGGGGGCGGGGGTGGAGGCTGGGTGGCCGCCGGCCCGCCGGCAGGCGCCGCGGCCGCCCCCCGGCCATCCTCCTCGCTCGCCCCCCGCCCCCCGCCACCGCCGCCGCGCGCGACCCGCGCCGCAATCTCCGCCCGCCGCGCCCGGACGCCGGGGAAGGCGACGTGGCCGTACACGAAGGAATGGCCGCGGGAGGCGAGGACGACAAAGACGTCGGGCTCGGCGGCCAGGGCGTGCGAGGCGGCCTGGCGGCGGGCCTTGTCCGTGGCCCACGGCGCGTCGCCGGGGAGGCCCAGGCCGGCGGCGTTGACGATGGCCACGGCCTCCGCCACCGTCGCCCCGCCCGGCCCGGCCGCCAGCAGGGCGCGCGGCAGGACGGGCTTCAGCTTGCCCGCCCGCCCGCCCGTGAAGCGGGCGGCCGCTGCCGCGATGGCCGCCGGGTCGGCGGCGTGGGCGGCCACGGACCAGGCCTCGGGCGTGCCCGCTCCAAAGCCCGCGACCGCGGGCGCGGCCGCCAGGGCGGCCGCCACGGCCGCCGCGGCCGCGTCGGGGCTGGCGGCCGCGCCCGGGGGGGAGGTGGACCGGGCGGCGGGCCGCCTGCTGCCCGCCCGGGGTGGGGAACCCCCCTGGGAGGAGGAGGGGGAGGCGCCGCTCGCGGGCCGCCCGCCCGCGGCGGCGGCGGCCCGGCCGCCCCGGCTGGAGGGCGGGGCGGAGCCGGGCGGGCCGGCGGCGGCGGCGGCAGCCCCCGCCCGGGCGCACGCGGCCGTCACCTCGGCAGCGCCCACGTCTGAAAAGATGACGGCCGGGCGGGGCGGCGGCGGCGGCGCAGCGTCGGCACCGCCACCGCCACCGCCCTCCTGGCCCACCAGGCCGCCGCCCACCCCGCCCGCCGCCAGGAAGGCCGCGACCCGGGCGTGCAAGCCCGCCGCCCGGCCGCTCTCCCCGCCCTCCGCCTCTCCCGCCACCCAGCCCGCGCTCGCGCCCGCCGCGCCCGCGTACGCCCGCACCGCCGCGTCCAGGTGGGGCGTCCAGGGCAGGGCAGGGTGGACGGCGCCCGCCGCCGCGGCGGCCCCCGCCGCGGCCGCCGCGGCGCCGGCCAGGGCCTTGACGGCCACCCGCAGGTCGACGCTGACCCTTTCCAGCTCTGACCGCATGCGGGCCGTCATGTTGCCCCGCTTCGTCCACGCGCCCAGCGCCGCGTGCAGCCGGGCGTTGAGCCAGGCCCGCCCGGGCGCGACGGAGCCGACCTGGGACCGGCCCAGGAGGCGGTCGGCGGCGGCGGCGGCGCGGGCGAGGGGGTCGACGGTGGGGAGGGGCAGAATGACGCGCGCGGCGCCCGGGGCGGGGCGAGGGGCGGCGGCGGCGGCGGCCTCGACAGCCTCCACGGCGGCCACCAGCTCGGCGGGGGGGGCATAGTCGGCGGCGCCAGAGCCGGTGTGGTGGGCGTGGGCGGCGTGCGTGGCCGTGCCGCCGGGCGTGTGGGCGTGGGCGGGCGGCGACCCACGCGCGCGCTTGGCGCCCGCGTCCGCGCCGGCGCCACCCCCCGCCGCCGCCGCGCCCCGCTTCACGCCGCCGCCCCCCCCGCCCCCGCCCCCGCCCACCCTCTCGATCGCGCCCTGGTTGATGTAGAATCCGCGGTGCCGGGTCTGGCCGCTCGCCCGCCGCGCGGCCACGACTGCCTCCAGTTCTGCGTCATCCAAGAAGCCGTCATCATACTCGTACTCGTCGGGGCGCCCGCCCGGGCCCGTCATAGCCCCCCCCCCCCCCCGGGGGGGGGGGGCGCCCCCCCCCCCCCCCCCCCCCCCCCCCCCCCCCGCGTTGGTGGTGGGGGGGGGGGGGGGC
>Ga0315273_10002792_pt1 | contig 20796 bp, 19 predicted proteins | sample YL17G02_0_MG_FD_205753 | JGI IMG/M metagenome (GOLD analysis project Ga0315273, IMG submission 205753) | Sediment microbial communities from Yellowstone Lake, YNP, Wyoming, USA - YL17G02_0 | ecosystem: Environmental > Aquatic > Freshwater > Lake > Sediment | place: USA: Wyoming | collected... | reverse complement strand
GTGATCACTACGCCGAAAAAGGGCTGTTCGGAAGGCTGTTGGAGCGGCTGCGCGGGATCGTGCCCCAAGGCGGTAGCTTTGCGCCCGTGCTGGCGGGGGTTCTGACGTGACCTTCCGCTCGCGACGCCGACGAACCAGACAGCCTATCTGAACTCCCCGCACAACCCGGCGCTCCGCTGCTGTTTTCGCGGATGTCAGGGAGATGTGTCTCTGGCGAAGGCGCCGCCGGCGCTCGCGCCCTGCACTCGGACGTCATCCGGAAACCGAATTTGGCCGCCCGCGGATGGTTTGCCGCCCGTGCATAGGATTTTATGCAGATGCGTGGAGCGCCTGTAAACAGGGCACTTCGCGAAGGCATCAGGCTGAGATCACGTTGAGAGAGTGTGTCGCCACCGCCACCGGGTCAGCGTTGGTGCATAATTCAGGTTGTTCCACCCCGGAGTCTTTACGTTTCTTCGTCCCGATGATGAAGATATCGACAGCAGAGCCTTCTGTGTGCGAAGTGTGCCCATCAAACGGTTTGGTCTCACCGCCCGCCCTACTGATGTCGCCCAGGCCAAAGGGGTAGCCGGGGTGTTTCCTCGCCCATTGCTGCGACAACTCCGTGAGAAAATCGAACATCGCCGAGGACGCGGAGTGGTTCATCCGCGGTCTTCCGAAGTAATGACCTTCCCCCTTGCCCATCATGTAGTAAGCCATCGTGTGCTCCTTCCGTCCGCCTCGCGGCGGAAACGCTTCGCTTCCATCTCGCAGTACGGCGGTGTTCACCGTACTCAGCCGGGGTTCCCATTTTGGCCTCCCGGCCACCATTAGCACACACCCACCTGCCCTGCGGCGTCAATAGTCGGTTGAGTGTGCCAACCCATTGGATCCAATAGAGTTGCAGCCACGTTCGGGGCCTCATTGGATCAGGCTGTCGGTTTGATTCTCTCAAAATCCTTGGAGTCTTGTAGATTGTTCTGGCCGAAGCGTTCGGCGCGAGAAAAACCGGGGACGGAGTACTCCGTCCCCGGTTTTAGAAAAGCAGCTTCAGGCCGAACTGGATCTGCCGGGGGGCGTTGGCCTGCGAGGTGATCACGCCGAAGCTCGACGAGGTCACCGAAGTGGTGGGCCCACCGAAGCGCGGCGTGTTGAAGGCGTTGAGCGCCTCCGCGCGGAGTTGCACGTTGACGCGCTCGACGACGCGGAAGTTCTTGAACAGGGAGAGGTCCCAGTTGTAAGTGCCGTCGTTGCGAATATCCGGCGAGCGCGGCCCCATGTTGCCGAAGGTGAAGGCCGCCGGCTGGCTGTAGACGCTCTTGTCGAAATAGGCGTTGAGGCGGGCCTGGACCGGTCCGGTCAGTTTGCCGGTCTTGCCGTTGTTGTTGCCGCGGATGGTCTGGTTGAAGATGCCGGCGTTGTTGGAGGCGGAGAAGCCGATGGGCGTGCCGGCGGAGAACGTTGCCAGGCCGTTCACCTGCCAGCCGCCGAGCAGAAGGTCCATCGCCTTGTTCCAGTCGGAACCCCAGTGGCGGCCGCGGCCCCAAGGCATGTCGTAGACAGCGGCGATGACGACGCGGTGGTTGACGTCGATGTCGCTCAACGCGCGGTCGGCGCGGATGTTGTAGCTGTCCTGATGGCTCAGGCCGTCATCGAGGTTCTTGGACCAGGTATAGGCCAGTTGCATCTGGAGGCCCTTGGAAAGGCGCTTGGTGGCGCTGACCTGGAGCGAATGGTAGAACGACGAGGAACCCACCGAGTAGATGGGAATAATGTCGGTGAACTGCGGGTAGGGCCGCAAGAGTTGGGCCCGGCTGGTCCTGGCCTGCGCCAGGACGCCGCCGGAGAACTTGCCGAAGAAGGGGTTGTCGACCTGCTCGTTCAACCTCGAACCCAGCGCCATGTGCTTGGGGTCGAGCTGATTGAGGCTGAGGCCGCCCTCGTCGTTGCGGTGCAGTTGGTAACCGCGGGTACCGACGTAGGCCACTTCGAGCAGCGTGCCGAAGGGGAACTCGCGCTGGAGGTTGATATTCATCTGGCGGGTGCGCGGTGAGATGATGTCCTGGGTGGTGGCCTCGATGCGGTCGCCGAACTGCGTCAGGATGCCCTTGGCGGCGCCGACAACGGGAGCCACGCCGCGCGGGTAGGGATTGCGCAGCAGGTCGTTGGGCGTGATGCCGTCGACCGAGGCGACCCAGCTATTGTCGACGCGGAAGCCCATGGTGCCGATGGTCCCCGCGGCGGCCTGCTGCGAGGGGCCGAAGACATGGGCATAGCCGATGCGCATGACGGTTTTGGGTGCGAACTGCCAGCTCAGACCGAAGCGCGGCGCCCAGTTGTTGGTGTCGGCCTTGAACTGCGTGCGGGGAGCGCCGTTGACTCCGACGAAGATGAGCCCGCCGGTGAGGCCCTGGATGACTTGTGAAACTGGCGTTGCGGCCTGCGGCTCAAACCAGTTGGTGCGGTTGTAGCGCTCGGTGCGCGGCGTGTCGATGTCCCAGCGCAAGCCGAGGCTCAGGCTGAGTTTCGCGGTGACGCGCCAGTCGTCCTGGAAGTAGCCGGCGATGTAAAAGCTCTGCGTGGCCGCGTTCTTGTAATTGGCTTGCAATGTGCCGCTGCTGCCGGCGCCGAGCAGAAGCGAGGCGAAGCCGTTTCCGGCGGTGGTGCTGGACTGGCTGGGGTTGGGGCCCTGCGTCATGCCGCGGCCGAAGCTGTAGTCGCTGGCCGAACGGCCTTCGAAAACGTTGACGCGCAGCAGTCGCACTTCGGAGCCGGCCTTCATGGTGTGCTTGCCGCGGATCTTGGTCAGGTTGCCGAGGCCGGTGTAGGACATGAAGGCGTTGTTGCGGTGGTCGCCTCCGCCCAAGCCGCGGTACTCGCTGACGTTGAATCCGGGGAAGGCGAAGCGGTCGACAGCGGTGTCGATGTACTTGGGCAAGCCGAGGCTGGAAGGCGCGAAGCCGAGGCTCTGGTTGGCGTAGACGTAGCGCGTGCGGGCGAACCCGAGACGGGCGCTGAAGACCGTGGTGGGCGACAGCGTGTTGGTGTAGTCGGCGACGGCGCCGCGGACATGATCTTCCTGGTTGATGCGGCCTTCGGCCACGTTGATATCGGAGGGGAAGAAGATGGTCGCCTTGTCGTTGTTGAGCCGGTGGGAGTAACGCGCGAAGAAGCGCTGCGTCGGGCTGATCATCTGATCGACGCGGTAATCCGACTGCGTCATGTCGAGCGGCTTGCTACTGCTGCTGCCAAAGTTGCTCTGGTTAACCGGACCGGTGGTGGTCAGGTTCGGCTGCGGGTAATACTTCAGGACGTTCTGGGCCACGGGGTCGAACATGGCGGCGGGGATCCGGTTGCCGGTGAAAGGGGTGCGGATGAAGCCGGCGCCGGCCGGGTTGGCGCGCGTGGTAAAGGGATCGTAGATCAGGATGGTCGAACCGTTGGCGGCTTTGGTTTGCGAGAAGTCTCCGGTGCGCTCGATCATGGTGGGCACGGAGGTGATGGTGGAAGCGGCGCTGCGCTCGCGCAGGGCCTCGAAGGCGACCATGAAAAACGTCTTGTCCTTGATGACCGGGCCGTGGAGCACGCCGCCGAACTGGGAACGCCGGAAGCTGAGCAACTTTTGGCCGCGGCGGTTGTCGAAGAAGTTGTTGGAGTCCACCGCGGAGTTGCGCAGGAACTCGTAGGCGCTGCCGTGCCAATTGTTGGTGCCGGACTTGAAGACGATGTTGAGGACGCTGCCCAGGCTGCGGCCAAATTCCGCCGGGTAGTCGGCGCCCAGCAACTTAAACTCCTCGATCGCGTCGACCGAGGGGAAGACCGAGATGCCGGCGAAACCGTTCACCGTGGGGTGGGCCGCCGTGACGCCGTCGATCATCGTGTCCATCGTGCGCGCGCGCGCGCCGTTGACCGAGTAACGCATCTCGCCGTAGCTGCTGCCGACCGTGCCCGTGACGCCCGGCGTAAGGAAGACCAGCGAGTAGACATTGCGCGTGTTGAACGGCATGTTGACGATGATGTTGTTGCTGACCACCTTCGCCAGGGTCGCGCTTTCGGTCTCCAGCAGCGCCGCGTCGGCGGTGACGGAGACCGACTCGGCGACCTCGCCAACCGTCATCTGCACGTCAATACGCGCCGTCTGCTGGACCTGAAGGACGATGCCCTCGCGCACGAAGCGCTTGAAGCCGGCCGCGGTGACCTCCATCCGGTACTGCCCGCGCGGCAGCAGCGTAGCGGTGTAGTTGCCGGTCGAATCGCTGGCGACCGTGGTACGGATGTTGGTCTCGGTGTTGACGACCATGAGAGAAACGTTGGGGATGACGCTCCCGCTTGGGTCGGTGACGATGCCGGTGATGGAACCCGTGATGGATTGGCCAAAAACGGAAGAGCCGGCCAGCAAGGCCAGCGCAAGACAGAGAACCCAGATGCGTACTTTCATGATTATGCGATTATATCACCGCGCCATCCAGTGGCACGGCCTTCAGGCCGTGGGAGAAATGGGGAATGAGTACTCCGTCCCCGGTTTTTGTTATGGTTGTGGGTCAATGCGCTGGCTCATGATCGCACTCGCCTTCCTGGCAACCGTCATCAACTACCTCGACCGGCAGACGCTTTCGGTGGCGGCGCCGCTGCTGCGCCAGGAGATGAATTTCGGCGACATCGAGTACTCGCGGATCGTGGGCGCCTTCATGCTGGCCTACACCATCATGAACGGCATTTCGGGCCCGCTGATCGACCGGCTGGGAACCCGCTGGGGCTACGCGCTGTGCATGTTCTGGTGGTCGGGAGCCGGCGTAGCGCACGCCTTCGCGCGTTCGGCGCTATCACTCGGCGTGTGCCGGTTCCTGCTGGGCATGGGGGAGGCGGGCAACTGGCCGGCCGCGGTCAAAGTGGTGGGGGAATGGTTCCCCGCGCGAGAGCGCGCGCTGGCATCCGGCATCTTCAACAGCGGCGCCGCCGTCGGCGCGGTCGCCGCCCCCCCGCTGATTGCCTGGCTGATCCTGCGCTGGGGATGGCAGGCCGCGTTTCTGGGGGTTGGGCTGAGCGGGTTTGTCTGGCTCATCCTGTGGCTGCGGATCTACCACACGCCGCCGGAAGCGGCCGGCGAAGCCAGCGCGCCGCCACCGCCCGCCTGGCACGTCTTCCGCGAACGCTTCGTCTGGAGCCTGACGCTGGCCAAGATCTTCTTCGACCCGGTCTGGTACTTCTACATCTTCTGGTTCCCGCAATTCCTCTCCAGCGTCCACCACTTCGACCTGGCCAGGATCGGGCTGTACGGCTGGATTCCTTTTCTCACCGCCGACGCCGGCAACCTGGCCGGCGGCGCGTTCTCGGCGGTGCTGATCCGGCAGGGCGTCTCGACGCCGGCGGCGCGCAAGGCGTCCTTCATTCTTTTCGCGGGACTCATGACCAGCGCCATTCCGGCGGTGCTCGCCTCCAACGCGTACCTGGCGATCGCCTTCGTCTCCATCGCGACATTCGGCTACACGGGGTGTTCGGCGAACATGCTGGCGCTGCCCGCCGACGTCTATCCCAAGAACGTGCTGGCCTCCATCTGGGGCCTGGCCAGCATGGGCTCGGGCTTCGGCGGCATGTTCTTCTCGCTGATCACCGGCTGGGTGGTAGCCCACTTCTCTTACAAGCCGGTGTTCTTCGGCTTCGCCCTGACACCGCTGGTGTGCGTCGCGATTCTACTCTTCGTCAGCATGCCGGCCGGCGCGCGTTACTCCCAATTGAAACGCATTGGCTGAGGCGGCGTCATTTTTCGGCGCAGTATTCCGAGCGCTTCCTGCTGCGGATACGGCACGTATTCGAAGATCGCCGCCTGCGACTTGAGGATCTTCTGGAGTTCCGGGACCGCGATCTCCTGCACCGGCTTGCCGTCGCGGATGGCCAGCGCCGCCGCCACCCCCGCCGCGTGGCCGATGATCATGTACTGCGGCTCCATGCGCGCCGACGAGTAGGCCACGTGGCTGGCCGAAAAGCACACCGGAACCAGCAGGTTCGCGGCCTCGGCGCGCTTGGGCAGAATCATGCGGAAGGGAATCTGGTAGGGCTGCACCGCCACCTGCATGTCGCCTTCGTTCTCGGCCAGGCCCCGAGCGTTGACGAAGCGCTGCACGTTGTGCGAGTCGCTGTTGTAGGATCCCATGCCGATGGCGTCGGGCTTGACGCGGTCGGTTTGAAGATCCTTCTGGATGAGCACGTATTCGCCCAGCATGCGCCGCGCTTCGCGCACGTAAAGCTGGTGCGGCCAGTGATCGGTGTCCTCGTACTCGTCCTTGGGCAAGCCCCACTCGCGAACTTCCTGTTGCAGCGCCGGCGGCACGCGCGGGTCGTTGGCCAGGAAGTAGTAGTAGCCTTGCACATAGTCGATGTGCTCCTGCCAAATCTCGTCGCGCCGGCTGTAACTGGCGTCGGGGTAGTCGTAGTTTTTGCCGATATAGTCCGTGGAGAAGGCGCCGTTGTTGTTGAAGTCGGCCTTCTGGTTGGGAATGTTGGCGATGAGCGTCAGCTCGTGGAAGACTTGCGGGCGGCCGAGTTTCTTCTCCATCGCTTTCACCAGCAGGGCCAGAAGTTCGTAGCGCGCGGGGTCGTAGTCGCGCGGCTTGGGCCAGGAGATGCGGATGGCCGGGTTGTTGGTGGCGATGATGCGGAAATTGTACGCCTGCACGCGCTTGTCGGCCTGCCCCGGGGTGCCCACCGGGCCGGGCGAGATCTCGGGCAGCAGCTTGCCATCGGCGCCGCGCGCCGGGATGTCAACCATGAACTGGTGGTACGGCGTGCGGTCGCGCACCCCGGCCAGGGTTTCGCCGTATTGCTGGATGGATTCGCGTCCCCAGGTGTAGGCGACCTTGGCCTGCGCCATCAGGTCGCCCTCGTAAGTGCAATCGGCGAAGACCTTGGCGCGGTAGATCTCGCCGTTCTCGACCACGATTTCGGTGATGCGGGGGCCCACTTTCCGGACCCCGTCCCGCTCGCGCAAACGGCGGTGGAACAGAACCGTCACGCCGGCTTCCCGCAGCATTTCCCGCATGACGCTCTCGCCCACCCGCGGCTCGTAAAACCACGCCACCGGGTTCAGGAACCGGCGCATTTCGTACCGTTCGCCTACGCGCCAATAGAACTCGAGCGCCAATCCGCCGATCACTTCGCGCTTGCCCACGTCGGTGCGCGACAGGCCGCCGGTGGCCATGCCGCCCAGGTGCGCGCGTGGTTCGATGAGCACGGTCTTCAGCCCCTGCCGCGCCCCGGCGACAGCGGTCGTGACGCCGCCCGCGGTGCCGCCGTAAACCAGCAGGAGGCATTCCACGGGCGCGGCCATGGCGCAGGCGCCCGCGAACAGCATCAGTCCGAAGTTTCGCAACATGTCTTTACTCACCCAGTAGCAGTTTATGATAGCGGCCCATCCAGTAGGGCAGCAGGAAAAACGCTCCGTCGTCCTCACCGCGCCCGCCGTTGCCGCCGTCCACGCGGAACGGGTTGCCGTTCCACTTCATGATGGGCCGCTCGTCGGGCGGGAGCAGGGTTTCCGCTTCCGGGCGTCCCTGGCGGTCCGGCGTCGAAGCCATGCGCACGTCCTTGCGGTGCGAGTTCTTGACGCTCCACCCCACCAGGTCCATCGGGATGCGGTAGAGCGTCCGCAGGGCGCCTTCGAGATCCACCTTGGCGTCCGGCCGGCCCTGCATGTAGATGAAGGTCCACAGGGGGTTCTTCTCGCGCTGGATGTTCCGCCACCACTGGTCCAGCGCCGTGCGGTACAGCGCCAGCAGTTTCAGGTCGCGCTCATAGCGGAACAGCAGGTAGAAAGGCAGCATGGCCAGTTCTTCGTCCGAGTAGTTCAATTCCTCGCGCAACTCGAGCAGGCGCGTTGCCAATTCCGCGTACTTCATTTCGAAAGCGACCTTGCGGTACTCGGCGGCGTAGCGCTGGTTGCCGGTTATGTGCCCGGCGGTCTTGAGAAACGCCAGCAGCTCGAGGGCGTTCAGCGGGCCGTCCCCCTTGCCGGCGGGCGTCGCGAAGTACTCGGGCGTCCAGCGGCCCCACAGCGTCGGCTTGCCGTCCAGGTCGATCAGGTAATAACCGTTGTCCAGGATGTGATCCATGATGCGGCCGGCGGTGGCCGCTATGCGCTTGCGCAACGCTTCATCGGGCAGCAGGTCCCAGGCGATGCCGAACAGGAAGAAGTGGCCCACGATTTCGTCCGAGCTGGTGTCGCCTTTCCATTCGATGGCGCCGTCCGGGGTCCAATGCCACTCGCCGTCGGTGTCGCGATAGTCGCCCTTGCGGATGTAGGAGCGCGCCGGAAAACCGGGGCGTCCGGTCACCTGCTCGAGGAACAGCACGGCCTCGATGGACTTGCGCGCGCGGGCCAGCGCCTCAGGCGATTTCGTCACGGCGTAGCGGAAGCATTCGCCCGCGGCGTACATGGCGGTCCAGAGGCCGTCGTTGTCGCTGGGCACAAGCTGGTTGGCGGCCACGTTGCCCGGCTCCTTCAGGCGGGAGTCGGCCACCAGTCCGTAGCGGTCGTGGCGGAGACGGATTCGCTCTTCGAAGTGCGCGGCTTTCTGGGCCAGCGTCATCGGGCGCAGTTCGATATGCGCGATACCGGTTTCGGTGCGCACCCAGACGCCGGCGGCGCGGTCGGGCGCGAGGTTGAGCACGCGGTCGTCCGGCAGGTAGCGCTTCCCGGCGAAGTACTGACGCCGATCCTCCAGCCCCGCTTTGGGGTCCAATCGGATGAGCCCCTCGTCGCTACCCGTCCAGACCGCTCCGTCGGTGGCGGTGACCGGGCCGGCCGGCGCGCGCCGCAGGGCCTCCGGCACGGCCGGGTCGTCGAGCGTGTAGAACGTCCGGAACTTCTGCGGGGGCTCGGCGGCGAAGAGCGCGACGCCCGCCACCAGACTCAGCAGCAACTTGCGCATACCGCTCCCAGCATACCCGGAAAACCGGGGACGGAGTACTCATTCCCCATTTACCTGGTGGCACGGCCTCCAGGCCCTGGGAAAAATGGGGAATGAGTACTCCGTCCCCGGTTTTCCGGGATAGCATGGAGAAGACATGACGCAGATTATCGCTACCGAAAAGGCGCCGCGGGCGATTGGGCCGTATTCGCAGGCGGTCGCGCACAACGGATTGCTGTATCTGAGCGGCCAGATCGCGCTCGACCCCGCGACGGGACAAGTGATCGAGGGCGACATCGCGGCCCAGACCGAGCGGGTGCTCGAAAACCTGAAAGCGGTGCTGGAAGCGGCCGGCTCATCGCTGGGCCGCGTGCTCAAGACCACCGTCTATCTCAAAGACCTGAGCGAATTCGCCAGGATGAACGAGGTTTACGGAAGGTACTTCCCGGAGAACCCGCCGGCGCGCGCGACCGTGGAAGTGGCGCGCCTGCCGCGCGAGGCGCGCGTCGAGATCGAGGCGGTAGCCTGGGTCGACTAGCCAAAGCGCTTCATGAAGAGCTCTACGAGGGTGTCGAGTCGGCAGGCGCGTCCGCTTGCGCTGCGAAACACCGGGTGATGGGGTTCCTATCCCAAAAATGTAATTGCGGATAAGCGGTTTTGCATCAATGAGTTGCGAGTTTACCACGACGCCTGCCGTCGGCCGTGACGGCGACCTGCGCCGTTGCGTGGGCCGACGGGACTCTTCGCGCCCCCGATTTCCCCGCACTTCGGAGAAGGGTGGACCGATTCGGTTTCCGGAGCGAGTCCCGACCTCCCAGACAAACGCGGATTCTTTACAGGAGAATCAAGGAAGCCAACACCTTCGACGTTGCCGGGAATGGCGCGCGTGGATATGTGGTTCTGGGCGCACTCACGGAAACCGCGCCGGCCTGCAAGTTGCAGCATCCAAAGGGCCTCAATGCCTTTACACTCATCGGATAGGAGCCGATAATGGATTCGTGCTCCCAGCAGGGTGCCTGGAAGCCTCCCGAAACTTGGGGATGGCTGAGTTGCGCCAGTCAGCACTGCACCTTGCTGGTAGAAAGGGAGAAGGCGCTTCTGTTACCCTCGGGCTAAAGAATAAGCAGAAAACCGTATTGAGAAAGCTTGGCATCACGTGATACCATCAGGTAGAGAGCGACGGGAGCGACCAAGCTACCGGGAGCTTTCGGGGAAGTTGGGACAGGCCCTGCGCCTTGTAGAAACAAGCCGGTGGTTGCCCGCTTCGGTAGATAAGCTCCAAGCGAATTGGGACGAACTGGAGGAGGAATGCGGGATTGAAACAGCGTTGTCGGAGGATCAAGCCGCTATCCTCACGGCAGCGTTGCGGGAGATCACGCCAAACCACTATGTGGGCAGGCGCCCGCCGGAGTCGTCGTACGAGCCGGCAGCACGAGGGCAGGAGCTATTCGCGTTCCGATGGCAGTCGAGGTACTTTGGCAATCGTGAGATGTATTTCAAGTTCTCGATGAGCAGGGGGGACGAGGAGAGGGTTTTCATCCACTCTGTCCATCCGAACCGGCCTGTACAGAGCGCCTAGCGGTCTTGCGGAGAGAGTTGGGACAAGAAAATGCCGATCACGTGTATTGAGTGCGGTCATGCTGACCTGGTGCCGAAAACAGTCCAACTCCCCGGAACGGTTCGGGGGCAGACCTTCACGGTGGAAATGGAAGGCCTCGAATGCCCCGGGTGCGGGTATAGGACTATTGAAGGCGCGAGAATGCCGGAATATGGCCGCCTGCTCGCGGATAAGTATCGAGCCAGACACGGCTTGCTCACCAGCGATGAGATTCGCAGGCGCAGGAGAAGGCTCGAGCTGACCCAGGAACAGTTCGCGACGCACCTAGGGGTGGGCATCGCCAGCATCAAGCGATGGGAGATGGGGAAAATACAAGACCTCCGTAACAATCAATTGATTGTCGAAAGGACTCGCCCCCCCGTTACGATCGTCGGGGAGGCGTTCGGAGCGCCCGGGCGCTCCGCGCCAAATGTGACTTCGACTTCAACCATTTTTGCGCAAGAGGCCGCGAGTGATGTTTCCACCACTGCCTGTCCCATTGTGGTGCGGGGAACGCCTTCCGCGACGGAACCAGGCGCGGAACCAAGCGCAGCCGTTCAAGAATACATCGAGGCCGTACTTGGTTCTGGGAAGCGAAGATTCCTGTCTCAACAAACCGGCTCGGGTTGGACGCTGTTCCATTTCGAGTCGCAACGCCAAACCGTCAACCCTCAGCTTTTGTGGTTAGCGAGTGAATCGGAGGAATTTGCATATGCCTGAGAACGAGGATGTCCGCTCCGCCGCTGAAGAGCAGGAACAAGAGCCTGAAATCGTGCGCTCTCCGGACTATTTTAAGGCATACGTCAACAGCGCTCGGGTTGAATCCTCCGTTTGGGACTTTCGCCTTACCTTCGGAGAGATCACCAAGTCTGGCGCCAAGCGACAGGTAGAGCAGTCCCTTACCGTTATCATGTCCCCGCAGCACGCGAAAGCTTTTCTCAATGCTTTGGCAAGCAACCTTCGCGAGTACGAAACGAAAATTGGGCAAATCAATCTCCCGTCGAAAAAATAAGAAGATTCAACGGCCGAAACTGTAAAGAAGGGCTAAGGGCCTCGACCCCGCGACGGGACAACTGATCGAGAGCGACGTCGCGGCCCAGACCGAGCGGGTGCTCGAAAACCTGAAGGCGGTGCTGGAAGCGGCCGGCTCATCGCTGGGCCGCGTGCTCAGGACCACGGTCTACCTCAAAGACCTGGGCGAGTTCGCCAGGATGAACGAGGTTTACGGAAGGTACTTCCCGGAAAACCCGCCGGCGCGCGCGACCGTGGAGGTGGCGCGCCTGCCGCGCGAGGCGCGCATCGAGATCGAGGCTGTGGCGGCGATCGACACGGCCTAAAGGCCGTGCCACTAGTGCGCCGAGTATTGCTGTTGCGGCGCGTTCAGCTTCACATGGACGGTCTTCTCTTCTTCGTTCACCTCGACGGTCTCGCCGAAGGTCTGGTAGCCCTTGGCGATGACCTGGACCAGGATCTTGCCCTGCGGAATGGGCGGAATCCTCGCAACTCCCTCTTGATTCGTCCGCAGTTCCCAATGGGTCTTGATCTTCTTGCCGAACTTGGCGATCGACCGGCCCTCGACGAAGCGCACCACCACGCTGGCGCGGTCCACCGGCTTACCCGTGTGGGTCTTGACCTCGATCTGGAGCTTGGTCATGGGCGGATCGGCGCGCAGGCTCGGAGCGAGCGCCAGGCAAAGGACGGCAAGGGTCGCCAGCAGTGGTCGGGTCATAGTCCGATTATCGCCCTTTCAAGCGATGTCCGGAAGCAGGAAGCGGCGTCCGGCCACCGCCTCGGCGGCGCGGTAGCCGCTGCGCACCGCGCCCTCCATCGTCGCCGGCCATCCCGTGCGGGTCCAGTCGCCCGCCAGGAAGAGGTTGGGGAACCGGGTTTGCGGCTCCGGGCGCGCGGCGTCCAGTCCGGGCCGGGCGGAAAATGTCGCGCGCGCTTCCTTGACCACGTGCGCCTTCTCGAGTCGCGCCTCCCGCACGGCGGGCAGGAATTCGGCAAGCTCGCCCAGAGCCAGCGCGATGACCTCCGCGCGGCTCATCCCGGCCAGGTCGCGCGAAGCGCTGACCACCAGTTGCAGATACCGCCCCTCGCCCTTGTCGAACAGCCATTGGATGGTGCGGTTCAGTAGCGCGGCGTGCGGCAACCCGGTCACCCGGCGGTCGAACCACAAGTGGATGCCGGTGATGGGAACGTGCTCGAACCGGCTTAGGTCGAGATCCAGTTCCGGCGCCAGCGCGGCCACGCGCTCGAAGGGGACCGCAAGTACGTAGGCATCCGCGCCGCGAAGTTCGCCTTCGGCCAGAACCCCGGCCACTCGTCCGCCCTCGATCACGATTCGCCCGACCGGCGCGCCCAGGTGCACCCTGGCTTGCTCGAACCGGCCGTAGAGCTCCGCCAGCGGCACGTCGGGGATGCCCATCTCGTACGCCGTCGCGCTCGAAAGAAACCCCAGCCAGAAGACCTGAAACCCGTAGCGCGCGGCGATGCGGGCGGGTTCTTCGTTGACCGCGCTCACGAGCACCGGACGCCAGAACCGCTGGATGGCGCTCGGGGTTTGCCGCTTCTCGATGAGCCACTCGAGCATGGTGATGCGGTCCAGATCCCGGCGCCGGGTCCGCTCGCGCCGGAGCGCCAACAGGCCGCGCGCCACCGACAGCTTGTCGGCCGCGCCGAGGAAGCGCAACCGCGCGAACGAGCCGGCAAAGTGCAGCGGCGCCGGAAGCCAGCCGGCCCGCAGAGTCGAACATCGTCCGCCCGGCTCGAGAAAGTGGAACTGGCGATGAAAACGAATGCGGCCGGCCACGCCCATCCGCTCGTAGAAATCCAGGAGATTGATGCAGCAGCGCAACAGGATGTGCTGGCAGTTGTCGATAGAGGCAGTAATGGAATCGCCCGCAGGGAGCCGGTAGGAAGTTGCGCGACCGCCCAGAAACGGGCGCGCTTCGAACAGATCCACTTCCCAGCCGGCCGAATGCAGCGCCGCGGCGGATGCCATCCCCGCCAGGCCCCCGCCAATCACGACGGCCCGCGGCATCGAAATTAGAACGCCGGAACGCGCGCCCGGCGACCGCCGCCGCCGCCGTCACTCAGGGCGATGGCCAACAACACCCAAACCGCCAGGAAGAGAATGTCGCCGATTTCCATTAGTGATCCCAGTATCCCCGGTTTTCCGCCATCTGGCAATAGCGATTAGTTCTAGTACTTCGCCCGCCCCAATTTTCGGACCACGTTCTCCATCAGCCGCAAGCCGCAATCGTCCTCCAGCGTCAGCATCGACTCGGGATGGAACTGCACGGCTTCGATCGGCAACGCGCGGTGGCGGACGCCCATGATCACGCCGTCGTCGGATTCCGCCGTCACCTCCAGACACGCCGGAAGCTTGTCCTTCCTGGCAAACAGCGAGTGGTAACGCCCGACTCGGAACCGCTCCGGAAGCCCTTCAAAGACCCCTTTGCCGTCGTGAATCACCGTCGATGGCTTCCCGTGCATCGGGTAGTCCAGCACGTCCAGTTCGCCGCCGAACGCCTCGACCGTGCCCTGCAATCCCAGGCACACCCCGAACACCGGAATGCCCATCGCCGCGGCGTGCCGCACCAGTTGAGGCACCCCGAAGTCGGCCGGCCGGCCGGGGCCGGGCGAAATCAGGATCAGGCTGGGCTTGATCTCGCCGATCAATTCCAGCGGCAAGCCGGCCCGATAGGTCACCACTTCGGCGCCGGTCTGCCGCGCATAGTTGGCCAGCGTGTGGATAAAGCAGTCGTCGTTGTCCACCAGCAGCAGTTTGACGCCGCGCCCCACCGCCGGGCGCGGTTGGGCTTTGGATTGGGCCGCCGCCGCGCCGCGCAGCGCGCGGAAAAAGCCGGTGGCCTTGAGCCGGGTTTCCAGCTCCTCGCTGGCCGGGACGGAATCGTAAAGCAGCGTCGCGCCGACCGGGTACTCCGCCACGCCGTTTCTCAGGTGCACGGTGCGAATCAGGATACCGGTGTTGATGTCGCCGCCCAGCGACAGCATGCCGACCGCGCCGCCGTACCAGCCGCGCGCGTCCTTTTCGAGTTCCTCGATGGCCCGCGCGGCGGCCTTCTTCGGCGCGCCGATCACCGTCACCGCCCACATGTGCGTCAGAAAGGCGTCGAGCGAATCGAAGCCCGGCTCGAGGGTCCCCTCGACATGGTCCACCGTGTGGAAGACGCCGGCGTAGGACTCGATCAGCCGCCGCCCGATAACCCGCACCGACCCCGGCGCCGACACCCGCGACTTGTCGTTGCGGTCGACGTCCGTGCACATGGTCAGCTCCGACTCTTCCTTGGCCGAGTTCAGCAGCTCGCGGATGTTCTCGGCGTCGCGCAGCGGATCGCCGGTGCGGCGCGCGGTCCCCGAGATCGGACAAGTCTCGACGCGTTCGCCTTCCACCCGCACGAACATTTCCGGCGATGCGCCGATCAGTTGCTCGTCGCCGAATTGCAGGAAGAACTCATAGGGGCTGGGGCTGGCGTGCTGGATGCGCTCGAACAACTCCGAGGCCTTGCCTGCAAACGGAGCGCTGAACTTCTGCCGCAGCACGACTTCGAAGTAGTCGCCCCGCTTCATGCCCTGCCGCACCGTCTCGACCTTGGCCATGTACTCCTCGGGCGTGTGGTCGGAGACGATCTCCTCGGGACCCGCCGCGGGCTCGGACGCCGGCACTTCGGCGGCCGCGCGATCCAGGGCCAGGGTCGAGAGGCTCTGGTAATCGAAATCGTACTGGTAGCGCTCGATCTGCTCCTTCTTGCGGTCCATGAAGTAGATGTCGTCGCACAGGAACAGGTGCAGGTCCTTCTGACGCCCGCGCTCGAGCTTGAACTGGATGGGATCGAACTGGAACAGCAGGTCGTAACCGAACGCCCCGACCAGCCCCAGGCGCGAGTCCTTCGGATTGTGGAATTCGCGGGTCAGCGCGCGCAGAATCGAAAACACCGAGGGCTGCTTGCTGCGTTCCTCCTCCGGAAACAGCTTGGGCAGCGGCTTCAGCGTTCCGCACAGCGCGCCGGCGCGAAGGTCGAGCGAATCCCAATGCGGATGACTGCCCAGCACCGCAAGCAGCATCTGGTTGATGATCTCGCCGCGCAAATTCAGGGGCCGGAACTCGACGCGCCGTCCCCAGGCCACGATTTCCAGCGGCGGGCGCAGCGCGGCGACGTCCCACCGCGAGTACCGCTCCGGGTATTCGTATCCGGAAGAAAGATAGATGCCCCGATGCGTGTCCAATTCGCGCAGCAGGTGCTTCAGGCCCTTCCTGTAAGGCGCCTTCGAGGCAGTGCGGCTGACACAGATGCCCGCCGGCGTGGTGTATTGAAGCAGGCGCATGGGAGCCCAGGTAAGCTTTCAGAATATCACGGGGAGGGTGGGCTTTTGCCCCGCTGGCAAGATCAGGCCTTCCAGGGCGCCGAATCTAAGAACCGGCCTGGGCTCATGATCGAAATGGTTCGAAACGCGTCGAGCACCAGCAGGTCACGGTCGCCGCTGATGATTACATCCGCCCTGGCCTCAATCGCACACTCCAGGATCCGATCGTCGTCCGGGTCGGCGGCAACTCGGAGCGAATGCCGCGGGGTGACGAAGCGGCAGAGCCGGCGCAACGTGTCCGCAGCCACCTGAGCGCGTTCCATCGACCACTGAAATTTCTTTGTGAGCACACCACGCAACTCTTCGAGGATGGGTTCCGAAATGCAGAGTTCAACGCTGCCCGCGACCGCCAGGTCGAGAATCTCGCTCATCCTTCCGCCGAACTGGAAGATGGAAACGTAAACGTTGGTGTCAGCGACGACACGGAGAGCCATCACTGCGGTTGGACTTCACGCCTCTCGCGCCGGTACTCATGGATCAGACGCTCCACGTCTTCTTCGGCAAGACTCAGCCTTTCGGACTGCTGTCTGCCGTACTCCTGGAGTTCGCGGAGCTGGGTCTGGATCAGGTAACGGCGCACGGCCTCCTCAAACAGATCGCTGACCGTCTTGCCCTCGCGCTGGGCGAGTTGTTCGACTTCCCGGAGCATCGTTGGTGGCAAGCTAATCGAGGTGCTCATGCCGCCCTTCGCCCTTCCTCTAGCCTCGCCTGTAGTATAGCCGATTCGGCTCGGGGGCGGCTTTGGCAACGGGGAATCAGGCTGCGTACCGGATCACTTCCAGTTCGGCGGTTCTGTTGGCGGCGCCCAGGAGTTGATCGACCCGTGACATTGTGGCTTGGTCGAGCTCCGTGTCGCCGCACTGGGGACATTGAAGCACCGGCAGAGCCTTCAGAATGACGATGGTGGTGTCGGCGAGTTTGAACGGCAGATCGGTGACGCGGGGTTCCAGCAAGGCTCCGCACGCACGGCATCTCATCACTTTGTTCTCCTCACGCGGGAGTCTTCGTCCCGTTCATCGGGGGACGGTGCGTACATCGTCACGACACGAACGTTGACGCCTTCCGGATCGGTCGCGATATGCGCGTGGAAAACGGACCCTTCGGATTCGCCGCGCAACAGAAAACTGGGGAGATACTTGTCGTCCGGATACGCCTCGATGATCTCGAGGCTGGACACCGCACTTAGCAGTGTGTCGGCGGTCAAACCCCGTTGTTGAAGTCGCATCGTGCTGTGATATGTCCACCGGACGCGCCAGCGGATATGCAGTCCTTGATGAACGCGAGCCGCGCGGGGCTGGAACTTGACAGCCCCATTATAACCGAGGTTTCGCCACCTCGGCCCTTGGCGCTAAAGTTAGGCATCCGAGCGGATCTGGCGGGAACGAAGGGCCTCCCTCTCAGCGTGAACCGTTCCCGCAGGGCCGTGTCGGGCCCACGATGCCGATCCGCGGAGAGTGAGGAGGACGCCGCGGACAATGACAGAACGAGGCCCGGCATCGCCTCCGAGTATCCGGCGATACATCCACAATCTTGTCGTCGCTACGCGGAACACCTCAAGGCAGCCTCTTGCTTCCCCGGTCAGAATCTGTTGCGGTGGCACAGAGACTGAGCGTGTCCGGAATCTTGCAGGAACTTGCGGAGTGTGACAACGAGTTCAGGCTCACGCAATCGTCCCTGTTCACTTCCCGTGGTGTCGCGTGATCTGCCGTTGGCTCAAACGGAGGAACCGGGCGGCGTTATTGCAGAGGATGTCGTGTTTGGCGAGGTCGAAGGGCTACAATAGTAACCGCCATGCATTCCTTGATTCGTCCCATCAGCTTACTGGTGTTCGTTTCTGCCCTGGCAGCGCAGCCGGCCATGGCGCCCGCGGGCGCCATGGCGAAGGTTGATGAGGTTTTCGCGCGCTATAACAATACGAACACGCCGGGGTGCACGGTCGGCGTCTCGCGCGGCGACAAGCCGGTGCTGGAAAGCGCCTATGGCATGGCGGATTTGGAGCACGGCATTGCCTTGGCCCCGGATTCGATTCTGGAGGCCGGGTCGGTTTCCAAGCAGTTCACTGCCGCGGCTGTTCTGCTTCTGGCCGAGGCGGGAAAGCTATCGCTGGACGACCCTGTGCGGAAGTACATTCCGGAACTTCCGGACTACGGCACTCCGCTGACCATCCGGCACATGCTTCACCACACCAGCGGGCTGCGGGATTGGGGATCCGTTGCGGCGATAGGGGGATGGCCCCGAACGACGCGTGCTTACACTCACGAGCATGTGCTGGAGATCTTGGGGCGGCAGCGGTCGCTGAACTATACGCCCGGCGCTCACTATTCCTATTCGAATAGTGGCTACAATCTGGCGGCGATTCTGGTGGGCCGCGTTTCCGGCAAGCCGTTCGCCACGTTTACTGGGGAGGCGATCTTTCAGCCGTTGGGCATGCAGTCGACCTCCTGGCGCGACGATTACCGCCGGATTGTGGCGCGGCGTGCTGTCGCTTATGCTGATCAGCCTTTGCCGGTGCGGACACTGATGCCCTTTGAAAACGTCCACGGCAATGGCGGGCTACTCACGACGGTCGGCGACCTGCTGCGCTGGAACGGAAATTTCGCCGGCCGGCGGATGGGAGGCCCGGGATTTGTGGAAGCCCAACAGTTGCGGGGCCGGCTCACCGACGGAACCGAGATAGATTACGCGGCTGGGCTGAGGGTGGGAGAGTTTCGGGGGGAAGCCGAGGTGAGCCATGCCGGGGTGACGGCGGGGTATCGGGCATGGTTGGCGCGTTATCCGAAACGGGGCCTCTCGGTGGCGGTGTTGTGCAACGCCGCTTCCGCGAACGCGGTCCAACTTGGGCGGGATGTGGCGGGGATCTTCTTGAACGGCGCGGCGGGGGAGTCGAGCAAGGCGAGCGACGTCAAGGCTGATCCGGCGGCGTTTGCCGGCCGCTACCGCAGCCGGCGCGACCACACTACCATGTTGCTGGAAGCAGCCGGAGGGGATTTGCGTTGGCGCGGGCTGGCTTTGCGGGCGATCGCCAGCAATCAATTTGCGATCGAGGAGGAGGTCCTGGCGTTCGAGGTTGACGGGAGCGCGGGTCCGGCGCGGTTTCGCATGAAGGGTCCTTATTCCGGAGAGATGGTGTTCGACCGGGTGGCGCCGTGGACGCCGTCGCGGGCGGAGTTGGAGGCGATGGCGGGCGAGTACCAGAGCGAGGAGGCCGAGGTGACGCTGCGCGTGACAGTGGAAGACGCCGGATTGGTGATCTTCCGGCGGCCAGGAACGCGGATGCGGTTGACGCCGCGCTACCAGAACGGTTTCGAAAATGACGATCTGGGAAGCGTGCGGTTCTTGGGAGACGCCAGTGGGCGCATCAACGAGATGAGTCCCGGCAGCGCGCGAGTGTGGGATCTGCGATTGCGGCGGAGCTCACGCTAAACCGATTCGGGCGGCCGCAGTAGTCGCACTGGAAGAAACGTCATGCGCTGCGGGCCGCATGTGGCATATTCTCGCCGGAAGGCCACGCCAGTGCGCCCGCTTCAAACACCGGCTCAACCAGCAGCGCGCTCCTGTCCCGCTCCGCGGCCGACATCCGAAGCATCTGCATCACGAAGCGTCCTTGAGCGAGCGAATGAGAATCCCTTCCTGCTCCAGGCGGGCGCGGACGCTGGCGACGATCCATTCGGCGCCGGGGGTGTCGCCGTGGGTGCAGATGGTTTGGATGTCGCCGCGGCGGGCAAGCGTTACGGCTTGTTCGGCCGCCTTCATTGGATCGGTGATCAGTGCGCCGGGTTTGGAGCGTGGGCGCAGGGTGCCGTCCGGCTCGTAGGCGCGGTCGGCGAAGGCTTCGGCGGCGACCTTGAATCCCATTTCGCTCCATACCTCGAGCATGGGCGTGCGCGCCAGGCCGATCAGCACCACCGACCGGCTCCAGCGCGCCACGCCGCGCGCGATCGCGCGAGCCACGAATTCGTTGCGCGCGGCCACGTTGTAGAGCGCGCCGTGGGGCTTCACATGCGCGAGACCCATGCCCACCGTCGTGGCGATTGCCGCCAGCGCGCGGACCTGCTCTTCCACCGTCGCCTCGATTTCATCGGACGACAGCGCCATCTCGACGCGGCCGAAGTTCTCCCGGTCCGGATAGCTCGGATGCGCGCCGCAGACGACGCCGTGATGGCGGGCCAGCCGCAGCGTCCGCTCGATCAGGGCGGGCGTGCCGGCGTGCGCGCCGCAGGCCACGTTGGCCGAACTGATGAGCGCCAGGATGCGGTCTTCCTTGATGTCGTCGCGCTCGCCCATATCGCAGTTGAGATCGATGGTCATTCCAGTTCCGCTCCGCGCGTCTCCTTCAACATCAGCATCAAAATCGCGCCCGCCACGAAGAAGACGGAGGTCAGCGTGAGCGCGCTGCCGATACCGTATCGATCCGCCGCCGCGCCGATCACGAAGGGCGCCGCCGCGCCGCCGGCCGCTCTTCCGATGTTGTAGCAGAGTCCCTGCGCCGTGGCGCGAATCGAGGCCGGGAACAGCTCGGCCAATAGCGCCCCGAAGACGCTGAAGTAGCCGTGTCCGAAGAAACCGACCAGGGGTCCGAGCGCCATCAGCGCCATTGGGCTCCGTCCCCAATTTCCGTACAGCGGCACCAGCGCCGCGGCGGCCAGCACGAAAAAGACGAAGGTGGGACGGCGGCCGAAGCGGTCCGCCAGGAAGCCGAACAGCACGTATCCGAAGAACGCGCCGATCTGCATCGGGACGATCCAGGCCCAGGACCGCACCACGCCCATGCCGGCGCCGCCCTTTTCCAGCGGGCTCGCCAGGTAGGCGGGAATCCAGGTGAACAGCCCCCAATAGGCGAACAGAACCGCGGTGGTCAGAAGCGTGGCGACCAAAAAATCGCGCGTGAGCGGGATCGAAGCGCGCCGCTTGTCTCGCGCCTTCCAG
>Ga0315273_10002791_pt1 | contig 20803 bp, 24 predicted proteins | sample YL17G02_0_MG_FD_205753 | JGI IMG/M metagenome (GOLD analysis project Ga0315273, IMG submission 205753) | Sediment microbial communities from Yellowstone Lake, YNP, Wyoming, USA - YL17G02_0 | ecosystem: Environmental > Aquatic > Freshwater > Lake > Sediment | place: USA: Wyoming | collected... | reverse complement strand
GCTATGGTGTCATCAAATCCGCCCGCCACCCGTCAGAGATCACCGGTGACGCATTTCTTGGCCAACGACTTGTATTGCTTTTCACTGAACTGGATGGGGTTGCCGCCGGCGGATGGATCCTTGATGGCCATGGCAGCCACTTCATCAAGTCGCTTGGTATCGATGCCGATGTCCTTGAGCGCGTGCGGGATTCCAATTTCCTTGCGCAGGGCCAGGACCCATTTCAGGAAGCCTTTGAAGCCTCCTTTGATGCTGAGATAGGCCGCCGCCCGGTCAATGTCTGTCTCGATCTTCTTTTTGTTGGCCACCAGCACGTAGGGCATGACGATCCCGTTGAGCAGGCCGTGGTGGGCATCATAGAGACCACCGAAGGGGTGCGATAGGGCGTGGATGGCACCAAGCCCGCGCTGGAAGGCGGTGGCTCCCATGGTGGAGGCCATAAGCATGTTGCCGCGTGCGTCAATGTCAGAACCCTTCTTTACGGCTTTAGGTAGATTCTCCTTCACCAGCCGCATGCCTTCAAGTCCAACACCGGCCGATAGTGGATGATAGAAGGGCGCGCAATAGGCTTCCAGGCAATGGGCAAGTGCGTCCATGCCAGTGGCGGCCGTGAGCTTTGCTGGCAGGCCGACTGTCAATTGCGGGTCGAGAATGGCTATCTTCGGCATGATGGCGGGATGGAAGATGATCTTCTTCTCGTGGGTTGTGGGGTGGGTGACCACGCCGGCGCGCCCTACTTCCGATCCTGTGCCCGCCGTGGTGGGTACGGCGATGACTGAAGAAATCTTAGACGCATCAGCCCGGGTCCACCAGTCACCAATGTCCTCAAGGTCGAACACTGAGATTGTTTGTCCGTGCATGAGGGCAATCATCTTGCCGATGTCGAGGCCGGATCCACCGCCAAAGGCGATGACGCCGTCATGATGGCCAGCCTTGTAGGCCTTCACACCCTCGTGGATGTTGGCTTCGATGGGGTTGGGACGCACATCGGAAAACACGTCTATACCGAGCCCTGCGGCCTTCACGTCGGCCACGATCTTCTTCACCATGGGCATGCCGGCAAGGCCGGGATCTGTCACAAACAGCGGGCGTGTAATGCCAGTTGCTCTGCAGTGTTCGGCCAGCTCGCTGATGCGGCCCGAGCCGAATTTGAGCGCGGTGGGGTAGCTGAAGTTGCGATTTGGAAGGGCCATTACTTTATCCTCAAATGAAACTTGTGATATCAGTAGCGCTCGAAGCCGCGCTTCAGTTCAAGATCGGTGATACGGCGGTCGAATTCGAACTGCTCCCACTTGGCAGTGTGAACATAGTGGTCGACCACGTCATCGCCCATGGCGCTGCGCAGGAACTTGGAGCCATCGAGCAGGGCGGTTGCATCGCGCAAGGTCTTGGGTATTTCGCGCAGCTTCTTGCCATCGCCATAGGCGTCACCGGAAAAGACAGGCTCCAGCTTCATCTTCTTTTCGATGCCATCAAGCCCTGCCGCAATGAGAGCGGCAAAGGCAAGATAGGGGTTGAGATCGGCGCCACCGACGCGGCACTCCACGCGGATGGCCTTGGTGCCTTCGCCGCACAGGCGGTAGCCCGCCGTGCGGTTGTCGAAACTCCATACCGCCTTGGTGGGTGCAAACGTCCCCACCATGAAGCGCTTGTAAGAGTTGATATAGGGGGCGAGGAAATAGGTGAGCTCGCTGGCATGCTCAAGTTGGCCTGCAAGATAATGCTTCATCATGTCCGACATGCCGTGTTCGCCGTTCGTGTCGAAGAAATGCGGCGTCTTGCCATCGATTGACCAGAGCGACTGGTGGATGTGGGAGGAATTACCAGCCATGCCGTAATCCCACTTGGCCATGAAGGTGATGGCCTTGCCCACGCCATAGGCAATTTCCTTGGCACTGTTCTTGATGATGGCATGATTGTCGGCCATCACCAGGGCCTCGTCATACTTTACGTTGATTTCTTCCTGGCCCGGGCCCCATTCGCCCTTGGAGTTTTCCACCGTGATGCCAGCGCCGGCGAGGCCATTGCGCAGGGCGCGCATGTATACCTCCTCCTTGGAGGTCTGCAAGATGCCGTAGTCCTCGATGTAGTAGGCCGCTGTCTTGAGGTCGCGGTAGCCCTTGGTGTTGCAGGTTTCAAAATTGTCGTCAAACAGGAAGAACTCAAGTTCGGAGGCCATGTAGGCCTTGAGTTTCATGTCGGCCACGCGCTTCAACTGCTTTTTCAGGATGGCGCGCGGGCTGTGGGGAATATCCTCGTGTGTGTGGTGGTCGAGTACATCGCAGAGAACCAGGGCCGTGCCGGGCAGCCAGGGCGTACGTCGCAGCGTTGACATGTCCGGCCTCAGTGCGAAATCGCCATAGCCCTTCTGCCAACTTATCGCCTTATAGCCGGGTACCGGTTCCATTTCGATATCAACGCCGAGGAGGTAGTTGCAGGCATGGGTTTCCTGGTAACCGCCATCGGCAAAGAACTTGGCATGGAAGCGCTTGCCCACGAGCCTGCCTTGCAAGTCCACCATGGCAGCGACAACTGTATCTATGGTGCCCGCCTTAACCTCTGCCTTCAGTTCGTCAAGCGTCAACATTCCGATATTCATCTAGTCCATTTCTCCCTATTTTGCAATTTGCTGGATGAGGGGCAGCGAAAGGCGCTGTGCCCAGTAATTCTGTTCACGTTCGGTGGCAATGAGATCATTGCGAATTTCGATCATCACGGATTTGAGGCCGCGAGGTGCAGCATGCAAGTTGAGTGTGTGCAGCACGCCATCCTTGGGACCATAGGGTTCATTCAGCCGCGCATCCGTCTTGGGAAAGCCCTTGATCAGCTTGTCGGCCATGCGGGAATCTCGGTCAAATAGGATGCCCAGTTCAACGGCGCGCTCCTTGCCCTTGTAGATCTTTGCAAAACTGTGGATGCTGACAAGGCTGGAAGCCACACCGGCACAGGCGCGCTGGTCCAGTAACTTTGTAAGGCCATCATGGAAGGGGCGGTACAAGGCTTCAACCCTGGCCATCCGTTCAGAAGCTTTGAGATTCCTGTTGCCGGGAATGGTCGTAATTTCGCTCACCTCAGGCATGGCATCGGTTGCATCCGGCGGGCGATTGCAGTCATAGGCAAGGCGTGAATAGCGCTGCAGGGCAAGGGGTGCGTCAAGCAGCCTTGAGAGCAGGCGGGCGACACCTTCCGCACCAATATCCCAGGCAATGTGTTTCTGCAGGTCTTCTGGCATGAGCCCCAGTGTGCCCAGTGTCTTCGGCAACCGGTTGCTGGCATGCTCGCAGACCAAAACATATGGTGACGTGCCTTTCCCGTTGACCAGAATGAACGCCGTTTCTTCCCCCCCAAGCAGATCGTTTTTCATCGTCTTCAAAATACCCCTGCCGCGCCTTGTTCCAGAACCGTCGCAAGCTGTCAAACACCCCATTTGCTTTCGGCGCACATGGGAGCTATCTGCTTATGGATTAGCTGGGAAAAATGCAGGTTTTTGATTTTGTTATAATTGGCTCCGGTTCCGCAGGTTCGGTACTCGCCAACCGCTTATCGGAAGATGAAAAGCATTCCGTACTGGTTCTTGAATTTGGCGGCAGCGACCGCGGACCCTTCATCCAGATGCCGTCGGCACTGTCCTACCCCATGAACATGGGGCTCTATAACTGGGGATTTGAGAGCGAGCCGGAACCGCACTTGGGCGGCCGGCGGCTTGCTACGCCGCGCGGCAAGGTCATCGGCGGCTCGTCCTCCATCAACGGCATGGTGTATGTGCGCGGCCATGCCAAGGATTTTGACACCTGGGAGAGCATGGGTGCCAAGGGTTGGGGCTTTCGCCACGTGCAGCCCTATTTCAAGCGTATGGAAAACTCCCATGGCGGTGAGGAGGGCTGGCGGGGTAGCGATGGCCCCATGCATGTGAAACGCGGGAAAAGATTGAACCCGCTGTACCGGGCGTTTGTCGAGGCCGGTGCTGAAGCTGGGTACCCTGTTACCCTGGATTACAACGGACACCGGCAGGAAGGCTTTGGGGCCATGGAAATGACGGTGCACAATGGCCTGCGCTGGTCAGCCGCCAATGCGTACCTCAGGCCCGCCCTCAAGCGCCACAATGTGCAACTCATCACCAGAGCCCATGTTAACCGCGTTATTCTGGAGGGCAAACGTGCGATTGGTGTTGAATATGAGGTGGGCGGCGAGGTGCTGCAGGCCAGGGCCAGGTGCGAGGTAATCATTGCGGCCTCCAGTATAAACTCACCTAAGATCCTGCAGCTTTCCGGTATTGGTCCGCCCTGCGTGCTCAAGGCGGCTGGTATCCCCGTGCAGCACGCACTGCCGGGTGTTGGCGAAAACCTGCATGACCATCTGGAAATCTATTTCCAGGTGGAAAGCAAGGAACCCATCACACTTTACTCAAAGCTCAATCTCTTTTCCAAGGGCCTGATCGGTCTGGAATGGTTGCTGCTCAAGACCGGCCTGGGTTCCACCAATCATTTTGAATCCTGCGGTTTCATCCGTTCCAAGGCGGGCATTGAATATCCCGATATCGAGTATCATTTCCTGCCTGCCGCCATGCGCTATGATGGCAAGATAGCCTTCAACGGACACGGTTTCCAGGTGCACGTCGGGCCAATGCGCAGCAAGTCGCGAGGATACGTCCGTATACGGAGCAAAGACAACAGGCAGGCGCCAACCATCCTGTTCAATTACATGTCACATCCTGACGACTGGGAGGAGTTCCGCGCCTGCGTACGGCTTACCCGCGAACTGTTTAGCCAGCCTGCCATGAAGAAATATGTGGGCACTGAAATCCAACCCGGCAGTTCCCTGGTCAGTGACGAAGAGATTGACGGCTTTATTCGCGAACACGCCGAAAGCGCCTATCACCCCTGCGGGACGTGCAAGATGGGTGCGGCAACCGATAAAACCGCAGTTGTCGATGAAACCTGCAAGGTGATCGGCATTGAGGGTTTGCGGGTGGCGGACAGTTCCATCATGCCACAGGTCACCAACGGCAACCTCAATGCGCCCACCTTGATGATCGGCGAAAAGGCATCAGACCATATCCTGGGTCGTGATCCGCTGCCGCCATCAAACCAGATCCCTTGGATGAACCCTGACTGGCGCACCAGCCAGCGCTAGAGGCCTCACCCCACCTTGGGCAACCTTTCGACGCTGGTCACGCGGCCGCCTGCTTCGTTGAAGTACCAGCCATCGACACTGAGCTGCACATCGGGGCTGGCATTGCCGGTTACTGCCCGCTTACCATGATCGTCGATGAAGCCCACGGCACCATTGAGCCAGAACTGGAAGTCGCCCACCGCATAGCGGGCTGTGTTATTGCGGAAGTTATCTTGCACGCTGTCACGCACACGGCCAAGGCGGCACACCGTAATCACCAGTATGACCGGATTGTCGCCTGACTGCTCCCACATGAAATCATTAGTTTTCAATTCCCTGAGGTCTTCGGGCGAAAAATTGTAACCGGATTCGGATGTCACTTCCTTGAGGTTGCGGTAGGGATGACTGTGGAAATCACCCAGCAGCGTCAAATGCGGCGACCACCGCATCATCACCTCGTTCTTCAGCTTGGCGGCATCGAGGTTGGGGATCACGCTATGGTACTGCCGCTCGGCAGAAATGCTCACACTGGTCCGGTCGAGATAGAACACGGTGGTGCCATTCTGCTGCTTGCGATAGCCCCAGACATAGCCCAGCGTTTCGACTGCAGTGTTCTTTTTCTTATAAAGATTGCCGTAACAGTAGGCCTCAATGGCGGCCAACGTCATTGTTTCCAGCAATTCAGGGGATACGCGTACTTTGTACTTCATCGGTTACTCAGACATACCAACTTGATTTCAGATCATGATTTCTTCCAAAAATATTTCGCGCAGCTTGCGGGTGAGGGGGCCTGGCTGACCACCGCCGATCCGCTTGCCGTCTATCTCGACAATGGGCATCACGAAGTTCGAGGCGCTGGTCAGAAACGCTTCGTCAGCGTCATAGGCCTCTTCGGGAGTGAAGGACCGTTCCTCAATGTCTATGTCATGCTGTTTCGCCAGGCGAAACAGCGAGCGCCGCGTGCAGCCTGCCAATATAGTGTTGGACAGAGCGCGCGTCACGACTTTCCCGGCCTTTACAATATAGGCATTTGAGGACGTTCCCTCGGTCACTTTCCCACCCTCGATCATCCAGGCCTCAAAGGCACCTGCCTCATAGGCCGCCTGCTTGCCCAGGACTGGGGCCAACAGGTTAACAGTCTTGATATCGCGCCGCGCCCAGCGAATGTCGGGTATCGTTATGACACTCACACCCTTCACGGCATCGGGATTATCTACCAATTTTTTGGCTTGTGTAAATGCAATCAAACTAGGCTTAACACCCTTCGGAAACTTGAAATCGCGGTCAGCTACCCCCCGGGTTATCTGCATATAAACCCATCCTTCAGCAAGATTATTGCGCTTAACCATCTCCTCATGCATCGATTTGAGCTCTTCCGTGCTGCATGGCCAATCCATCCGGATCTCATGCAAGGAGCGTTCCAGCCGCTCCATGTGGGGACCATAGTCAACCAGCTTGCCATTCACCACTGCAGTTACTTCATAGATGCCATCGGCAAACAGGAATCCTCGGTCAAAAATTGATATTTTCCCCTGTTCTTCAGGTAGATAGCTTCCGTTAACGTAGACAATGCGGTGCATTTTGTGCTCCTTGGTGAAGCTCACGAATCCCGGGCCTATCCCTTAGGGGTTGTGAATGCCCTTAAAGCCCGCTTAAAGTCTTGTCTAACGCTAATAATATGCAAGGAAATCATGAGGGTTACGGTATCGGAAGGCTCGGTCAGGGCCATGCTGGAGCGCGAAAGATCACTTTTCATCCAGCGCAACCCAAAATCCAAGGAGCATTCCGATAGTGCCGCGCGGAACTGGTTGCGCGGAGTGCCCATGCATTGGATGGTGGACTGGGGAACACCCTTTCCGCTGTTTGTGGAAAAGGCCAGGGGCATTGACGTAACTGACGCCGATGGCAACACATACATCGATTTCTGCCTCGGCGACACCGGCGCCATGTTCGGCCATTCGCCCGAACCTATCGTTGCAACCCTGCAACGGGAAGGTGCCGAGGGCTTTACCACCATGATGCCGTCGGCTTCGGCCGTGCGGGTGGGTAAACTTCTTGAAGACCGCTTCAGCCTTCCGGTCTGGCAGGTGACGGTGTCAGCCTCCGACGCCAACCGTTCCGTGATCCGCTGGTGCCGTGCCATAACAGGTCGCAGAAAGATTCTTGTGTTCAACCATTGCTACCATGGTGCGGTGGATGAAACCCATGTCACCATTGATGGCGGAACAGCTGGCACCGATCCTGCCCTTATCGGTGAACCGCGCGACCTCACGGCCTTCACTAAGGTGGTGGAATTCAACGATGTCGAAGCCCTCAAGGCAGCATTGGTCGACCGGGATGTGGCTTGCGTTCTGGCTGAGCCCATCATGACCAATGTGGGCATGGTGCTGCCTGATGACGGCTTCCTGCAAACCTTGCGTGAGCTAACCCGCGACACCGGTACGCTTCTGATCATGGATGAAACCCACTGTATGTCGTCGGGTCCTGGCGGTTATTCAGGTGAAATCAATCTCAAGCCTGATGCCATCGTGCTGGGTAAGCCCATCGCCGGTGGCATCCCGGCGGCGGTGTATGGCTTCTCGGAAAGCGTCACCGAACGCATACGCGCCTATTTGAATACCAGAAGCCCAGGTCATTCCGGTATCGGCACAACATTGGCCGGCTCCAAGATCCAGCTTGCGCTCATGGAAACCGTGCTGGAGACCTACTTCACGCGGGAAGCCTTTGCTCCTCTCATTGCCCTTGCCAAAAAGCTGGAAAAAGGGCTCGCGGATGTCATCAAAAAACACAATGTCGACTGGCACGTGGTGCGCGCTGGAGCGCGCGTGGAATTCATGTGCTGTCCTGACCGTCCCCGCAATGGCAGCGAGGCGGACAAAGTGATCCACCGCCCCATCGACAAGGCCGTGCACCACCACCTGCTTAACCGCGGCATCATCATGACGCCGTTTCACAATATGTTGCTCATCTGCCCGGCCACCACCGAGGCGCATGTCAGCCGGATGGTCGAAGGACTTGACTACTGCCTTGGCGAATTGATGAGCCCGTTCGGAGACTGAAAATGACACTCGTATTTCCGCGGCGCGAAGCCGAGGCCCACAGCTTTCTTGATGCCAACCCAGACATCAGCAGCATCCATGTGATCTGGACTGATATGTGTGGTGTGGCACGTGGCAAAGTGCTGCGCCGGGACGAACTAGTTCCCGCCTGGAAGGATGGCCGCTTCATGCCCATTTCGGCCCTGGTGTTGGACGTCACGGGCCAAGACGTGCCGGAAACCGGCCTGGTGTTTGACGAGGGTGACCGCGACCTGCTGCTGTGGCCGGTGTCCGGCTCGCTAGTGCGTATCCCGTGGGCTGAGGAACCCACTGCGCAATACATCGCGACCATGCACGACTTGGATGGCACGCCCCATTACGCGGACCCGCGCAATGCTCTTGCGGGCATCGTCAAGCGCTTCCAGGTGGAATTGAACATGACGCCGGTGGGTGCCGTCGAGGTTGAGTTCTTCCTCATGGACCGCGCGGCGGCTTTGGCTGGCACGCCTTGTGCTCCCACCTCGCTGATTAACGAACACCGGTCGCAGCACTACCAGCCCTATTACCTGCAGGACCTTGTTGATTTCTCTCCCTTCTTCAAGGACCTCTATGCCTATTGCGAGACGCAGGGGCTTCCGGCCAAGACGCTGATCTCGGAATATGCACCGGGGCAGATGGAAATCGTGCTGCGCCACCGCGCCGATGTGCTCAAAGCCTGTGACGAAGCCATCATGCTCAAACGCCTCATCAAGGCCACGGCAGAAAAGCACGGCATTATTGCCACCTTCATGGCAAAGCCCTACGCGCAGTGGACGGGATCAGGCATGCACATTCATGTGAGCCTCGGCGATGAGCAGGGCAAGAATCTGTTTGCCACCGATGATCCCATGAGCAATGAACTCATGCTCTATGCCATCGGTGGTCTCAAGGCCACGATGGCGGAATCCATGCTGATCTTTGCACCCAACGCCAATTCTTACCGCCGCTTTCGGCGCAATTCCTATGCGCCTGTCTCGGCAAGCTGGGGCATCAACAACCGCACGGTATCGATCCGTGTTCCCGCCGGCCCCGCCCAGGCCTGCCACATAGAGCACCGCCCGGCCGGGGCTGATGCCAATCCTTACCTCGTGATGGCTGCTATCATGGCGGGCATGCATTACGGCATCACCGAAAAATGCGATCCCGGCAACCCGGTAGTGGGCAATGGTTACGAGAAACGTGCTAAGTACATTCCCGGTAATTGGCACGACGCCATCGACGCGTTCTGGCGCGCCTCCGTAATGAAGGAATACCTCGGCAAGCCCTTCGTCGATGCCTTCTGCACGGTGAAGGAAGCTGAAGCCGACAGATTCTACGCCGAGCCGACGATCCGGGACTTCGAGTGGTATTTGAGGGTGGTTTGAGGCTCCTTACTCCTTGGGCTTTTCCTCCACCACCACTTCGATCTCGATCTCTCCTGCATTGAGAAAATCGAGGATCATTGAAAAAGTGTCGCCTGCCTTCAGCGACTGCTTCAAACCCACCAGGCGCAGGTGCCTGGCAGTTGGTCGCATGGGAACCGGCTTCAGTGGCTCGAGCGCTATGCTGGCCAATGCCAGGTCGTCGTAGCGGTTGTTCTGGCGTAACTCGATGAGACTGCAAATGCTGGACCGTGCGGCCACCAATTCGTCGTGCGTCTTGCCCTGATTGGCGAGGGGAAAAAACACCTGGCCATCCATCTGCTGGCTGGGGAGCGCCCAGGCATGGCCGATGGCGATGTCGCCAACCTTGAATGAGTGGGCCTGAGCCGTGGCGGGCAGAAGGACAGCGATGAGGAAGCTTCGGCGTTTCATGGGTTACGTCCTAGCGGCTTGGCAGCATTTCAGGAATGTGACAGTATTGCCACATGGCACGCGTGACGTTTACCACCAATTTGCGTAGGCACGTGGACTGTCCCATTGCCGAGGCGGAGGGACGAACAGTGCGCGAGGTGCTGGATATCGTCTTTGCATCCAATGACCGCCTGCGCACCTATGTGCTGGATGACCAGGCCGCCTTGCGCAAGCACATGACCATCCTGGTGGACGGCCAGCGCTTGCGTGATCTCGAAAAACTGAGCGACACGGTCACACCCACAACGCAAATCTATATCTTGCAAGCTCTGTCGGGAGGATAGTGATGGGAAACAGAATTCTGGTTTCAACCCGCAAGGGCCTGTTCACGCTGGTGCGTGGCAAGAAGGAATGGACGGTGGCCCAGGGGGACTTCGTGGGCGATAATGTCACCCTGACGTTCCATGACAAGCGTGACGACACGTCCTATGCCGCTCTCAATCATGGCCATTTCGGTGTGAAGCTGCACCGCAAGGATGGTGATCAGCCCTGGGAAGAGATTACCGCGCCCGCCTATCCGCCAAAGCCCGACGATCTTGTTGATCTTGATGGTTGGGGAAAGCCGGTGAAGTGGACTACCCAGATGATCTGGGCTGTGGAAGCGGGCGGTCACGGTGAGCTGTGGTGCGGCACTATGCCGGGCGGCTTGTTTCGCTCGCGTGACCGTGGGGCAAGCTGGGAATTGATCCGTTCACTCTGGGACATGCCCGAGCGCAACAAGTGGTTGGGTGGCGGAGCCGATATTCCCGGCATTCATTCCATCTGCGTTGATCCCCGATCGTCCAAGACAGTGCGCGTGGCCGTCTCCTGCGGTGGTGTATGGACGACCCATGACGGTGGCGAGACTTGGGCCTGCACGGCCGACGGCATGCGCTATGACCACACCCCAGCGGACGTGGCGGATGATCCCCTGACCCAGGACCCGCACATGATGGTGCAATGTCAAGGCGCACCCGACCGGTTTTGGGTGCAGCACCATTGCGGCATTTACATTTCGCACGACGCCTCCAAAAGCTGGCAGGAGATCAGGAACGTGCCGCCGTCATCCTTTGGCTTTGGCGTGGTGGTGCATCCGCGTGAGCCTGACACCGCCTGGTTTGTGCCCGGCATAAAGGATGAAAAGCGCATTCCGGTGGACGGCAAACTTGTGGTCACGCGCAGCCGCGATGGCGGCAAGAGCTTTGACGTTCTGAGCACGGGCCTGCCGCAATCCCACGCCTATGACCTGGTGCTGCGCCATGCGCTCTGCATTGACGAGACGGGGGACCGGCTTGCCTTCGGGTCAACCACGGGCGGTGTCTGGGTGAGCGAAAACCAGGGCGATGTCTGGCACAATGTCAGCCATTCCCTGCCGCCGGTTTATGCCGTGCGGTTCAGTTGAGCCGCCAGATCGTGAAGTTCAGCACGGTTGCAAAACTTGCCCAGGCCACGTAGGGCAATAGCAGGACGCCGGCTGCTTTGGATTGCTTGAAAAATGCCCGGGTGGTGAGCAGAAGGAGAGCCAAGAGGATCAAGATATCCACCAGGCCAATGGCCGGGCTGCGCAGCTTAAAAAACGCAAATGACCACAAGCAGTTGAACACAAGCTGTGCAAAGAACAACATGAGTGCCACCCGCACGCCGGAAGAGCGCGTGTCGTTTTTCCATACCAGCCAGGCGGCAATGGCCATTAATACGTAGAGCACGGTCCATACCGGACCAAAGACCCATGGCGGTGGATTCCAGGAGGGCTTGTTGAGGGTGGGATACCAATCGACAATGGCTTGCGACACCGCCCAGCCGCCCACACCGCCAGCTGCCAGGCAGAGCACGACAAATCCAAAAAGGACCAGCCATTGATTGGCTCTTGTCATCACATCATTCCCGAGCTGTGGCCGAGGGAACCCAAAAATAGCAGGCCACCAAGACACGCAATAGCCAAGCCGCCACCACTACGCAAGCCGAATGATAGCCAGCCAACCCACCTTCCATCCCGGGAGGCAAGGCGCAGGGCGAGTTTCTTGGAATAGACAGCGATTGCTGCAATCACCGCAACGGTAAGGAATGTGCCCAAGGACATGACAACGGTTGATACAATACCGGCCCAGTAGATGCCAAGGGCATTGGCCACGATCAGCACGAGGAGGGAGCCCGTGCAGGGCCTGATGCCGATGGCAAAGGAGAGCGACAGGGCCTTGGCCGGTGACCAGTCGCCCTGCACCTGTTTTACGTCTGCCACATGCACATGGCCGCAGTGCTCGTCATGCACGTGGGTAGCGTCTTGGCGGGCGCAATTGGCAGGCTGGTGGGCATAGGCACGATAATTGGCACTTGCCGAATGCTCTTCGGCTGCATTGCTTGCAGGCTTTTTCCATAATTTATCCGTGAACGGACGAATCGCCGTCCACAGGAGATGGATCCCCAGCGCTGCGATCATAGCATAGCTGCCGCTTTCGAGGAAACCAGCCATGTCCTTGGCCGCGCGTCCCGCACTCGCCACCACGAGCAGCAGCACGCTGACGAGGGAGACGGCCACAACGGCCTGGATGATGGAACTCATGAAGGCAATGAGGATACCGCGTTTCAACTCGTTCTCGGTGGCAAGAAGCCACGCGGAGATCACGGTTTTGCCATGGCCTGGCCCTGCGGCGTGGAAAATGCCGTAGGCAAAGCTGAGCAGCATGAGGGTACCGGCGGCCATGTAGGGCTTGTCGGTCTTGACGGCGCGCAGCGCCACCGACATGGCGCCATAGAATTCCTGCTGTTTGTCACGCACCCACAGCGCCGGGTCTTCCCAGAAAGACACCATGATGATCGAGCCATCGGCATTGCGGGGCTGCACCAGAAGCTTACGCTTGTCGATCTTTACGACGGGAGCGGGGTCAGGGGAAGTTTGCGCGATGGCGGGCGCTAGGAAGAATCCCGCCAGTAGGAAAACCGCCAGCAGTATCCTCAAGATTTTGATCATGCAGCGCAATCAATCGATACGGGCTGCGCAAACATGGCGCCGAAATCTTCATTGCTGTCAGGTTTCCAGTCCTTGCCCTTGCTGGACAGCAAGGTGCGGGTTTGCTCGAGCTCAGCATCGGTGGGAACCGGCTTCACATCGAGACTGCATTGCTTGGGCATGTTGCCAACGACGTCAACGCCATCTTCTTTCGGGTATTCGAAGTCGATGAAAAATTCCGGATCGTAGACCTTCAGCATGAATTTGGCCTTCATCGGGTCGAGCGGTGCTGCCAGCGGAACCTGGAAATGCAGGGTGAGCTTGTCGCTGCTGTAGATCTGCCCGGCATTGGTCACGGCGCCAATTTTCAGCGGCTTGCCGTCGGCGCGCATCACAGTGAAATAATCATAGTCCTTGAGACTGTCGATATTTTCCTTGGTAAGCGGTGCAAGCTCGTCCTGGCTGTAGACGCCGTCTTTGTTCACATCAAGGCCCTCGAGCGCCATTTGCGCATAGGCATCATCGAAGGTCCACTCCACGTCAACACCCTTGATCAGGCCTTGGTCGGTGAAAACGATGGCGGACTGCATATCGACCCACACATGGGGATGCGCAGAGGCTGCAGTGCTTGAGGCCACCAGGGTTGTTGCAAGTGTTGCTGCGCGAAAGGGCGCCATGGGCAAGTTTTTCCGATTCATGTGCCCGCATAGTGGCCTTTTTTGGCATAAATGTGAAATGCTGTTTTGCTCGGGTCGCAAATCGGGTGGGCAGAATTACCCCATACTGTAAGTTTGCCAAAAACAGGAATTGGGCTGAAATGCAAAAAACCATGGGACCTGCCGAATGGGGCATGCTGCTGATCCTGTCGCTCCTGTGGGGCGGCTCTTTTTTCTTCATCGGCGTGGCCGTCAAGGAGCTTCCCACCTTCACTATCATGATGCTGCGGGTGGCCATTGCCGCCCTTACGCTGAATTTTGTGGTCAAGCTGATGGCGCAAAGTCTGCCGCGCGACCCCACGGTCTGGCTTGCATTCTTCGGCATGGGGCTATTCAATAACATCATCCCGCAAACCCTCATTGTCTGGGGGCAGACGCAAATCACCAGCGGCCTTGCCTCCATCCTCAATGCGACAACACCCTTGTTCGGGGTGCTGATCGCAAATTACTTCACGGGTGATGAAAAGATGACGCCCAACAAGCTAGCCGGTGTGGTGATCGGCTTTGCAGGTGTTGCCATCATGATCGGTCCTTCCGCACTGGGCGGGCTTGGCGCGCATGTGTGGGCGCAGGTCGCCGTTCTGCTTGCCTCATTCTTTTATGGCATATCCGGTGTCTTCGGTCGGCGCTTCAAGCGGCTGGGCGTGCAGCCGATGATGACGGCAACGGGGCAACTCACGGCCTCGACCATCATGATCGCGCCGCTTGCCTTGCTCATTGATCATTCCTGGAGCCTTGCGATGCCAAGCCTTGACACCTGGGCTGCCATTGTGGGCCTTGCACTGCTCTCGACCGCATTTGCCTATCTACTTTTCTTCCGCATTCTCTCCACTGCAGGAGCCACCAACCTGATGCTGGTGACGTTCCTCATTCCGGTGAGTGCAGTGTTTCTGGGCACTTTGTTCCTCGGCGAACACTTGCAAGCCAAGCATGTAGTGGGCATGGCCTGTATTGCAGCGGGGCTCGCCGCCATGGATGGAAGGCTCTTGCGAATGGTTACCCGTCCAGGCACGTCTTAGCGGAGGCGGCAAGACTAATCAGGATTTGTGCGTAGGCCTGTGGACCAGGTGTAAGATCGTAGCCCATGGCATCAAGCACGCCTTGCCGTGCCGCTGAATCCTCCAGGACGACATCAACATATTTCGTATCAAACTGCGGTTCACGGAACACGCATACAGCCTTTGTCTGTGCGATTTTGTCCTTGATTTCCTTGAGGCGTTTGGCTGAAGGGGCTGCGGCCGAGGCATCCGAAATGCTGCCCACAGCAGTGAGGCCGAAACGGCTTTCAAAATAAGGATAGGCGTCATGGAAAACGATAAACGGCTTTCCCTGCAGGGGCTTTGTTGCCGTAACGATGTCTGCTTCGAGCTGATCAAGTGATGCGATGTAGGATTCGGCGTTGGCGGCGTAGGCTCTTGCGTTGATGGGGTCTACCTTGCCGAGTTCTGCTGCTATCATCCTGGTCATCGTCTTGGCATTTTCCGGATCGAGCCAGATATGTGGATTGTATTTCAGGGCAAAGCCAAACTGATCCTCGGTGATGGCTGGAAGTTCCTCGTCACTATCGGCCTCGAAGGCGCCACCCCGCCGGATTTTCAGGACCTTGAGGCCTGGAGCCGTGGCCAGGCTCACGAACCTCTTGCCGTTCACGGCTTCGGTGCCTGAGATCTGGCCGAGCTTATGTTCAAGCCCGCCACCGATCATGAAGACAATGTCGGCCTGGCCGAGGTCATTGACCTGCTGGGGTGACAGGCTGGCTGTGTGCTCGGAATTCTTGCCAGACAGGAGCAGAGTTGGTTCACCGACTTTGTCCATGACGGCGGATACCATGCTGTGCACCGGCATGATGGAGGCGATGATCTTGGGTGCGGCGATGGAAGAGGTGGAAAGCAAGAATGTAGCAAGGCAGGCGGCGAAAAATCGCATGGGTAGTCTCCAGTGACTAGGTTATGTTATAATATTACATATGAACTCGTCAAGCATCGGTGACGCGTCTGTGAAGCTGTGCGGCAATGATTGAGTTGAACTTGCGCCGCCAGCCTGTCAGTTAGAGCGCATGGATTTAACCGTTCCCCTGCAGGCAGCCCTCGTGGCTGGCGCCATCAGTTTTCTCAGCCCTTGCGTGTTGCCGCTGGTGCCGTCTTACCTGTGTTTCATCACGGGGGCGAGCCTTGATGAATTGTCGGATGGTGAGGGAGCTTCCTCCGAACAGCAGCGTCAGGCCTTCATATCGGCCGTGTTTTTCGTGCTGGGTTTTTCCACGGTGTTCGTGGCCTTGGGTGCCAGTGCCTCGGCTGCGGGACAGTTATTGCGCGCGCATCTGGGCGTGCTGTCACAGGTAGCCGGACTTTTTATCATCATCATGGGCCTGCATTTCATTGGCGTGTTCAAGATCGGCCTGCTGCACCGGGAGGCGCGCTATCACCACCACTCAAACCCGGTGACCCTGCTGGGTGCCTACGGCATTGGCCTTGCCTTCGCCTTTGGCTGGACGCCCTGCATCGGCCCCGTGCTTGCCACTATTCTGACCATTGCAGCCAGCGAGCATGACGTGGCGCGCGGTGCCGGATTGCTCGCCGTCTATTCACTGGGCCTTGGCCTTCCCTTTCTGCTGGCGGCGGCAGGTGTTGGAACCTTCTTAGGCTTCCTCAGCAAATTCGGAAAACACATGCACCGGGTTGAGCAGGTGATGGGCGTGCTGCTGGTGGCCACCGGCCTCATGTTCCTCACTGGCTCCATGCAAACCCTGTCCTACTGGCTGATCGAACAGTTCCCGTGGCTGTCAACAATTGGTTAAGCCGTCATTCTGGCACGGGCTGGAAAGACTCATAGGGCGATAGCTCAATCGGTTTGCCATGCGGTGTTGCACGGGCGGCGCGGTCCCAGGCGTCGATGCGTTCAAGGCGCTCGCCGTGCGAAATCAGCCCCTTCATTTCGACAATCTTTTCCAGGGCTGCAAGCCAGCTTTCGTAATAGGGCCTATCGCCCGACTTGATTTCGGCGGCAAGCGTGTCCGCCCATTCAGACCATGTGAAGGCGCCAGCCTCGTGCAGCCGCACTACAAGGGCAAAGGCCTGCGCTTCCCAGGGCTCGTTGAAAACCGGTTCTTCAGGTGGCTTCAAGATAGGGCTCCCAGAGGTCAACCATCACGCTGTCGCGGTTGTCATGGCCCCATAATTCCGATGCGGTAAAGCGCACGGTATATAGCCACTGCGGGTCGTCACCCAAGCGTTGCGCGGCAGAATCAGGCAGCACGTGGGTTCCGTGGCGGGCTACAATTTCGCCCAGCTTGGCACGTGCATAACGCGGCAAGCGATTGTGTGTTTCGAGATTCATGTTCCGTGTTCGGATCCTATCGCCAATTGCGAATTTCGCTTGCCGTTTGCTTGGCCGATTTGCCGGCCCTCCTTTTGCAAGGATTGCTGGAATCATTTCGGCCTTTGCCACCCTGGCAACTCGCCCCGGAGGTGCAAGCGATATCCCGCTGCTGATTTCCGCATCATTCACAAGCCCTGCCTCCTTCATCAGGGTGGCAAGCCCTGATATCCAGATTTCATAATAGGTGGAAGACCAGTATTGCATCGCCGGCAAGCGTTCACGGGCATGCCGGGACATATCGATGTTCCAGCTTCCCGTCATGCCCATGGCCACTGTCAGGGCAAAGGCACGGCGTTCCCATTCAGCGTGAAACCACGGCTCGTCTACTTCCGGGTTGACGTGACCAAAGCGAGTGAAGCCACCCATGTCGTGCGGGCCATTCATGTGAGCACCCCGGTGCCGATCATGGAATTGCGGGTGACAAGGTCGGCGAGCTGCTCTTCACTCAATCCTTCACTGCCAGGCGGACGCCTCGGAATGACGATGTAGCGGATCTCCGCTGTTGAATCCCACACCTGGACCTTTGTGCCCTCCGGCAGTTCCACGTTGAATTCCTTCAGCACGCCGTGGGGGTCAATCACTGCGCGCGATCGGTAAGGCATGGACTTATACCAGACAGGCGGCAGGCCGAGCACAGTCCACGGGTAGCAGGAACACAAGGTGCACACCACCATGTTGTGGGTGTCCTTGGTGTTGAACAGCGCCACCATGTGTTCGCCCTGGCGACCCGTATACCCCAGACTAGCGATAGCAGCAGTGGCATCCTGCTTCAGCCACTCGGCAAAGGTGGGATCAACCCATGCCCTGGCCACCAGCTTTGCGCCATTGCGCGGGCCTATCTTTGTCTCATAGGTGTCGATCAGCACATCAAGGGCGGCGGGATCCACGTAGCCCTTTTCAATGAGCAAAGATTCAAGGGCGCGCACGCGCAGGGCTATGGGAGAAAGTTCTGAATGGTCCTCGTGCTGTTTGTCGTGGGAATGTCCGTCATGGGGCATGTTATTTTTCCTGCTCTTGGTTTAGCATAGTCATTGGCGGCATTGCGGGGAAGCGAAAATGGCAAAACTCGAAGGCATAAGGGCTTGCGTTTTTGATGCCTATGGCACCTTGTTCGATGTGGCCTCGCCCGTGGCAAAGCTTGCCACCGAGCTTGGCGGCAAGGCTGACGGCCTGGCCAGGCTCTGGCGGCAGAAGCAGCTCGAATATACCTGGTTGCGCAGCCTTATGGGCGTGCATGCGGATTTCTGGCATGTGACAGGCGATGCGCTGGACTATGCGCTGGAATCCCTGGAAATCGACGAGCAAGGCCTCAGGGACGAACTGATGGCGCTATACCTCAAGCTTGATGCCTATGGTGACGTGGCCGAGGTTTTGACGGCGCTAAAGGTTAGAAGCAAGCGTCTGGCGATCCTGTCCAACGGAAGCCCCTCAATGCTTGATAGTGCGTTGCGCACAGCAGGCCTCGACAAGCTGTTAGACATGGTGCTCACGGTGGAAGATGTGGGGATTTACAAGCCCAGTCGTAGGGTTTACCGCCACGCCATGCAGAAGCTGCAAATCCAGGACGCTCCTTCCATTTGTTTCGTCTCCTCCCACAGTTGGGACGCCCAGGCTGCCGCCCAGTTTGGCTTCCAGGCGGTGCGCCTAACGCGGGGTGACGGGCTGGACGACCGGCTTCCCGGCAAACTTGCTGCACGCATAGGTGCGCTGGGGGAACTGGCGGCACTCGTCTAGTTTGCTGGCGAAAAACTGACAGTACACTGACAAATATCACTGACGGAACCTTGATATCCATTGCCCTTTAGTGGGTTCCTTCTAAAGGCATTACTGCCCCTTGCTCATTGCAAGTAATTTCGTGCGATCCTTGTGTGGTCAAAGTCTAAATCGTCACAGGCGTTGAAGTTCGGTCCATTCAGCAAGCATCATAATCAGAACATCGTGAAGGTAAAACCCTTGCATTTCTTGAATGCTGATAAAATAATGACAGCCGTCTTCAGATTGTGTCCTTGCGAATCCATTCCCAAACCGTCACGCTGGATGGATGCGGGGAGACTGGGGCAACTTCGCGGCATGCCTCATTGGGAGCAAATCTGTCCCCGTCGTCGGGCTCGAGCCGACGCGGGGCAGAGCTGTGCTTCTCAATCGTGACACAGGGGTTTCAGGGATTCGCGCTGGATGTCGCTGCGCTGCAGTCCGATGTCCTTGAGCAGGTAGTCGGGATAGCCCGCAAGGTGGTTCAGTTCCCGGCGGGCCTTCAGGCGCGAACCTATGTGTAGGGCGACGAGGAATGGCCGTGTGAGAATTGCTGACACCTCGGCAAATACAGAGTGGTTGTTTGGGTGGCAGTGGGGCAAGCTTGGCATGGAACTCTCCTTTGCGATTCAGGGCTATTTTTACTGTCTTAAACCCTGCTTTCTGGGATTATATGTGCGACATTTTACTTGACATGACAAACGACTAATGGGCAGACTACGTGTGATTATTAATCACATATGGGCCGCCCCATGTCACGTGATCTTCCACCTCTGACCACCTTGCGCAGCTTCGAGTCGGCAGCACGCCTGTTGAGCTTTTCCAAGGCTGCCGATGAGTTGCATGTGACCCATGGGGCCGTCAGCCGCGCAGTCCGCCACCTTGAGGATTTCGTTGGCATGAAACTCTTCAAGCGCGGTGTGAGGCTGGTGCAGCTTACTCCCATGGGTGCAGTGTACGCGCTGTCGGTGCGTGATATTCTGGACCGCCTGGCGGCTGCGACTGCGGTGATCATGGACCAGCACGGGACGGGGGTGCTCAACATCAGCACACTCGACTCCTTTGCAGGCAAGTGGCTCATTCCGCGACTTTTTCGCTTCCGCCAGGCCCATGCCGATATTGATGTGCGCCTCGCAACCTCTGAAAAACTTGCCGACTTCGTGAGCGATGGCATCGACGTGGCCATCCGCTATGGCAACGGGCACTATCTGGGACTGACAAGCGAGCTGTTGATGAGCGAAGATCTGTTTCCGGTGTGCAACCCGCTGCTGCTGGATGGGCCGCATCCGCTCTGCTGTGCTGCGGACCTCAAGCATCACACCCTGATCCACGATGACTTTCCAGTCGATTGGGCGATGTGGCTCAGGACCGCGGGGGTGGATGGAGTCGATCCGCACCGGGGTCCCCGCTTTCAATCCTCCGATCATGCGGTGCAGGCTGCCATTCAGGGTGAGGGCGTGGTACTGGGACGCAGTGCGCTGGTGGCCGATGATCTGAGGGCTGGACGCCTTGTCAGGCCCTTCTCCATGAGCCTGCCGGCTGATCTTGCCTACTATCTGGTCTATCCCGCACAGGCCGCCCAGAGGCCCAAGGTGCGAGCCTTCCGCGACTGGCTCTTCGAGGAAGTCACGCAGTCAGTCTGAAGCGCCTTTCGACGGCAGCCGTGACCAGGCACCAACCTCATAGCGCCCGACAACCACGCTTGCCTTGTCTGTCACTTCGCGCCGCATCCCATCAAGCAGCGTTTCAGGCCTAAGGTCTGCGCGCGTCACGACGCCCATCTGTTCCATCACCGGCGCCATAGTCGCGGCAAGGTCACCGATCAAATCAATGCCGCTTAATTTATCGGTGCCACCGCCCACCAGCGCCTGCAAGCCCATGGTGGGCGCGGGGCAGAGCGGCATCGCGAACCCACGCAGTCCTCAAAGTGCGAGATGAACTCCACGGCTTTCTTTACCTTAAGCTTCAGGTAGGCTGAAAGCGACCAGTGGCCGAAACCGAGGGCTCGCC
>Ga0315273_10002790_pt1 | contig 20804 bp, 22 predicted proteins | sample YL17G02_0_MG_FD_205753 | JGI IMG/M metagenome (GOLD analysis project Ga0315273, IMG submission 205753) | Sediment microbial communities from Yellowstone Lake, YNP, Wyoming, USA - YL17G02_0 | ecosystem: Environmental > Aquatic > Freshwater > Lake > Sediment | place: USA: Wyoming | collected... | reverse complement strand
ATTATCGTTTTAAAGACAAAAATTGAAACAATTCAGGCGGATATTCGTATAACAACCTCCACGATTGAAAAGCACAAAAACAATATTATTAATATGAATGAGAAGATTTCCACAAATCTTGAATTAATTAAAAAAATCAAATCTGAGGAAGAGTTAATATCTGTTTTTAAGGTATATTTAACGATTTTTGGGAAAAATGGTATTTCAAAGGTCATTTTAAGGAATATGATACCACTTTTGAATCAGGAGTTACATAGACTCCTCGCGGATAGTTGTAATTTCGCTGTAGAATTGAATATAAACGACAAGAATGAGCTGGAGTTCCTGATGATCGACAATGAAACAAGGGTCGTTAAACCTCTTGCAAGTGGGTCTGGGTACGAAAAAACAATCGCATCATTGGCAATCCGTAGTGTTTTGACAAAAGTGTCGTCTTTACCAAAACCGAATATTGTTATTATGGATGAAATTTTTAAAGGTGTTGCAAATGCGAATCTGGAGTTAATTGGTGAGTTCTTTAAGAAAATTAAAAATTATTTCGAGCATATTTTTGTTATCTCCCATAATCCCTTAATTCGTAACTGGTCAGATAATTTGATCATAATTAAAAAGGATGACAATGTGTCATCTATCGAGTCCGTAACCATGAAAATATCATAGGTTTTTGGAAATACGGATTATTTGTATTATATTTGTATAAATTAAATTTAAATATATATCTATGCAGAAATCAAGAATCGTTAATTCAGATGAGGTTCAAAACTATTTAAAAGATTTAAAGAAAATTCCAGTAATCACACATGAAAGACAAGATGAAATTTTTAAACTACTAAAAGACAAAGACACAACAGAAAAAGAAAAGGAAAAAGTTTATAATGAATTGGTAGTAGGGAATTTAAGATTTGTAGTATCGGTAGCAAAGCAATATCAGGCTCAGGGACTTGATCTATTGGATTTAATTTCTGAAGGCAATATCGGGCTACTTAAATCCGTCGACAGGTTCGACCCATCAAGTGGTTTGAAGTTTATTTCATATGCCGTATGGTGGATTAAACAATCTATAATGGCATCATTAAATGAGCACTCAAGAACCATTCGCATACCATCTAATTTAATTCAGGAATCCCAAAAATCATTCCGGAAAGATGATTGCAGTGGATATAGTGATAACGCAAATACAAATGTGTCTGAGATGGCATATACATTACCATATTGTGTTCATCTAAATCAGGAAATAAATGAAGAAGGTGATGAGTTAATTGATATTATTAGAGATCCGAATGAGCATAATCCCGAAGATGCTTTTATATTATCAGACGAAGTCAAAAAAAGAGTATCGGCAATGTTAAGCGTTCTGGATGATAGGGAAAAACTTATAATTGAAAAATATTTCGGTTTAAATGGTATACAATCTAATCTGGATGATTTAGGTGAAGAGTTTCAATGTACAAAAGAAAGGATAAGACAGTTGAAAGATAAAAGTTTAAAAAAATTGCGCAACGAATCATATAATTTATTAAAATATATACAATGAGTAAGATTGCCGATAGCCTTTTAGAATTTTGGCTAAAGATATGGATGGTAATAAAACCTGCAATATCCATATATGGAACGATAAATTTTTTCCGAAGTAAAACATTCTTAGTGATCGTGGTCGTGGTGATAGTGTTAGGATTTGGCAGATCCTGCGCTAAGGTGCGAGATTTGGAGCGACAGAATAATATAAAAGAACAAAATATTATTGCTCTGAAAGATACTGTTAGAATGGAGAGGACAAAGTCGGGAACATTACAGGCTTCTGTCGCTGGATTTATTTCCAGCGAGAAGAGTCTCAAGAAATTAAATGCTGACCTATATAAAGAAGTTCAGGATCAAAAGGGAAGTGTAATATCGCTAAATAAAATAGTGTTTCAATTAAAACAGGATACATCCCAATTAAGATCTCGATTAAATTACCTCGAATCGGTGATGAGTCAACCTATACAAATAAATGATAGCACATATAATATAGTATGGCAGTTAAATTATGAATGGGATTCAATTAACTATGATGAATATATAGGTGAAACAACAATTGGTATCACAACAAAACAAACCACACCTCTTTCAATTTTAATGGGAGGTAAATCTCCTATTTATCAATTTAATAATACCTTTAATGAGTTATTTGAGTTAACACATTATAATACACGATTATTAGAAAGATCAACGCAAATAGGTTTAACTTTTGGTCAGGAAATTGTTGATGATCGATTAAGAGTTTTTGTATCAACTAAATATCCTGGATTTACCGCTATGTCTATGCAAGGATGGATGATAGACCCAAATACCGACCCCGATATTAAAAAATTAATGAAGAAGAAAAAATGGATACCAAATACATGGTCTGTCGGGGGCGGGCCATCCTTCGGATATAATGTTTTATCAGGTAAGCCATATTTAGGTATAGGGGTAAACATAAGTTATAATTTATTACAGTGGTAAAATAATATAAACTATAATCTATTACAATGGTAAAGTGTGAGAAAAGTAAGTATAATCATATATGACGAAGAATTAGACGTTAAAGTTCAGGGAGATATGGACTTTAAAATGTTAGACAGTATGGAAGATAAACATCGGATTGATCTTCTTCGTGCGGTATTTCTACGACTTAATACGGAATTGGAAAATAAAATTAAAGAAAAAAGAATAAATTAATTATGGCGCAGACACCACAAGAATTTTTTAGTAAGAACTTGAAATGGTTTACAATACTGTTACTGGTACTGTTTCTTTTTAAATCGGCACAGAGTTGTACTCGAAGAATGAATATAACCGCAATAGAAAGAAAAGCAGAGCATACTATTGACTCTTTGACAAAAAAATACGATATTTCAGAAAGAAAGAACGATATTTTAGAATCTGAAGTAAAGATCAAAGATGAAATGATAGGATCATACAGAATACAAATAAATAAAAAGGATGGAAAACAAATAACAATAATTAATAACATCCCAAATCAAAGAGACACAACTAAGAAAAAATGAAATTGTTTAAAGGTTTAAGTAAACACGATCTATTATATGGTGGTTTAATATCCACCTTCGTAGTTCTTTACGGGGCAACGGCTTTCGTATCTTGGTATCACGCCATAACATTCTTCAACATAGCAAACGCTATGTGGCTCTCAGTTATACTTAGTTTTGTAGCTGAAATCGGTCAAGCTTCGGTATTATTCAGTATTCTTCTTACTGAGTTAAAAAAGTTTTCACATGTACTTCTTTCATGGACAATTATGATTCTATTAACAACATTACAGGTAATCGGTAATGTTGTAAGTTCATATGAATGGATAATCACACATGGTGGAGCGGGAGTTGAATCATTTCAAAAATCTATTTTATTTTGGATGGCAGCCGCCGATCCTGAAATATTTAAAGTTGTTATCGCTTGGATAACAGGAGCGTTACTTCCAATTATTGCGTTATCAATGACGGCTCTTGTTGCCCAATATATGGAGCTAAAAGCCGAAAATGTGAAAACGCATTTAGATGTTGATGAAACAAAACCACCAACTCCTGATACAGTTGTACCAATTCCCGATCCAATACCTGCCGATATTATTGTAAGTGAAGTTTCGAAGATTAGATTAACGGATGAAGAAATGGAAAGTCTGGCGGAGTTGTTAAATAAAAAGAAACCAATAGAAAAAGTTCCACCCGAAGAAGATGGTGTTAGAGGCGGATATGGAGATATGGGAATATCTGAAGAGGAAAAAAAAACTAGTATAGAACCCATACAGTTTAAATCCCCAGGTATATCTGTAGTTGCAAGAGAGATCAATCATTCGCCTTCTATCGAAGAAATTCTTGCCGATCTTTCTCCAGAAGCAAAACAATATATGAAAGATAAATTAAATGAAGGCCCCGATACACCCGACGAATTTTATGATTTATATGTAAAAGAGCAAGAAAAAAAGAATAGGCCCGACACATCCGATGAAATCCATAAAGAATGGACTAAAATGTATGATGACATCCATAAAGAGCTAGCTGAGGAAGAAGTTCCACCACCCGATCAACTAACAGATCAAGAAGTTATTCCTCATTATTCAGAAGAAGAAGTTCGTGAGATGTTTATGGACGAATGGGAAAGAAAAGGAACGGATAATGATGAAATGGATGAAGATACTGAAATGTTAACTCCTCTTCAAACTGAAGAAGAGATTAAAAAGGTAGTTTCTGAAGTAGGTGATCCACCGATAGTTATAACACATAAGAATGGTCTAGTTGAAGAAATTGGATTAACAGCGTCTCCTGAAATAATGGATACGGGATCGCCAATTCCAGGCTATATACCTGAACCACTTCCAAGTCTAGATCCATTGACGGAGATTGAAGAGGAAGAAAAAAAGAGACAAGAAGAAGCCAGAGTAGAGAGATTAAGACAGATTGCGAGAGATAATCTAAAAAAAAAATAATAGACAACAGCCTCCCAGAGATAAACGAAATGTCTACTACTGGTGAGGATCTTCCACAAGTATTCCCCGATCCAACACCCCTTCCTTCACAAACAATAATTCAACCGACGCCAACGCCATCGGTTGATGTTATTTTTACTGAACTTGATGATGTAAATCCATCACATGTTCTTTATAATCCCGATGCGACTATTGTTAAAGAGGATGATGTTGAAAAAATAAAACGGGATTTTAAACCCAAAAAAACTTATTTAAGAGATGTTAGAAGTTCAAAGCGTAGACATACTTAATGATGTTAAATTAAACATCGGTAGAAGAAAAACTAAAAAGACACAAATTTTCTTATATGATACCCAAAGACGATTTGATGACTTCATAATGAAAATAAGATATCGTAAGAATGAAAAATATGATGAGATACCTCATTATGTTATCACTAAAAATGGGAAAGTACACAAGATATTTGACGCTAATTACACATCCAAAACTTTTGGGTTAAAAAACCTAGATAATAAGCAGATTAAAATTGCCTTAGAAAATCTGGGGTGGCTAAGTAAAAATACTATAACAGGCGTATTATATAATTGGATTGGAGATCCATATAGAGGTGAGCCATTTGTAAAAAAATGGAGAGATTATTATTTTTGGGACCCATATACCGAAGATCAACTTGATGCTTTAGTTTTATTGTGCAAGGAACTATGTGTGGAGCATAATATACCATATCATACCGTTCCGTCACAGGGGTATTTGAGCAAAGCAATAAAATTCACTGGGATAGTGTGTAAATCGAATTTTCTCAATATTTATTGTGATATAAACCCATCATTCGATTTTAATATATTCTATAAAGATGATAACAGAGAAAAAAATTGATAGCTATGACGAAATAAAAGGCATGCTTAATAAAATCAGAAGAATTCAAGCACAACCTAGATATGGACTGATTCAAGAACAAACATATCAGGGTGAAACCGAAGATCCACAAGATTCAAGGGGACCTCTCACAGCTCCATATGGGTATGGCGCAGGAACAAAAAAACCAATTCCACGAAGCGTAGGAACAGAACTGGAAAAATCATCCTCAACCCCTTTTCAACAACAGAGAAGGGACAATGAAGAAGTATCGGTAATCAATAATGTTGATGTTGAAATTCATTCAGAAGATCCAATAGAAAGAGCATTACAGGATGATGAAAAGGGAACAATTTCACAATTAATTGACGATTTCAAAGCTGAGGTTTCAGAAATAGCCGAATTTGATGGCTTACACATATATCCTGATAGTGCTGTGTTGAACGGAAAAATCGGAGGAAAAGGTATGAATTTTTCATATTCGGCAGGAGATGATAATGGATTTTATTTAGGATCTCCGTCGTTATTGAAAATAGATAGTGAAGCGCTCGAATTAATTAACAGATTAAAGACATTTGAACCAAAATTTGTAAACACAATAAATGATTTATTAGTGAACAGGAGAGATATGTAATGGCAATTGATTCGTCAGATAGAAAAGAAATGGAAGGTATTGCCAGAAGAGAAATGAAAAGTTTTCTGGATAGTACTCAGGCTCATAATGTAATAATAAAGATCATCCAAAAAGAATTAGGTACAAATAAAATTAACGATAAAATTGTTGACCTAGCCACAAAAGTCGTTGTTGAATTATTTAAAACATTATGGCAGAGGAAATCTTTTTGGGAATCATCGCTTAAAAATGTAAGATAATGGGAGATAAAATTAAAGGTGGATTGGCCGACGGTAAAACGATAGAAGATATTGCAAGAAAACACTCTGTATTTGTTGGTACTATTAAATTAGCATTGGAAAGAGGTATTAAAGTTGAATCAGAACATACCAGTGATAAAAAAGTTGCCAGAGAAATATCAATGGACCATTTGTGGGAAGATCACGAATATTATAACAAATTACAAAAAATGGAAAAGAAAGAAGCAAAAGAACAAACAGACGCGTCATGTTCAGGATCATATGAAGCCCCTATGACAACAACAATATTAAAGAGAGATATACATAAACTAGCCGAGCAAATGGACGCAGGAGTATCTGCAGGAGCAATGTACGATGGACCAATCGGAACAGCGGGGCCATCAAGTCCAATGGATAAAAGTAAAAAGAAAAAAAGAAAAGATCCTTTGGCTTTAGATGAAAAAACCAAATCAGGGAGTGTAACCGCAGCATCAACCAAAGATATGATATCAACCAAAAAGGGATTTCCAAGATTTGGGGGCCCAAAAACTAAATTTGTTGAAATAAATCCTAAATGTAAAACATATCCATATTGTAATCAAGGAGCAGATTCTGATGGAGCGTGGAAACCCCCGAAAAATATGAAACTTGTTGAAGGAATGAACGAAGCGATAGCCGCCGCAGCTAAAAAATATGGTATATCTATCAAAGAAGTTGAAAAAATGGTAATGAAGGAAGCATATAATCTTCCAGTTGGCATTGATATGAGTCCAGCGTTAACATGGGGTAAAAATAAAGTTGAAAAGAACTATTTATATGAACTAACGACAATAGACCCCACAACAAATGAACCAATTCCGTTAGTTTTTAAGACCAAGAGTGAAAGTGATTTCGCTAAATTAAAAATGTTATTACACGGAAACGATATTAAGTTTCAGGAAGATAAACATCAACTTGAAGGTGGTGAGGAAATAAAAAAACCATATGATCCCCTTGAAATAGATCCTGATGATGATTTTGGAGATATAGAGGATGATATTTTTGCTAATATGAAATAATCAGATATTTATTGATATGAAGATAAAAGAATTAGATACAATGATTAATCAGGTCTTAGAACAGGAAGCTAAGAAATTGATTATGGAACAAATATCAGACACAGACCATATAGTTGATGCTGTTAAAAATTTTAAAACATTATCTCCTTTACTTGGTAAAATATCTAATATAGAAAATATTGGAAATGGAAAATTTGGAGTTCTTATTAGTATTGATAATATTACACCCGAAGAATTAGTTGATTGTTGTGGAGGCTCATCTTTAGGTGAATCCCAAACAAAATTAATGCAAGGTCTTCATCACGATTTAGAGGATAATCAAATTGGAAGTGCTATGGATGTGGATATTGATACCCAAGGTGATGAAAACGCGTTAATCTTAAAAATAAAAATAACGGGAATTCAAAATAATCCACAGGGAGAGACAGATATGAATGAAAACACAAAAGACACGAACCCAACTGTGGATAAGAAGAAAGATGTAATATTAGGTGGTAAAGCTATTTGTTCAAAATGCAATAAAGAGGTTTGTGAATGCAATAATGAGGTTATGGAGATTGAAATTGATGAAGAAGCAAAACAATGGATACAGAAAGCATTTAATAAAATAGAGAAAAAGGGTACTGAAGGTAAATGTACAGGTAAAAAATATGGAAGTTCATCATGTCCTCCAGGCTCAAAAGCACACAATATGGCTAAAACTTTAAGAAAAATAAACGAAACAACTATGAAAAAATCAATAAAACTTAGTAAAGATGGAATGTCGGAATTACTAAAGAAAATAATAAATGAGGTTACATCCCCAAAAATGGACGCTACAACCGCAAAAGCCATAAAAGATAGTGGTACTGAAAATGATGCAGCATTAAGAGCTGTTGAGAAAGAAATTAAAGATTATCTTACTTTTAAAGGTAATGATCATCCCGAAGAGTTTCATCAGGTAGGTCAAGGCGAGGATAAGGTTGCAAGACAAAACTCTACGGAAGAAGATGAAGTTGTTGATCTTAACAGAGGTCGAGGGATGCATAATTTAAAATATGATCAGGAGCCATCAAAACAATTTAAAGATAGGCTTAAAATGTCTTTAGTTGGTGATTCAAAAATGGGTAATCCATCTGATGCCGCAAACGCCATAAAAACCGATGTTGGTGAGAAGATATTCAAAGGAATAGAAAAAAGGGCTGAAGCCAAAGAAGATGAACCGATGTACGCAAAAGAAGGTGTACCAGTAGAAAATGAAGGAAAGGATCAACCAAAGAGAGGACTTAAAGATCCAAAAGTAGAAAAAGACATGTTGAGAATGAAACAAATGTCTGGTTACGATAAGAAAACTCAATAATCTCTTTTCAATATCTCATTTTTTCTCTATATTTAAGAATATGGATAAAGATAATGAGGCACGTTTAACATTTGAGACCTATAAAGAACAAATTGATATTTGGTATCGAGCACATAATATAATTCGGGAAAAATCTGAATTATATTATGATTTTTTATCTTCACTACTTGATCTAATTGATGAAACATATTTGGGATCCGATGTTTTAATATCCGATGATGATATTATTAATCATTTTAATTGGTGTTTCGCCAAGATAAAAAACAATTTCGAGCAGGAAAGAATTCATTTTATTGTTAGAGGCAGTTATTATGAATATTTATGGGCGTTATTATACGCGGGATACTATAAATCAAATAATGAACAGAAATATAAGATATTATCAGAGTATTTTAAAGAATTATTTATTTTTAATAAAGTAAAAAACCCCATAGAACTAGAATCTTTTATAGAAATATATAAAATATTTGATCAAAACTTGAAAAAGATAAATTAATTACTTATATTACATTAAAATTATAAATTATGGAAACATTAGCAAGAATAAAAGAATTGGTTGAATTAATGACAGCCGACACCGCTAAGGTGTATACTAAAGGAAATCGTAGTGCATCTATCAGAGCACGAAAATACGCCCAAGAAATAAGAACGCTAGCTGGACTCTTCCGCAAAGAACTTTTAGAGGAAGTGAAAAAACATGAAGGAGAAAATTGAATTATTCTTTTTTGTATTGTCTGCGGTATACTGTTTTAAATTCATAGCTGAATTTCTAATAGTATTAACGCAAGACGATCCAACTCCTATAAAAATAGGGGCGGTAGAAAAAATATTTCTATATTTGGCATCGTCATATGTAATAACTGGAATAATATCATTGATATTTTTATAATGAGAACCGCCGTGTTTGATACAATAAGCGCATTAAAACCATTTTTCTTCTCACTCAGGGAAATTAAAGAAAATGTCAGTCTTGATATTAAAATACCCTCGCACTGGAGGTATTCCGATTATATGACAGACGAAATTCAAATTAAAGTTCAAGATGAAAATGAACGAAATAGATTAGTTTCATTAATTGGAGTGGCAACAAAAGAAGGATATGATGGGGTTTTTAATATCGCGAAAAAAATCATTAAGAACAACCAAGAGGAAGAAGAAAAAATTAAGTTATTTAACGATAAGGTCGAGGAATTAAAAACAATATTTTTAAACTCATCACTAGATAAATTAAAAGACATATCATTTAAACCAGGTAAGAATGGCTTACGAGATACAGAGAGCTCTGGAAAAATTGAACTCGGAGATTCAGAAGGATCAGGAACAAGCGGAACAGTATAAACAAAAACTAATCGAAGAAATCAAATCTTTAGATAGATCAAAAATGTTTATTCCACCACCTAAAAAGAAAGCATCTTTTTTTAAAAAGATATTAATAGCATTTGGATATGGAGAAAAAAGGTGAGATATTTAATCAGTTAGCGATAATATCGGATTTACTTGAAAACATAAATTTAGAGTCGGAATCTAAGAGTGTCATTTTTGTTGTAAATGAAAAGGAATTTAATCTTATGTTTAATAAAATAACTAAGAGAGTAAAGAGTTATATGGCTAACGAGATAGAGAATACTTTTTCTGTGAAAATTGGTGAGATTGATTTTATATTTAATATGAATAATGTCTAAATAACTCAGTTCTCTTATATCCTTTAGATTCTAATAATGTATATAGATTACTTCTTTGATAAGTAGTAATGTCTTTAACAAAGATAAAATTTCCCCTTCCTCTTTTATTTATGTCAGACCGAACAATTTCAAATAATCGTTGAGCGTCGGCAACGTTTTTATTGCCAAACATCCGGATATCGTTTTCAACCTGTAAGAATAGTTTATTATTTAATGTGAAAATCTGAGCGATCTCATCAACTTTTAAAATAATTTCCATCATTTGATGATATCTTATTCGTTTTTTATTTTCAAGATCATAAACTAATTCTTCATCCCAATATGGAACTAATTCTTTAATTCTGAATTTTGGGTCAACCATTTTGGCTTCCATATTTCTTCCTAAACTGTCCCTGATAATAGTTGGTATAGCCCATTTATTGTTCGGAAAAATTAACCCCAATTCAAAAACAAGTTCTCGTTTTCTTTTCCCCCCTTGTAATTTAATAAATGGCGGCTTCTTTTCGGTTATAAATTCATGCCAATATTCATAGACAGTATTTTTCTTCTGGCATTTATATAATGTCCTTAATTTTTTTTTATTACAAAAAAGAATGATAAAATATTTTCCTTTTATCATTTGAATATATGTATCATATCCGTTATAATCGTATAAAGTCCATACATACCCAAGAGAATCCAAATGAATATCACCCAAGTAACTCCCTTATCTAATAAATTAAACTCCTTTTTGGATTCTTGTTGAATAAGCGTTTTCTTTTTACAATTTTTGCATGCCATAGGTATAATATACGATATTAATTTTGTTTTCTCAAGAATTTTCCATATATTTGAATAAATAATAAAATTATGAAAAAGTTACAGAATTTATCAGACATAAACACAAACATACAAGAAGGACGATACTTATTGGCGGCATTAGCCAAACTTACTGGAGAAAGTCAAACAGATAAAACACCCGACGAAGTAATGGAACAATGTTATCTATTACAGGAAAAAATGTTTAAGGAAGAAATATTTACAAATAAACCATTAACTAATTGATTATCAAGTGATTTCATACATAGGTGGTAAGGCGCGTATCGGTAAATGGATTGTTCCGTTTATACCGAAAAATATTGAAACATTCGTGGAACCCTTTTCCGGAATGATGTGGGTATTCTTTAATATGGACATAGAAAAGTACCCAAACTTAAAGACAGTCGTTTATAATGACTTTAATAAGTTAAATGCAAACCTTTTTAGATGTTCCAAACAATATGATCGATTATGGAATGAATTAGCTAAATATCCATGTCAGCAATTAGGCGTTGTGGATACTCCGCCTGAATATGCTCCATTATTTAGAAAATGTCAGAAAGAAGTGTTTGATCCGAATTTGACAATTCCCGATGAGGCTGATTTTGAAATTGCCGGCAAATATATTTATGCTTTAACTCAGGTCTTTTCGGGGTCTAGGCCATCGTCATCACCTTATATGGATTATAAAGGAAAATATCGTTGTAAGGTTTTAATTTTTATGGATAAATTGAAAAACCCAAAATTTAGAGAACATCTCGATAAAATAACATTTATCGAACACAAAGATTTTCAAGAAGTTATTGAAAAATATGATACTCCTACCACATATTTCTATGTGGATTGTCCATACTACGGGACAGAAATCCTATATTCTGCGCATGATTTCGTTAAATCTGATCATGAAAGATTAGCAAATGCGTTGAAAAAAATAAAAGGTAAATTTTCATTATCATATTACGAATTTCCGGAACTATTGGAATGGTTTCCAAAAGATCAATATCATTGGGAACAAAAGGAATTTGCGAAAGCGTCCGCAGCGGCGAAAGATAAGAAACAGACAAAAGGAACTGAATTATTAATTATGAATTATTAACTATTTATTTATAAATAAATGGTAAGCTCAATGTCACCCGATGTATTAATTTATATTCAAAATCTAAAACATTATCTTTCAACTAATGAGACGGCAAATATGTTTTTTAACATAAAAGGTAAGGAAGAAAAGTTTTTTGAGTATTTAACTGAGATATCAGAGAAAAACTTTCAGGAACATGGCGAGCCTAATTTATCATTAGATCAATTCGAAGAAATTAGAAAGAAAATACATGGACACCGTAATGAGGCTATCGGCCTTTTTCTATCCTTGGGTGAATATGGATATATATCATTTAATTAATTTAAAACTATAATTTATGCGAAAAATACCGTTAGAGGTTGCATTATATGATAATGTTTATGGTGGGGTTTGTCCTGATAATCAATATTATGTAATATTATTTGACGCCATTCCGTCGAGATTTTCAACAAAGAATGTATATTCGAAGTTACTTGTTGATGATATAAAAAAGATGGGATTTGTTGAAGAATGTAGAATTGCAACGGCAAAAAGAAATTTTGATAAGATGTCAGAATCTCTATATGTCAATATGGAAGATAAGATATTTATGTCAATTCAAAATAATTTTTCAAAAGACACCAATTTAATAACTATTGAATTTCATTACAATATACTGTTAGGCGAATTGGAGAAACAATTGGATATGAGTGTCATCAATAAACATCAAATGACGCCAAAGAAATCAAGTATTCAGCTTGTTAAGAGCGATATGGGTCATTTAGATACCGAAGAATATGATTTAACAATTCCTGAATTGGATCTTGAATTAAATTACGGTAAAGATTTTGTTAAAATTCATGAGACAATAGTAAAACGTTTAAATACTGATGGAGATAAGGGTATCATACTCTTACATGGTGCGCCAGGGAGCGGAAAAACAACGTTTTTGAAATATCTTACCAGAGAAATCAAAGATAAAAATATTTTATTTATACCACCCTCAATGGCTGAAATGTTATCTGAGCCATCAATTATTCCTTTTTTAATGGATAATAGAAATAGTATATTGTTAATTGAAGATGCTGAGAAAGTTATTGCTGATAGAGAAGGGAAAGGATCCCCAGCTGGTGTCTCAAATCTTTTAAATTTAACCGACGGTATTTTAGGTGATTGTTTAAACATCCAAGTGATAGCCACTTTTAATATGAAAAGAGAACGAATTGATCCCGCATTATTGCGAAAAGGCCGTTTATTATGTGAATGGCATTTTAAGGAGCTATCTATTACTGATAGTAATATATTATTAAAAAAAATATTTCCAACGAATCAATATATCGCCAATAAACCGATGTTATTATCAGATATATATGGATTTGAAGATGATGATTTTTCAATAAAAAGAGATGAGGTGATTGGATTTAAATGAAAACCATTATTATTTTTACATTAAATAGTTGCGTCCATTGTCAAGAATTAAAAGAAAAATTAACGGAATTATCAATACCATTTGACGATGTGGAAATTACCCTAAATAGGCAACTATGGGATTATGTTATTTCCCAAACGGGAAATGATCTCCTTCCGACAGTATTCATTAAAGATGGTGATGATGGTAGTGGCCATATTTACTCCCCTGGAAGAGATTTTCAAAGCAATGACGAAATAATGGAAATAATAAAGAATCAATATACAGAAAAGAGGGAATAAAATCCCCTTTTTTTTGCTAAGAACAATTATAAAACTATTTATCTGAAAGCACTTTCAGATAAATGACAGGATTACAAAGAATAAACTGGACGCAAATTGATTCCGAACACGTCCCCTCTGGTTCAACTATAGATTTAGGTTCATTATCTACTCCAATCGATGGAACATATACCGAAACTCTATTTATTGGGGAAAATGGTAATGAAGAGGTGCTCCATAACTTCTTTTGGTATCTCACTGGATTTACAGGCAGCACAGTCACAAGCGAAAGATATAGAACAACATCCACTACTAACTTAACAATATCTGGAGGAACCCAAACATTAATAGTTGGGACGGGTTTATCATACATTCCTGGACAATCATTGATTATTGCTTTTGATGGATACAATTATATGGAGGGTACGGTTGTCTCATATGATCCATCAACGGGTGATATGGTTGGAAATATAACAACGGTTGTTGGATCAGGATCACATAATAATTGGTATGTCAATTTAGGTGGGGCTCAAGGAGCCGATGGAACTTCAGGTACTAGCGGTTCTTCTGGAAGTTCAGGAACATCAGGTTATAGCGGTTCTTCTGGAAGTTCAGGAACATCAGGATCATCTGGAACTTCAGGCACAAGTGGGTCATCTGGCACAGGCGGATCTTCAGGAACATCAGGTACGAGCGGAACATCAGGGAGCTCAGGAACTTCAGGTTCGTCAGGAACGAGAGGAACATCTGGCACAAGTGGTTCATCAGGAACATCGGGAACATCAGGATCATCAGGAACATCTGGCACAAGTGGTTCATCAGGGACGTCAGGAAGCTCGGGAACATCAGGATCATCAGGATCATCAGGATCATCTGGTACAAGAGGATTATCAGGTTCGTCAGGAACAAGTGGTTCTTCAGGTACAAGTGGTTCTTCAGGTACAAGTGGATCATCAGGTTTTAGTGGTTCTTCAGGTACAAGCGGATCTTCGGGTACAAGCGGTTCGTCTGGAACAAGTGGAACTTCAGGATCTTCGGGTACAAGCGGTTCGTCTGGAACAAGTGGAACTTCAGGATCTTCGGGTACAAGCGGTTCGTCTGGAACAAGTGGAACTTCAGGAACAAGCGGGTCTTCGGGTACAAGTGGAACATCAGGTACAAGTGGTTCGTCTGGGTCAAGTGGTTCGTCTGGAACAAGTGGTTCGTCTGGAACAAGTGGTTCGTCTGGGTCAAGTGGTTCGTCTGGAACAAGCGGATCTTCAGGTACAAGTGGAACATCTGGAACAAGCGGATCTTCAGGTACAAGTGGAACATCTGGCCAAGATGGAACAAACTTTGGAACATCAGGTACAAGTGGTTCGTCTGGTACAATCGGATCTTCAGGTACAAGTGGAACTTCAGGTACTTCAGGTACTTCAGGATCGAGTGGCTCTTCGGGATCATCAGGTTCTTCAGGATCGTCTGGAACATCAGGATCGAGTGGTTCTTCAGGATCATCTGGAACGAGTGGTTCTTCAGGATCATCTGGAACGAGTGGTTCTTCAGGATCATCTGGAACGAGTGGTTCTTCAGGATCATCTGGAACGAGCGGTTCTTCAGGATCATCAGGTTCTTCAGGATCATCTGGAACAAGTGGTACATCTGGAACGAGTGGTTCTTCAGGAACAAGTGGTACATCTGGAACGAGTGGTTCTTCAGGAACATCTGGAACTAGTGGATCTTCAGGAACATCTGGTTCTTCAGGATCTTCAGGAACATCTGGTTCTTCAGGATCTTCAGGAACATCTGGAATAGGTGGATCTTCAGGAACTTCAGGAACTTCAGGATCAAGAGGAACTTCAGGAACATCAGGCACATCAGGAACAAGTGGACTACATGGTTTATCTGGATCACATGGAACATCAGGATCAAGTGGATCTTCAGGAACATCTGGAATTAACGGATCTTCAGGTACAAGTGGATCATCAGGTTTTAGTGGTTCTTCAGGTACAAGTGGAACATCAGGTTCTAGTGGGTCTTCAGGTACATCAGGAATAAACGGATTTTCAGGTACAAGTGGAACATCAGGTTCTAGCGGGTCTTCAGGTACATCTGGTTTTGGTTCATCAGGAACTTCAGGTTCGTCTGGAACATCAGGAATTAATGGGTCTTCAGGAACATCTGGATCAAGTGGTTCATCAGGTACGAGTGGTTCTTCAGGATCAAGCGGAACATCGGGTACATCGGGATCTTCAGGTACATCAGGACTTTCAGGTGATAAATATCAAACAACATCATCCACATGTTTAACGATAACTGGAGGAACACAAACTCTTACGGTTTTAACTGGTTTATCATATAGTGCTGGCCAATCATTAATTATTGGATTCGATGGTTCTAATTATATGACGGGAACTGTCACATCATATAATAGTGGTAATGGTTTATTGGTTGGAAATATATTAGCAACTGTTGGTAGTGGATATTATTGTGTATGGGATGTTAATTTAGGTGGAGCACAGGGAGCTAATGGATCATCTGGAACATCAGGATCAAGTGGATCTTCGGGGACAAGCGGGTCATCTGGATCTTCAGGTACATCAGGAACATCGGGTTCATCTGGCACATCAGGAATTAATGGTTCTTCAGGAACAAGTGGATCTTCAGGCACATCTGGATCTTCAGGCACATCTGGAATTGATGGATCTTCAGGAACAAGTGGATCTTCAGGCACATCTGGATCTTCAGGCACATCTGGATCTTCAGGAACATCTGGAATTAACGGTTCTTCAGGAACATCTGGAATTAACGGTTCTTCAGGAACATCTGGAATTAACGGTTCTTCAGGAACATCTGGTTCTTCTGGATCTTCAGGAACATCTGGTTCATCTGGAAGTTCAGGCACATCTGGTTCTTCAGGATCATCTGGATCAAGTGGATCTTCTGGAACATCAGGTTCATCTGGAAGTTCAGGCACATCTGGTTCTTCAGGAACATCTGGATCAAGTGGATCTTCTGGAACTTCAGGAAGCTCAGGAACAAGTGGATCATCTGGAACATCAGGCACAAGTGGATCTTCAGGTAGTTCTGGAACATCAGGAGCAGATGGAGCATTAAATGCGTTACCATTAACAGCAGTTGCTGCCGCTGGTCAATATAGTGGATTTATTGACCCAGATGGTATTAATGTATCATACAATTACACAAATAAAACAATCACTCTAACAGGAACAACTTTAGATTATTATTGGAATGGTGTTTTACATTCATTAACATCTCCATGGACATCAACTGGTCACACTGATACTCAAGGAAGTTGGTTTTTATCATCAAGTGATGGAATTAATTTCACATGGTCACCATCTATATGGCAATTTGAATATATTCAAGTGGCATCAGTATATTATGGGGCGTCTGAGGCTACGAGTTACGGTATAAGGGAAACTCACGGATTAATGGATGTTGAATCGCATGCAACAATCCATCATATGATTGGAACATATCTTGGATCGGGAGGTAAATTAACTGCAGGAACATTTCTTGAAAATACATTTACAGACGCAGCAAATTCACCTGGATTTGACAATGCGGTTCTTGACGATGAAGATTTAACAAGTGTTGTTAAATCTTGGACTGAAGGTACATATACAACTATGTATGTTTCAGGTAGTACTTCAGTATTTAATTTATCGGCAACATTACCATTTATTGCCACATCAAATACATTTATTCAAGTAAATAACCCCACAACAGGGGCAATGACTGCAGGAGTGAATAATAGGTTTTATAATGTATATCAAATTATGATTCCTACATCATCCGATAATTCTTCTCAAAAATATCGAATGATAATGGTACAACCGCAAGCAACATATACTTCATTAATTGCCGCTCAATCTGAAGATACAAGAGGGTTATTATTGGGATCGTTAACAATCGATGTTACAGAATATGTGTTTTATGCAAGAATAACATATATTACAGCAACAGCACAAAGTAATATTGGTAAATGTGCTATAGCAACGGGTGGTATAAGTTATATATTGGGAAGTAAAATGTCTCAAGTATCCGTTGCAGGTATATCTTCAAGTAATCACGCAGGATTATCAAATTTGGATTGGGGAGTATCTGGACATATTGGGGATGCAAGTACATTAGCAGGATTTGATAGTGGAGGGGTGGCAACTTATTATTCAGTAGGTACTGGCTCTTCAGGAACATCTGGTTCTTCAGGATCATCTGGAACAAGTGGATCTTCAGGTACATCTGGAATTAACGGATCTTCAGGAACATCTGGTTCTTCAGGATCATCTGGAACAAGTGGATCTTCAGGTACATCTGGAATTAACGGATCTTCAGGAACATCTGGTTCTTCAGGTTCTAGTGGTTCTTCGGGCACATCTGGTACGAGTGGTACGGCGGGTACTTCAGGTACAAGTGGTACTGGATTCAATACGATAACAAATTATGGTAATGATAGGGTTCTTACAAGTGATGGTACTGTTAATGGCGCTTATGCTGAGGGTAATTTAACATTTGATGGAACATACTTAACTTCAACCGCCATAACAGATGTTATAAATCCTATTAATTCTGTAATTAGTAATCTAGGTGATCCAACTATTGATGAAAAAGCATTACTTCATGGTGAATTTAATAATAAATTTAGATTTATTCCTGCAACAACGCAAGAAGAATCAACAAATGGTATAACTTGGGTAGCATCATCACGAGCCTCAGCAAATCAACTTGCTGATATAATGATCGGAGAAGGACAGGGAGGTGGATTTTCGGCGATTCCAATGTCAGGAACTAGTCTATCTGGATATTATAGGCTCACATGGGATTATGCCTCATATCCTGGTGGATATGTATTTTTAAATGCGTTTTATTCATTTAATTGCTGTTGTGGTAATACTGTTGGATTTAAGATTGATGGTCAGTTTGGAGATGGTACTTGGGGATTTATCACATCAGGTGAAACGGGTAACTGGCCTGGTCATGTTTATATACCACACACCACTATGCCATTTCTTGATACAGGAAGTGGACAAACACACTATAAGAAAGCTAGAGTTACTTTTTGGATAACAAGTTCAGCATATGCAAATGATTTTGTTATCGACTCCATAGAATGGCTTGGCGGATATCCCACAGGACGAAGAAATGCTGAATCATACGATAGAGATAAAAATGTAACATTTCCAGCTGCAATTTCTGCGGTAACCAATATGTACGCCGTTCAGTTCCAATCTAGTGTGGCCTCAGGTACTCCACCTTTAGTTGTATCATCAACTTCAGGTGTTTCGAACCTTAATGCTGACTTGTTAGATGGTCACCATTGGAGTGAAATTGTTAGTTTATCAACATCTGGCACAAGTGGTTCATCAGGTAGCTCAGGTACAAGTGGTACATCAGGTACATCGGGATCTAGTGGATCATCAGGAACATCTGGATCTTCAGGTAGTTCAGGTACATCAGGGTCTAGTGGTTCATCCGGTACAAGTGGATCTTCAGGTAGTTCTGGAACATCCGGCACATCGGGTACAAGTGGAACATCAGGAACTAGTGGATCTAGTGGTTCTTCAGGATCGTCAGGTACGAGTGGAACATCTGGAACATCAGGATCAAGTGGATCTTCGGGAACATCAGGAACATCAGGATCAAGTGGATCTTCGGGAACATCAGGAACATCAGGATCAAGTGGATCGTCTGGAACTTCAGGATCATCTGGAACATCTGGAACAAGTGGTTCAAGTGGAACATCAGGTACAAGTGGATCTTCAGGTACAAGTGGGTCAAGTGGATCATCAGGTTCAAGTGGTTCTTCAGGTACATCCGGTTCTGGTTCTTCGGGAACTAGTGGATCATCTGGAACTTCAGGTACAAGTGGTTCATCTGGTACAAGCGGGACATCAGGTTCTAGTGGGTCTTCAGGTACAAGTGGAACATCAGGTTCTAGTGGATCTTCAGGTACATCTGGAATAAACGGATCTTCAGGTACAAGTGGATCATCAGGATCTTCCGGGTCTTCAGGTACAAGTGGAACATCAGGTTCTAGTGGGTCTTCAGGTACATCAGGAATAAACGGATTTTCAGGTACAAGTGGAACATCAGGTTCTAGTGGGTCTTCAGGTACATCTGGTTTTGGTTCATCAGGAACTTCAGGTTCGTCTGGAACATATGGTACAAGTGGTTCATCTGGTAGTTCAGGCACAAGTGGTTCTTCGGGGTCATCTGGTAGTTCGGGCACATCTGGAATAAATGGATCTTCAGGTACATCAGGATCATCAGGATCAAGTGGTACAAGCGGATCTTCAGGTACATCTGGAATTAACGGATCTTCAGGAACATCTGGAATTAATGGTTCTTCAGGAACATCTGGAATTGATGGATCATCTGGAACATCAGGTTCTTCGGGAACATCTGGAAATATGGGGGATTTTGTAACAAATGTTAATGATACATTTATAGGCACAGCAAAAGTAACGGATATAATAACATTATCAGCTGCAGAATATGCTGGAATTGGTGCAAAAGATCCAAATACACTTTATATCATAATAGGATAACTTTATGGCCGATACATTATTTGAAACAACATATCCTGAATCAATATATTTAGGGGTAACAGGAGTATCACAAATGTACTTTTCCAATACTATTGTATGGCCTAGAACTCCAACACCAACACCTTCTATATCAATAACACCATCATCAATCTCCATTACACCATCAATATCGATAACTCCGACGTTAACGCTATCTATATCAATAACGCCATCCATATCAATAACGCCATCAATTTCAATAACACCATCAATCTCCATAACGCCATCTATATCAATAATACCAACGTTAACACCATCCATATCAATAACGCCTTCAATCTCCATAACGCCTTCTATATCAATAACGCCATCAATCTCCATAACGCCTTCAATCTCCATAACGCCTTCTATATCAATAACGCCATCAATCTCGATAACACCAACTAGAACGCCATCTATATCAATAACGCCATCCATATCAG
>Ga0315273_10002789_pt1 | contig 20805 bp, 10 predicted proteins | sample YL17G02_0_MG_FD_205753 | JGI IMG/M metagenome (GOLD analysis project Ga0315273, IMG submission 205753) | Sediment microbial communities from Yellowstone Lake, YNP, Wyoming, USA - YL17G02_0 | ecosystem: Environmental > Aquatic > Freshwater > Lake > Sediment | place: USA: Wyoming | collected... | reverse complement strand
AGCCACGCTCAGCTGCACCGGCAGCCACACCGTGACGCAGGCCGACATCGACGCCGGCAAGTATGAGAACGCCGCCACCGCCAACGGCACGGGCCCGCTGGGCCAGTCCGCCTCGGACACGGCCAGCGCCTCGGTCCCCGCCGAATGGAAGCGGCACTTGTCGCTGACCAAGGCCGCCGACCCGAACACCTACGACGACGTGGGCCAGGTCATCCACTACACGCTGGTGGCGACCAACAAGGGCAACGTCACCCTGCACGACATCAGCATCACCGACCCGATGTTCGCCTCGCTAAGCTGTACTCCGGCCCAGCCGGCGACCCTCGCCCCCGGCAGCGCCTTGGCCTGCACCGCGGCCCACACGATCAGCCAGGCCGACCTGGACGCCGATCACATCAGCAACACGGCCAACTCCACGGGCGAGGACCCGAACGACCATCCGGTCGAGAGCGCCCCGGCCAGCGTAACGGTGCCAGCGGATCAGAAGGTGCACCTGACCCTGACCAAGACCCCGGCGCCGACGAGCTATGACGCCGTGGACCAGGTCATCGCCTACACCCTGGTGGCGACCAACGACGGCAACGTCACCCTGACAGGCGTCAGCATCAGCGACCCGCCCCTCGGCATGCTGACCTGCACGCCGGCCCAACCGGCCACGCTGGCTCCCAAAGCCTCGCTCTCCTGCTCCGGCAGCCACACCGTGACGCAGGCCGACCTCGACGCCGGCAAGTATGAGAACACCGCCACAGCCAACGGCCTCGGCCCTCAGGGCCAATCGGCCTCGGCCACCGCCAGTGCCACGGTCCCTGCGGACCTTCGAAAGAAACTGACGCTCACCAAAACCGCCGACCGCGCGAACTATAATGCCGTGGGCCAGGTCATCCACTACACGCTGGTGGCGGCCAACAAGGGCAACGTCACCCTGACGGACGTCAGCATCAGCGACTCGATGTTCGCCTCGCTGAGCTGTACTCCGGCCCAGCCGGCGACCCTCGCCCCCGGCGCTGCGCTCACCTGCACCGCCGACCACACGGTGACGCAGGCCGATCTCGACGTCGCCTCGCTCCACAACGTTGCCAACGCTACGGGCACGCCGCCCTTCGGCGGTCCGATCGCCGCGGACCCGGCCGAAGTGACCGTCCCGTCGATTCAGGTCGCAATCTTGGAGCTGACCAAGGTACCCGACCCAGGGGAATTTGAAGAACCCAGCCAGATAATCAACTACACGTTGGTGGCTACCAACAAGGGCAACATCACCCTGCACGACGTCAGCATAAGCGACCCGAATCTCGGCACGCTGACTTGCACGGTCGCCGGCGCACCGGTAACCCAGCCGACGGTGCTGGCACCCGACGAAGCGCTCACGTGTAGCGGCAGCCATGCCGTGACCCAACCTGATCTCGATATGGGCCAGTACGACAACACGGCTGCCGCTTCGGGCATCGGCCCGCTGGACCAGCCGGCCTCGGACCAGGCCAGTGCCACGGTGCCGCTCGTCACGAACCCGCACCTGTCGCTCACCAAGAGCGCCAACCGGACCAGCTATGACCAACCCGGCCAGGTCATCGACTACACGCTGCTCGCGACCAATGACGGCAACGTCACGCTGCACGACGTCAGCATCGTCGACCCGATCCTCGGCGCGCTGAGCTGCACGATCGCCGGCGAGCCGGTGACCCAGCCGGCCATACTGGCCGTCGGCGCCGCGCTCACCTGCAGCGGCAGCCACACCGTGAGCCAGGCGGACATCGACGCCGGCTCGTTCGGCAATACGGCCAGCGCCTCGGGCACGCCGCCTATCGACGATCCGATCGCCCCGCCGCCCGCGACGGTGGTCGTCCCCGCCGACCAGGTAAGGAACGTGGTGCTGACCAAGGTCGCCGACCCGATGGACTACGACGAGGTGGACCAGGTCATCCACTACACGCTGGTGGCCACTAACAAGGGCAACGTTACCCTGCACGACGTCAGCATCGCCGACCCGAAGCTGGGCACGCTGAATTGTACGCCGGCCCAGCCGGCGACGCTGACGCCGCTTGCCACGCTCAGCTGCACCGGCAGCCACACCGTGACGCAAGGGGATCTCGACGCAGGCTCGTTCGCGAACACGGCGACCGTCACCGGCAGCGGCCCGCAGGGGCAGCCGGTCTCGGCCACGGCCAACGTCACCGTCCCGGCGTCGATCCGCAAGAACCTGGTGCTGACCAAGGTCGCCGACCCGATGGCCTACGACAAGATGGACCAGGTCATCCACTACACGCTGGTGGCCACCAACAAGGGCAACGTCACCCTGCACGACGTCAGCATCACCGACCCGATGTTCGCCTCGCTAAGCTGTACTCCGGCCCAGCCGGCGACCCTCGCCCCCGGCAGCGCCTTGACCTGCACCGCGGCCCACACGATCACCCAGGGTGACCTGGATGCCGGCAAGATGGTCAACGTCGCCGGCGCGACCGGCACGCCGCCGACCGGTCCTCCGATCGAACCGGACCCGGTCCCGGTCACCGTTACGGCGAGCCAGAATCCGCAGGTGGCGCTGACCAAGAGCGCCGACCGCGCGAACTATAACAAGGTGGACCAGGTCATCCAGTACACCCTGGTGGCCACCAACAAGGGCAACGTCACCCTGCACGACGTCAGCATCACCGACCCGAAGCTGGGCACGCTGAACTGTACGCCGGCGCAGCCGGCGACGCTAGCGCCCACTGAAACGCTCACCTGCACCGGCAGCCACACGGTCGTCCTGGCCGACCTGGACGCCGGCTCGATCGTCAACACGGCCACAGCCAACGGCCACGGCCCGCTGGACCAGCCAGTTTCGGACACCGCCAGCAAGTCAATCCCGGCCAGTTGGGCGCCGCACCTGGCGCTGACAAAGGCCGCCGACCCGATGGCCTACGACAAGGTGGACCAGGTCATCCAGTACACCCTGGTGGCGACCAATGACGGCAACGTCACGCTGACCGGTGTGAGTATCGACGACCCGATAGTGGGCGCGCTGAGCTGCACGCCCGCTCAGCCGGCGACGTTGGCGCCGTATGAGACCCTCACCTGCACCGGCAGCCACACGGTCGTCCTGGCCGACCTGGACGCCGGCTCGATCGTCAACACGGCCACAGCCGCCGGCGCAGACCCGGCCCGCGAGCGGGTCAACGCCTTGCCGGCGACCGTGACCGTAAAAGCGATCCAGAACCCGCACCTGAAGCTGAGCAAGGTCACGGGCTCGACGAAGTTCGATGATGTCGGGCAGATCATCAACTACACGCTGGTCGCGACCAATGACGGCAACGTCACCCTGCACGACGTCAGCATCAGCGACCCGAAGCTGGGCACACTGACCTGCACGCCAGCCCAGCCGGCCACTCTGGCGCCGGAGGAAACTCTCACCTGCACCGGCAGCCACACGGTCGTCCTGGCCGACCTGGACGCCGGCACGTACGGCAACACCGCCACGGCCAACGGCCTCGGCCCGCAGAATCAGCCGGCCTCGGACACGGCGGGTGCGACGGTCCCGGCGGGTCAAACCGTGCACGTAGCGCTGACCAAGGTCGCCGATCGGGCCAGCTATGACGAACCCAGCCAGGTCATCAACTACACCCTGGTCGCTACCAACGACGGCAACGTCACCCTGCACGAAGTCAGCATCTCCGACCCGAAGCTGGGCACGCTGATCTGCACGCAGCCGGTTAGGCTGGCGCCCACTGAATCGCTCACCTGCACCGGCAGCCACACCGTGACGCAAGCCGACCTCGACGCTGGCAAGTTCGATAACACAGCGAGCGTTTCCGGCAAGGGCCCGCAGGACCAACCAGTTTCGGACACCGCCAGCAAGTCAATCCCGGCCCGTTGGGCGCCGCACCTGGCGCTGAGCAAGACCCCTGACACGGATCGCTACGACCATGTGAGCCAGGTCATCGTCTATACGCTGATCGCGACCAACACCGGCAACGTCACCCTCCACGAGGTCGGCATCAGCGACCCGATGTTCGCCTCGCTGATCTGCACGCAGCCGGTTACGCTGGCGCCCACTGAATCGCTCACCTGCACCGGCAGCCACACGGTCACCCAGGCCGATCTGGATGCGTTCCAGCTCAACAACACCGGCACCGCCACCGGTCAAGACCCCAAGGGGCAGCCCGTATCGGCCACGGCCAGCGCTTCGATCCCGGCCCACACTGACGCGCACCTGAAGTTGGCCAAGAGTGCCAACCGCTCGACCTACGACACGGTAGGCCAGGTCATCGAGTACACGCTAGTGGCGACCAACGATGGCAACGTCACCCTGCACGATGTCAGCATCAGCGACTCGTTGCTGCTCGGCGCGCTGAACTGCACGCCCGCACAACCGGCCCTGCTGGCGCCGCTCGCCACGCTCACCTGCACCGGCAGCCACACCGTCACCCTGGCCGACCTGAACGCCGGCAAGTTCGACAATACGGCCAACTCCTCGGGCACCGGCCCGCGGGGCGACCCGGTCAATTCGCTGCCGGACAGCGTGAGAGTGCTTGCGATCCAGGACCCCCACGTGACGCTGACCAAGACGGCCGACACGATCCGCTACGACCACGTGGGCCAGGTCATCAACTACACGTTGGTGGCCACGAACGACGGCAACGTCACCCTGACAGACGTAAAGATCAGCGACCCGAAGCTGGGCGCGCTGACCTGCTCGCCGGCGCAGCCGGCCACCCTCAATCCTGGCGAAGAACTGAGGTGTACCGGCAGTTACATCATCACGCAGGCGGATCTGGATGCGGGCCATGTGGACAACCGGGCCCGCGTCGTGTTCACTCCGCCGCCCGGGTCCACGCCAGGAGCACCAACTGATGCCGACGTGACGGTGCCGGGCGAACAGATCCTGCACCTGTCGCTGACCAAGAGCGCCACACCGATCACCTACGACCACGTGGGCCAGGTCATCAACTACACCTTGGTGGCCACCAACGAAGGCAACGTCACCGTGCATGACCTCAGCATCAGCGACCCGAAACTCGGTACGCTGACTTGCACGCAGCCGGTCACGCTGGCCCCCGGCGCCACGCTCACCTGCACCGGCAGCCACTCCGTGACGCAGGCTGACCTCGACGCCGGAAAGTATGAGAATACCGCTACGGCCATTGGCTCGGGCCCGCAGGATCAGCCGGTCTCGGACATCGCCAACGAGTCGGTGACGGGGGGCGGGCCCGCGCACCTGTCGCTGACCAAGACGGCCGACACGATCCGCTACGACCACGTGGGCCAGGTCATCAACTACACCTTGGTGGCCACCAACGAAGGCAACGTCACCGTGCATGACCTCAGCATCAGCGACCCGAAACTCGGTACGCTGACTTGTACGCAGCCGGTCACGCTGGCCCCCGGCGCTTCGCTCACCTGCACCGGCAGACACACCGTGACCTTGGCTGACCTCGACGCCGGTAAGTACGAGAACACCGCTACGGCCAACGGCTCGGGCCCGCAGGGCAGCCCGGTCTCGGCCCTGGCGAGCGCGTCGGTCCCGGCGGATCAGAAGAAGGCGCTGACGCTCGCCAAGAGCGCCAACCCGACGACCTACAGCTATGCAGGCGAGGTTATCGTCTACAGCTACGTGGTGCTCAACTCGGGCAACGTCACCTTGAGCGGCCCGTTCATGGTGAGCGATGACAAGACCGGGACCTTCCAGTGCGGCACGGCGACCGGCCTGGCGCCGGGAGCCTCGCTCTCCTGCACTAAGAATTACACTGTCCAGCCGGGCGACCTGAACGCCACGAACACTGGGTCGGTCACGAACCACGCGACGGCAACCGGCACGTTCGGGAACACCACCGTGACCTCGAACCAGGCCCAGGCGACCATCCGCCAGGCGGCGGCGACGGCCAAGATCACGCCGACGAACACGAGCTGCCAGATGTTCGCCAGCGGCACCGCCCAGGATCTGACGGACCTGTACTACAACATCAAGGCGGGGAAGATCCTCAACGCTTCGCCGGGCGTGTTCTTCTACTACAGCAAGATCACAGCGCCGGCGAGCAGCTTCACGGTCCAGGTATGGCAGTCGAACCTCAAGGTCTGGGCGCCGCTCAACGCCCAGCACAGCCAGATATACCTGTACAACGCGGCCTGTACCCGGATCGCGACCGGCACGATCAACACCACGACGGGGACGGCCACGATCACGGCGAGCGGCGCGACGGCCGGGGCGGTCTACTACGTCGGCATCAAGTACGTGCCCAGGACGATCGTAGGCCAGCCGGTCAGCCCGCCGTACCCGACGAATGTCTATGCATACGTGACATCGGTCAACGGCGCCCAGATCAACTCGAGCTGGGACAGTGTGATGGTCAATCCGAAGAAGTAGCGCGGTAGGATGTCTCGCCCGCTACGGTTGGCCGGGAGGCCCGATCTTGCGCCTCCCGGCCAGCCGGCCCCGCAGTCCGGGCCGGCGTATAACCGATATCCCGGCCTGTGAGGAGCGAGACTGGCTCCTCACAGGCCGGGACATTTTGTCCTCAGGATGACCCCCACCCCCGACCCCGCCCCCGTGCCGGGGGCAGGAGATCAGTTACGGGGGTTTGTGGTCGGCACAAGACGGCGAAATCCAACTCCTCACGGCACTATTGGCGCAGGCAGAGGGGCAAGAAGGTCGACGAGCAAGTCGCCCCGCTGCGCTTCAGATCGCCGATGTGCGCCAACCACGACTGGAAGGCGGCGTCTCCCGGCTCGCAGAGCTGCGTGCTGTCGAAGTGGAACTGCGCCAAAGGGAGCTGCACCAGGCTGCGAGGGAGGCTGCCGCGCAGGGGGTTGTCCTCCAGGTAGAGTGTCGTAAGGTTGGCCAGCTTGCCCAGGTCGGCCGGGACGCCGCCGCTGAGCCGGTTGGAGCGCAGGTAGAGCTCCTTGAGGGTGGCGAGCTGGCCAAGCTCCGGTGGGATGGCGCCGCTCAGCTGGTTCCACCCCAGGTCGAGCGTCACCAGCTTGGCGGGCTGGCCCAGCTCGGGCGGGATGCCACCGCTCAACTGGTTCAGGCTCAGGTAGGCCCACCGCAGGCCGGCCAAGTTGCCCAGCTCCGGCGGGACGCTGCCGCTCAGGTGGTTCTGCCCCAGGTCGAGCTGTTGCAGCTTCGAGAGGCGGCCCAGCTCCGGCGGGATAACGCCGCTCAAGCCGTTCCCGTATAGCAGGAGCATTTCCAGGTCCGCCAGGTCGCCGACTTCCGGCGGGATGCCCCCGATCAGGCGGTTCGCGCTCAGGTCGAGCGACTGGACATGCCCGCCCCCGGCAGCGCACGCCACGCCATACCAATCGCACGGCGTGTCGTTGGCCAGCCAGCCGTCCTTGCTCTCCCAGCCGGCCCCATTCGTGCCCTGATAAAGCGCAACCAGTGCCCGGCACTCGGTTAGGGGGATTTGAGTAGCGCCCACGCAGTCGAAGACCGAGGGCGCCGCGGGCGCCAGGCCCGCGCCGGCGGCAGGCGCCGCGGCGGCCAGCAAAAGAAGCAGGACCAGTGCGGCGTTGAACAGCCTGGCGAAATGCGTCTTCATCGGCATCCTCCCTTGGGCCGGGATCAGCGCCTCGACTTCGAGGGCTCCCTTTGGTGACACGCCCGGTGGCCGGGTCGCGGCCGAATCCAAGCCGGCTCAATGCCCGGGCGCCACTGGGAAGCTCCACTTCCCAACCCGGTTTGAGTTGGCCGACACGTCGTTGGCCGAGTCCTGGAACTTCGATCGCACCATGTAGAACGCGTTCGGCCCGAGGATGGCGCTCGTGTCTGTGTAGGCGGTCGTCGTGACCGGCAGCGTGAGCACGAGGGTGCCTTGCACCGGGGTGAAGTAGGGTGCGGCGCTGCGATGGAGTTCGTAGCCTGTAATGGCGCCCTGCGTCCACTGAAGCGCGATGTCGGTCCCCTGGCGGGCGCCGCTCAGAGTCACCGGCTTGGGCGTGCAGAACGTGCCGGTGCGGCCCAGATAGGGGATGCTGCCCAGCCAACTTTGGAAGGCCGTATCTCCCGGCTCGCACAGGCCGGTGTGGTCGTAGTAGAGCCGCTCCAGCGGGAGCGCCAATAGGCCCCGCGGGAGGTTGTAGCCCAGCGACGGGTTCGAATTCAAGTAGATCTCTTGCAGCTTGGCGAGCTGGCCGAGGGTCGCCGGAAGGCCGCCGCTGAGCTGGTTGTGGTCCAGGTAGAGCGACCACAGGTTGGCCAGGTTGCGCAGCTCCGCCGGAACGGCGCCCGTCAACTGGTTGCTGGTCAAGTAGAGGTACTCCAGGCCCGTCAGGTTGCCGAGCTGCGGAGGGATGCTGCCCGTCAGCTGGTTGCTGTCCAGGTAGAGCGCGTCCAGCCTGGGCAGGTTGCCAAGCTCAGGCGGGATGCCCCCGCTCAGGCGGTTGATGCTCAGGTCGAGGCTTGCCAGGTTGGCCAGGTCCCCTAGTTGCGGCGGGATGGCGCCGTTCATCTGATTGCCCCACAGCGAGAGGGTCTGCAGGTTGGCCAGTTTGCCCAGCGCCGGCGGGATGCCGCTCAGCTGATTTGAGCCCAGGTAGAGCTCATCGAGCGAGCCCAGGTCGCCCAACGCCGGCGGGATGCTGCCGATCAGGTGGTTGTTTTCGAGGTAGAGCGCCCAGACATGCTCGCCGGCGGTGTCGCACGCCACGCCGTACCATTTGGCCGTCTCGTCGGGTCCGCAAGGCGTATTATTAGCCAGCCAGCCGGTCTTGTTCGTCCAGCCTGCACCTGTCGTACTATTATAGAGGGCAACCAGCGCCTGGCACTCGGCGGTGGGGATCTGAGTGACAGCCCCGCAGTCAAACGTACCGGGAGAAGCCGGGACCCGAGCCGTGGCTGCGGGCGGAAACGCCGCCGAAAGCAATAGGACGAGGAGGATGGCTGCGCTGAGCCATCTTGAGAAGGGCGACATCGACCACTCCTTCCCGGGCGCTAGGACGCGTCCAAGGGACCGGAAGAGACGCGCTGATTATACCACAATTCGCGCGGACTCGACGAGCCGCCTGCGACCGGAACACTTGCGGCGCAACTGCGGCGGCGGCGGTTCGCGCCGGGGGGCGCCTAGCGTTACCTCACCCGCCCGTCCCCCGCTGCCCCTTCTCGATCTTCGCCCACGTATCGCGCAGACCCACCGACCGGTTGAACACGAGCCGGCCCGCGGTGGAATCGGGGTCGACGCAGAAGTAGCCCTGGCGCAGGAACTGGCAGTGGCTGCCGGGCACGGCCGCCGCCAGGTTCGGCTCCACGCGGCACTCACGGAGCACCTGCAGCGAATCCGGGTTCAGATTGGCCCGCCAGTCGCTCCCCGCCGGCGCGTCGTCGGGGTCTGTCTTGGTAAAGAGCGACTCGTAGAGGCGGACCTCGGCCTCCAAGGCCTGGTTTGCGGACACCCAATGCAATGTCCCCTTGACCGTGCGCCCATCAGGGGTAACGCCGCCGCCGCTCAGCGGATCGTACGTGCAGCGCAGCTCAACGACCTCGCCGCGCGCGTCCTTCACGGCCTCGCGGCAAGTGATGTAGTAGGCGTGCTTGAGTCGCACCTCACGGCCGGGGCCCAGGCGGAACCAGCCCTTCGGCGGGTCCTCGCGGAAATCGTCCTGATCGACGAAGAGCTCGCGCGAGAAGGGCAGCACGCGGGTCCCCATCCCCTCGTCCTCGGGGTTGTTGATCGCCTCCACCTGCTCGACCTGGCCTTCAGGATAGTTCTCGATCACCACACGCAGGGGTCGCAGGACGGCCATGAAGCGCGGGGCGCGCTTGTTCAAGTCCTCGCGCAGACAGTACTCGAGCAGGGCGACGTCGACCGTGGTGTTGGCCTTCGAGACGCCGATGCGGGCCGCGAAATCGCGAATCGCCTCGGGCGTGTAGCCGCGCCGGCGCAGCCCCGAGAGGGTCGGCATGCGCGGATCGTCCCAGCCCCGGACGTAACCGGTCCTGACAAGGTCGATCAATCTCCGCTTGCTGAGGACGGTGTAGGTCAGGTTGAGCCGGGCAAACTCGATCTGCTGCGGGTGATAGATAGCCAGGCTGTCGCAGAACCAGTCGTAGAGCGGGCGGTGGTCCTCGAATTCCAACGTGCAGATCGAATGGGTGACCCGCTCGATGGCGTCCGACTGGCCGTGCGCGAAATCGTACATCGGGTAGATGCACCAGGCGTCCCCGGTGCGATGGTGGGATGCGTGGAGGATACGGTACATCACCGGATCGCGCAGGTTCAGATTGGGCGATGCCATGTCGATCTTCGCCCGCAGCACGTAGGCGCCGTCGGGGAATTCGCCGTTCCGCATCCGCTCGAACAGGTCCAGGTTCTCGGCGATAGGGCGCTCCCGGTCGGGCCCGCCGCGCCCGGGCTCGGTCAGAGTGCCCCGGTCCAGGCGGATCTGCTCGGCCGAGGAGCTATCGACGTACGCCTTGCCGGCCTCAATGAGCTGCACTGCCCACCGGTAGAGCTGCTCGAAATAGTCCGACGCGTAGAAGAGCCGGTCTTCCCAGTCGAATCCGAGCCAGCGGATGTCCTCCATGATGGAGTCGACGTACTCGACCTCCTCCTTGGTTGGATTCGTGTCGTCGAAGCGCAGGTTGCACTGACCCCCGAACTGGGCGGCAACGCCAAAATTGAGGCAGATCGACTTGGCATGGCCGATGTGCAGGTAGCCGTTGGGCTCGGGCGGAAAGCGGGTCTGGACCCGGCCGCCGAATTTGCCTGTTCTTAGGTCCTCTTCCACGATGGCCCGGACGAAATCGGTGGGCAAGTTGGTCTCACCGGTGGGCATGAAAGCTGCTCCCTTCTAAATCTCCTCTGGAGGGTACGACCCACGGCGCGGGGCACGCGGCCTGATATTCTAGCACCGGGGCCCAGGCCCTGCAAGTCGACTCTGGCCCTCACCCCCAACCCCCTCTCCCAAACACCATTCCCCGGGCAGGGCGCATCGGGGGGGGGCGGGGAAACACCGATGGCTGCGCATCGGCGAGCCCCCGCCCCTACCTGGGAACCGGGCGCGTCGTAGGGGCGAGGTCCCCTCGCCCATCGCCGCGCGGCATGACAATACCGCCGCGGTTAACGCGGTTCCGCGGTTAACGCAAGGTCCAGCGGGAAAATAAAGTTCCAGTAGAGGCCTAACTGGAGAATTAAATCTCCGGGCGACGTGGAGCAAACCGCGGAACCGCGTTAACCGCGCGTCCTTGCGGACGGCAGGCTTGAGATTGGCGAGGGTACGGCGGAGGTCTTTGGGCGATCTGCGTGGAACGACTGGCCACGGGGCATCCGAGCCGTGGCGTGCGCCTCTTGATAGCGGCGGCAGCCCTGTAGCTTGCTAGTCGCCGAGAAGCACTGATATCGCCCGTTCAGATAGCACAAGGCCCGGGCCGACGACGCCATTACGGTCGGCGCCGGCCCGGGCCTGACTGCCCAGGTAACGCGGAACGAATGCTACGCGGCTGCAGCCAGCCTCTCGCGCATGAACCTGCAGGCCTTGCCGGCTTCGGCATCCATGTCGACGCCTACGCTCATGTCGCGCCACACTCGGATGTCCGAGCCCACCTGCCCGCCGGGCATCAGGAATGGCTCCATCACAAGGGCGCGCTGGTAGCCGATTTTCTTCAGCGCCCCGGCCAGCTCGTCCCATGGGATGTGGCCGTTCCCGGGCGGGCGGCGGTTGCTTTCGCCCAGGTGCACGTGCCCCAGGTGCCGGCCGGCCGTCTGGATGGCGCTGCCGATGCTGTCTTCTTCAATATTCATGTGATAGGTGTCGAGGAGGATCTTGGCATTGGGGCTGCCCACCTGTTCCACGTACGCCACCCCTTCTTCGGCCGTGTTGAGCAGGAACTGCTCGAAGCGGTTAACTACTTCCATGTTGAAGAAGACGTTGTTGTCCTCGGCCGCTTTCATGGCCTGGCGCACGCTGGCGATGCTGCGCTCCCAGTACGGCCGCTTGTCGGTCTCCCCGGCAGGCATGGTCGTCGGCCAGGTACCGTACAGGATCCCGGACAGGGACCCTCCGCCTATCTCGCCGATAGCGTTGGCCATCTTCTGCAGATACGCGATGCCGCGACGGCGGGTGGCTTCATCCTCGGCAGCAGGGTCATATTGCTTCGGCAGCCCGATGCAGTAGGTCAGGTCGAGGCCTTTGTCGCGGGCATGCGTGATCAGACTCTTGCGCTGTGCCGCGGTCATGTCGCCGACGGTGCCTCCATTGACCTCGAGAATGTCGAAACCCAGCCCGGCTGCCTTGTCGATGTATGGGTTGAAGTCGACATTCCACTCGTGCGTCCAGTAGGCATAGAAGATTCCGATCTTGTTCATGGCGGTTCCTTTCTGAGTTTCTGCACCACGCTCAAGCGTAGACTTTGGCCTCGATCCCGAGGATAGCAGCCACATGGCACAGCTCGTCGACCCAGTCGCCGCAGATGCCGTGGATGTGGTTACACGGATAGGTCGCAAGGAAGGTTTCGGGCGGGACGCGCAGCCGGGCGAAGGCATGCGGCCATTCGATGTCCGTCGTCTGCGCCTTGGCCTCCATCCTCTCCTGCTCGAACTCGACGAAGTCACAAGGCACGATCGCCAGCCAGTACTTGCCCTGCTTACGCGCCAGCCGAGCCATGGTCATCGGGCCGGCCCCCGCGAAGTACTGCACCGAGGCCCCGCCCGCGGGATAATCGGGTATCTCCGGATAGAAGCTGACCTTCTTCAGGTTCTCCGCCGGGTCTGCCGAGCGTGCGGCGAAATAGGTCGCGTGTGTGCCCGAGTTGGCAAAGTACCACACGTCGTCGTCGCTGTCATAATGGCGGATATCGGCGAAAAGGCTGGTCTGGCCTGCCGACAGGTGCTTGAGCAGCTCCATGGTCAGCGCGCCATCCATGTCCGCTTCGGTCGCCGCCACAATCGGCTCGTGGGGGCCCTCCCAATCATAAGGATCGTTCAGGAACGCCTCGGTGATGTCCATGGTAGCAAAGTAATCGGTCAGATCGCCGTGCGCTTTGAACCCGACGAAGTCCAATCCGCGTTCAGACATGATCTGCCGCACCGCATGGTACGAGCGGATCTGCGTCTTGAGCTTTTCGGGCGTCAAAGCCTTGCCGTCGTACTTGATCGACCCGACCCGTTCCTCCAGCCAGCGGAGCGCGGCGGCGGCCCTCGCCTCATCGACCCGCTCGCTCCAGCGGACCACGTCATACTGCTCGATGTGTTCGACATCGACCCCGAACAGGCTGCGCCACTGGTCCAGGTTGGCTACCGCGGTGTACATCCCCAACGGGCGGCCGCCAAACAGACCGTAAGTCTCGCCGCGCAGGTGGGCCAGCGCCCCGGCCGCCCGCACGTAGGTCATGACTTTGGCCAGGATCTCCGGGTCCTCAATGCTGCCCCAAACCCGCGTGTAGGTCAGCCCCAACTGGTCCATCGTGCCGGCACTCGACAGCATGGCTACCATGCCCGGCTCGGACGGGTGCAGGTTGCAGAACAGCAGGTAAGGCCCGGGAGCGAAGGTGGTAGCGATGGCCGACAGGTGGGGGAAGGCCCAGATGGCGTAATTGAGGATCGTCATGTCGACGCCGCTCTCTTGCATCCGCCGGCCCTCTCGCCGCGCTCCTTCGGGCGTCCAGATGATCTCTTCGCCGGCCACGACCTCCACCTGCCCGGTGGCCTCCAGCGTTGCAGCCAACCGGTCCTGGTAACGCTGGTTCAGTTCGACGAGAGTCTCGTGGACGTACTTCCGGCCATCCGAGAACGTAAGAATCCCGACCTTGAATTTCCGAATGCCCATAGTGGACCCCTTGTGAATTTCGGCCTTGACGCGCCCCGGTGCGTTTGTTACAATTAGCTCAGTTCAGGCTTCCCCGATGAGTTCATACCGATTCTGCCAACCTGGAACAGGAGCAATCATGTCCGGCTACCGTTTTTCCGAATCGTCGCTGCCCCGGCCCGCGGGAGAGAATGAGATTCTCCTCGTGGCCAGCGGAGATCTTCGACACCCTTACAACCGGTCGACCTGGCCCGCGCAGGAGGCCATGGAGGCGAAGATCGCGGCCGCCCTGGCAGCCGAAGGCTACACGCTGCGCCGCGCCCACGCTTACGACCCGGCGGTCGGGCACGGGTACATCTACAGCCAGCGCATGGGCATGGACATCTTCAAGAAGATCGATCCGGAAGCGCCGCTGATTGTTGCCGAAGCCGAGTGGCAGTACAGCCATCACGTTCTGGCCGGCCTGCGCGACCATCGCGGGCCGATCTTGACCGTCGCCAACTGGTCGGGCCTGTTCCACGGCCTGGTGGGCATGCTGCAGCTGAACGGCACGCTCGTCAAGGCCGGCGTCAAATTCAGCACCCTCTGGAGCGAGACCTTCGACGATGACTTCTTCAAGCAGGGCCTGCGCGATTGGCTCGAGGCCGGCACGATCGTGCACGATGACAGCCACGTCAGGCCGCTGGACCTGTCCGAACTGCCGGTGCAAGAAGTAAATCTGGGCCGGCAACTGGCCGCCGAGATCCGCCGCGAGAAAGCCATCTTTGGCGTCTTCGACGAGGGCTGCATGGGCATGTACAACGCCATCATCGAGGACGAGCTACTGAACCCGCTGGGCATCTATAAGGAACGGCTCAGCCAGTCGGCCCTGGTGGCGGCCATGCGCACCGTCTCCGATGCTGACGCCTGGGCCGTGCGCCGCTGGCTTGTCGAACGCGGCTTTACGTTTGTCACCGGGCCGGATCCCGTCCGGGATCTGACCGACGAACAGATTCGCGAGCAGTGCAAAATGTACGTGGCTGCCGCGCGTATGGCCGATGAGTTCGGCTGCGCGGCGATCGGCATCCAGTACCAGCAGGGCCTCAAGGACATCGCCCCGGCTTCCGACCTGGTCGAGGGGCTGCTCAACAATCCCGATCGACCCCCGGTCTACCACCCCGAGACCGGCCGCGAGCTATATGCCGGCCGGGCGCTGCCCCATTTCAATGAAGTCGACGAGTGCGCGGGGGTGGACATTTACGCCAACAACCTTGTCTGGACCGCGCTGGGCCTTGACCCGTCATCGACGCTGCACGACGTGCGCTGGGGCGAACGCTACGCCGGCGATGGAATCGACGACTTTGTCTGGGTGTTCATGATCTCGGGCGGGGCGCCGGCCTCGCATTTCATCGACGGCTACGCCGGCGCCTCGAGCGAGCGCCAGCCTTTCGACAGCTTCCCCTCGGGCGGGGGCACGCTGAAAGGCGTCAGCAGACCCGGCGCGCTCGTCTGGAGCCGCATCTTCATCGAAGGTGGAGCGCTGCATGCCGATCTCGGCCGGGCGACCGCCATTGAGCTGCCGCGCCGGGAAGTCGAACGCCGCTGGCGGCTGACTACGCCCGAATGGCCGATCCTGAATGCCGTTCTGCACGGTGTGACGCGTGATCAGATGATGGGCCGCCACCGCGCCAACCACATCATCGTCGCCTATGCGCCCTCTGCCGAGCTGGCGGACCGGGCCCTGGCGGCCAAGGGAGCGCTGTTCGAAGCGATGGGCATTGCAGTGCATCTTTGCGGCATCTGAAGCCTGGCTCGGACCACGAGGGGGCGGTATGAGTAACCGCCCCCTCGTCGCGCAGCCGGTCAGCAGGTTACTGTTGGCCCTTGTAATCCATGGCCCACAGGTTCGGCATGGTCTTATAGTTGTCCTGCGTGACGAGGCGGCCGGGCACCAGGTACTTCTTGACGCCCAGGGTCTCGCCGTTCAGCAGCTTGATCGCCGTGTCCACGAATGCCACGGCATGGTAGTAGGCGTCGTACGAAGTGACGGCGTCGATGTAGCCCTTCTCCAGAGCCGCGAGGCCCGGCGGGTTCACATCCTGGGCTGCGATCCACATATGCTTGGGATCGCCCGTGGGGGCCAGCTTGCCGGCTTCCTGCAAGGCCTTCTCAACACCCTGGAAGGCGTAGTCGCTGGCGACGAACATGCAGTTGGCTTCCGGATGGGCCTGCAAGGCGTTGGCTACGCCCGTGTAGAACTTGTCGGCGGTCCATTCGGTCGGGACCTGCACGATGGTCTTCCAGGCGCCGGTTTCCTTCTCAACCTGCTGCCACCCCTGCGACCGGTAGACCGCGTTCATGTCCTTCAGGTCGCCCATCACTTCGATGCACTGCGGGTTCTTGACGTTATTCTTCTTGAGGATGTCCGCAAAGGCGCGGGAGGTGGTGAGGGACTGTGTCAGGCTGTCGGCGCCGACATGGGCCGACGGCTGGAAGCCCGACGATTCGCGATCGAATGTCATGAACGGGATATTCGCGTCCGCCGCTGCCTTGGCCGAGGCGCCGATCGCCGCGGCGTCCTCGGGACGGGCGCCGACCAGGTTCACATTCTGGTTCATCAGGTCCTGAATGTTGGAAGTCTGGCGCGGTACGTCGCCGTCGGCTACGTTGAAGACCCACTTGATGTTGAGCCCGGCCTTCGGGCCGGCCTCTTTGGCGTAGGCCTGCATGTAGTCCTGCCAGGCCTTAATCAGGACCGCGTCCATGCGGTTCCAGCTGAAGCCGATGGTCGCGTCCTTCAGCTTCTGCGGTGCGGCGACCTCGACGACTTTCGTGACCTCGACCCTGACTTCCTGGGTTACGACCTGCGGCGGCGCAGTGACGACGATGGGCGCCGACGTGACGACGATGGGCGCTGACGTGATGACCTGCGGCGGCTGCGCAACGGGCGCGGGAGCGCATGCTGCGAACACGGGCGTCACGACCAACGCGAGAAGCACGAGAAGACTGAGCCTTTTCATCCTGACCCCTCCATTTGAGATTTTGGTACCAGCGACAACTGACAGAGTGTTTCATACCGGCGATTCATGCTGCGGTCTTCGATCACCCCCCTCCGTCGTTCGAGCGCTGAGAACCGGAATGCTAACCAGACGCAGCCGGTCAGGCCGGTACCGTAGTAGTCAATTCCTCGTCTTTGACCACATGCACCCGGGCCATGACCCTGGACTTCATGGCATCGGCATACATTGCGAGGAAGATGATCCCGCCTCGTACGAACGGGTAAACGTAGGGCGAGGCGCCCAGGTGGGTTAGCCCGTTTTCCACAATCACGAGTGTCAGACCTCCCATCACCAGGCCGGGGATGATGCTGCCTTCGCCGCCGAACAGGCTGATCCCACCGACCACCGCGGCTGCGATGGCCGTAAACTCGTAACCCTGGCCCAGCCGGGGATGGACGTTGGAGATCTGCATGATCTGCAGGGTGCCGCCCGCACAGACCATCAGCCCGGACATCACGAAAGTGAGGAACCTGACCCGCTTGACGCGCACCCCCAAGCGAGCCGCCGCTTCGGGATTGTTGCCGATGGCCATCACGTGCCGGCCGAAGATAGTCCGGGTGACCAGCAGGTGCACCAGCACGAGGATCACTGCAGCGGTCAAGATGATGAACTCCTTGAACAATCCGATCCTGCCGAACTGTTGGAGCGCCGGCGGTATGTTCTGGACCAGGCCGCTGGTCAGCCACAGGGCGAGGCCGCGCAGCGCGAACATCATCCCCATTGTGGTGATGAGCGGGTTAATGCCCACCACGACGATCAGCAGGCCATTCACAGAGCCCAGCAATGCGCCCATCAGCAGGATCAGCGGGATGCCGATGGCGACCGGCAAGCCGCGGTTGAGCATCAGGCTGTTGGCGAGGGCCAGCGACAGAAACAAGATCGAGCCGATCGAGATATCGATGCTGCCCGTCATGATCACGAGGGCCAGCCCGGTCGCCATGACCAGCCAGGGCGCGGAGTTGGCGAGGACGGTCAGGATGTTGCTGAGGCTGAGGAAGTTCTCCGTGCCGAGCGCAAAGAAGATCAGCACGAGCGCGAAAATGATCGCGAAACCGTACGACATCAGGAAATCCCGCAGGTTGAGCTTTTTCACCATTGAGGCCTTCCTCCCTAGCGATTCCCGGCTGCTGCCGCGACAAGCTCGTCCTTGTCCGCCGTGCCGGGCAGCTCGCCGGTAATCCGCCCGCGATGCATCACCAGGTAGCGGTTGCTGACGCTCATGATTTCCTCGATCTCCGACGAGACCACCAGCACGGCCGTGCCGCTTTGGGCCAGCTCGGTGATGATCGTGCGGATCTCGGCCTTAGCGCCGACGTCGAGCCCGCGCATGGGTTCGTCCATGAAAAAGATGGTCGGATTGCGCTCCAGCCAGCGTCCCACCACCACCTTCTGCTGGTTGCCGCCGCTCAGGGTCGCGACAGGCTGGTCCAGGCCGGAAGTCTTGATCGCCAGCCGGCTGACGAACTTCTCCGCCAGGCTCGTCTCCAATCCGCCGTTGACAAGCGGCCAGAAGCTCGTGACCAGGCCGCGCAGATTGGCCAGCGAGATATTGGATTTGAGCGACATCGGGAGCAACAGCCCTTCGTCGCGGCGGTTCTCGGTCAGCATGCCGATCCAGTTCATGGCGTCCTTGGGCTGGATCGGCTTCAAGTTGCCGTGATCTCGCACCGTGATCTTGCCGCTGTCGATCGGGTCGAGGCCGATGATCGCCCGCAGTAGCTCGGTGCGTCCCGAGCCCAAAAGCCCCCACAGCCCCAACACCTCGCCCTGGTGCAGCTCGAAACCGATGTCCTGCAACACCCCCGTCCGGTTGAGCCCTTCGACCTTCAGCGCCAGCTCACCGGCCTGGCCGGCTTTCTGGCCGAAGTAGCTCGTGACCTCTTTGGCGCCGATCATCATCTGCACGATGCCCTGGTAGGTCAGGTCCTTGATCATGCCGCCGCCGACTGTCTCGCCGTTGCGCAGCACGTAGGCTCGCTCGCAGACGCTGAAGACCTCATCCAGAAAGTGCGTGATATAGATGACGGTAACGCCTTCGGCCTTCAGCCCGGCGATCACCTCGAACAGACGTGCCTTTTCCCGGCGGGTCAGGGAGGAAGTCGGCTCGTCGAAAATGATGATCTTCGGGTGGATCAGCAGCCCCCGGGCGATCTCGACGATTTGCCGGTCACCCGGGCTGAGATGGCTGACTCGCGTTCCGGGCGGGAAATCGCAGCCCAGCCGGGCGAGCGCCTGGGCGCTCCGCTCGTTGGTGGACCGGTAATCGATCAGGCCGGACCGTGTCGGAAATGTGGAGATGAACATGTTCTCGGCGATCGTCAGCGTCGGCAACATGGCCATTTCCTGGTGTACGAAGGCGATGCCATACCTGGCCGCGTCCAGCGGGCTGTGAATCTCGGCGGGCTCGCCGTGAATGTAGATCTCGCCCGAGTCCGGCCTGAGCACCCCACCCAGCACGTTCATCAGCGTGCTCTTGCCCGCGCCATTGGCGCCGATCACCGCCAGCGCCTCGCCCGCGTAGGCCTCGAGGTCGACGCCTCTGAGGGCCTGAACGCCCGGAAAGCTCTTGCCTATGTTCACCATGCGCAAGCCGACAGCGCTCATGGCTACCTCCTATCTCCGGCGCAAAGAACTCAGCCAGACGAAGACGATAATAAATACGCCCTTGAGGACCAGGGTCAGATAGTACGAGACGCGAAGCATATTCATGCTGTTCGAGATCAGGGTGATGAGCAGCGCACCGAGCGCTGCGCCGAGCGGGCTGCCCACGCCGCCGTAGATGCTCACCCCGCCGACCACCGCCGAGCTGATCACGTCGAGGACCACGTTCTCGCCCGCCATCAACGCCGAGGCGGACATCAGCCGGCCGACGGTGATCACGGCAGCCAGCCCGGCCGTCATCCCGGCGAACGCATACGTCCCGAAGATCACCTTTTGGGCCGGCACGCCCGAAACCCGGGCCGCCCGGGCATTGGTGCCCACGGCGTACAGCCAGCGCCCGAAGAACGAATTCCTGAACAGCACGTAGAAAACCAGCGTCAGGAACACTACCACCAGGACGTGTACGGGCACCCTGCTCAGCCGGTATTGCACCGTGTCCACAAATGACATCGGCAGGTTGGCAATGCTGACCGATTCGGTGAGCCAGGTAGCCGCGCCCACCGCAATGAACTGCATCGCAAGGGTCACGACGAACGGGATCATCCTGAAGTAGGCGACCGAATAGCCGTTGATGGCACCGACCAGCGTGCCGGATACGATCATGATCAGAGCAGCGATGAACGGATTGCCGCCGCCTCGCATGAAGAGCGCCCCCAGCACCCCCGACAGCGCCAGGTTCGCCGGCAACGACAGGTCGATGCCGCCTCCAACCAATACCGCGGTCATCCCCACCGCCATCAGCGCCAGGGCCGACGCCTGCTCGAGCACGTTGATGGCGTTCCTGGTCGTCATGAAGTTGGGGGTAAATATGCCCAGGATGACCACTACGACCACGAGGATGACGATCGGCAGGATGGCGAGGAGACGGTCGCGCGTCATGGCCCGCGCGCGGCGGTCGCCTTCCGCAATCGAAAACGCATCGGACTTTTCTGCAGTGCTCATGGTCGACTCTCCATCCCCGGTCTCAGCACAGCGTGAGAGAGCCTGATCGGTCGGAATCGGGAGATTTAAGTTGCGCTCAGCCGCCAGCGACCTGGCGGAACTTCTGCAGCAGGGCCAGCCCCTTCTGCATGCTATCGGCTTCGCAGAGGATCTTGATCGGGACAAGCTCGCCTGCCGCCAGAACGTTTTCGATCATGGCTTCCTGCGCGCCGGGCTCGGGGTAGTCCAGCTCCTTGATGGGATCCGGACATTTGTAGAACATCACGCCGGTGCCCTTGAAGATCCTGGCGGCGGCCAGCGCATCGTCCTTGGGCCCGATCTCAACCAACCTGACGTTAGGGATCGTTGCCACGTCCTGATACACGTTGTTGGTGTCGCCACATGAGTGCCAGTGGATCGCCTCGAAGGTCTGGCCATAGTTGATATGGACGGGCAGGATGAGCCTGCGGTA
>Ga0315273_10002787_pt1 | contig 20812 bp, 21 predicted proteins | sample YL17G02_0_MG_FD_205753 | JGI IMG/M metagenome (GOLD analysis project Ga0315273, IMG submission 205753) | Sediment microbial communities from Yellowstone Lake, YNP, Wyoming, USA - YL17G02_0 | ecosystem: Environmental > Aquatic > Freshwater > Lake > Sediment | place: USA: Wyoming | collected... | reverse complement strand
CCGAAGTCGAGTACACGGATACCGTCCAAAACTCCTTGACTCATATGGTTCCTCCTTATTAATGGTTAGCGGTTTTTAGCCTTTATTAGTAATAGTCTCCCAGCCGGGCTGGAAGTGATGCGATTTAATTTTAGCACACTCAGCCACACGAATTCTGCATCAGCCGGATATAGAAATTGATCATTTCACGATAGCTATCTATGGAGATGCGCTCGTTGACGCCGTGGATGGAGGCCAGCTCCTCAGCGGGTATGCGCTGCGGCACGAAACGGTAGCAGCTGGACGAGAAGCCGGTGAAGTAGGTGCAGTCCGTCCTGCCCAATACCAGGGTGGGCGCCACCAGTGTACCGGGCAGGGTCTCCCGGATGGTCTTATTGAGTATGCCGAAGCTCCAGCTATCGGTGGACGAGGCGGGCGAGGGCTCGAAGATGTTTTTCATAATGGGTGTGACCTTTACGCGGGGGTCCCCGATGACTGCCGTGACCCTTTTAATGACGCTTGCAGTAGTGTCCCCCGGCAGTACGCGGAAATTGATAACGGCCGTGGCCAGCATGGGCAGGATGTTGTCCTGGGGGCTGCCCCGGAACATGGTGGGCGCGGTGGTGGTGCGGATGGAAGCATCGGTGACCGGTTTGGCCGCCAGCTTGCCTTTCACTATTGAACGGAACAGCCACAGGTTGGCGAAGATCATCTTGTTGGGGAAGGGCATCTCGGGCCCCAGGTATTGGAAGAGCGCGGCGGCCGGGCCGATAAGGCGCGCCGGGAATGGCTTAGCCTGCAATTTAGCTACGGCTGTGGCTACCATGCCGACGGCGGTCTGGCGGGGCGGCTGCGCCGCGTGGCCGCCCGGGGCTTCGGCGGATAGCTCCAGCGAGATGTAACCCTTCTCAGCAGTCCCTACCAGCGCTACCCACGAGGTAAGGCCGGGCACCAGCCCTTTTACAGCGGCTCCGCCCTCGTCGATCACGTATTCAAATTGCAATCCCTGCGATTTGAGGAATTCGGCTATTTTGGCGGCCCCTTCCCTGCCCCCGACCTCCTCGTCGAAGCCGAAGGCCATGTATATGGAACGGGCGGGCTTGAAGCCGTCCTTGAGCAGGTATTCTACGGCCTCCAGCATGCCCAGCAGGCTGCCCTTATCATCCAGCGTGCCGCGGCCCCAGATGTGGCCGTCGGCGATAGCGCCGGAGAAGGGGGGGTGGGTCCAGCCATCTTCCGAGACTGGTACCACGTCCTGGTGCGCCAGCAGCAGGATGGGCTTCATGGCAGGGTCGCTGCCCTTCCAGGTGTAAAGCAGGCCGTGCTTATTGACGACCTGTTTATCCAGTGAGGAATGAACCCGCGGGAAGGCCCCGGACAGGTATTCACAGAAGCGGGCAAGCTGTTCAAAATCTACCTGCGACTCATCAAGGCTGGAGACGGTTCGGCACTGTACTGCCCCGGACAGGCGCCCTGCCGCTGCATCTATATCAACGGGGTATACGGCTGTGGAGTCAGCTTTGACCTGTTTCGATTTGAAAGCGGAGGTTTTTACAGCTACGATAGCTAACAGGATGAGCAGGAGCGCTGTCAGTGATGAGATTGCGATGCAGATGGCCATATTTCCGCCTCCTCTTGGTTAAATACGGGCAAATTCTATCACAATATGCATAATTGCAACCACGCCGTTGATGTAGTATAGTGCGGTGAATTTGTGGGCAGGCCATTTAATGTTAGGAGGTGTATGTTATGGCAAATGAGAAAGGCGCAGGCGATGTGAAGGAATACAGGACAGGCGGGTGGCGGGCGCATTACGTCCTCATCATCTGCACACTGCTCTACGCCATCAACTACATGGACAGGCAGGTGTTCTCGGTCATCCTGCAGCCGATGAAGATCGAGCTGGGACTGACCGACGCCCAATGCGGCCTGGCATCGACCGTGCTCATCCTGGGCATGGCGCTCTTCTCCTTCCCCATCGCGCACATGGTGGACCGCTGGAGCCGCAGGAAATCCATCGGCATCATGGCCATGCTGTGGAGCGCGTTCACCTTCCTGACCGGTTTTGCTACCAATTTCATCACCGTGCTCATCCCGCGCGCGTTTGTGGGGTTGGGCGAAGCGGGATTTGTGCCGGGCGGTACAGCCATGATCAGCGCATCCTATGCCAAGGAAAAGCGCGGACGCGCGCTGGGCATCTTTCATATAGCAATACCTTTAGGCGCGGCGGCCGGCGTGATGCTGGGAGGTATCATCTCGGCCAAGTTCGGCTGGCGCACACCTTTCTACTATTTCGCCATACCCGGCGTTATCCTGGGCATACTGGCCTTCTTCATGAAGGATTACAAGACGGTGGAAGATGCGGGAGCGTCGGCGGGCGTCAAGGGCTTCTTCGTAGCACTGGGCAACGTGCTCAAGTTGCCGACCGTGAAGTGGTTTTACCCGGCACTGGGACTCTCGGTGTTCATGTCCACAGCGGTGCTTATCTGGCTGCCCAGCCTAATAATGCGCGTTATGAACGTCACGGAAGCCAGCGCCGGCATGCTGGTGGGTGGTATCGGCCTGACGGCCATCATCGGCGCGCCGCTGGGCGGATGGCTCTCCGATGTCTGGCGCAAGAAGAACCCGCGGGGCAGGATGTACGTCCCGGCGGTAGCCTACCTGATAGGCAGCATGCTGATCGTGATTGTGATACTTACCAAGTTTAGCCCCGTGGGCATCGCACTGGCCGTGCTTTACGGCATCGCTGCTTCAATGGCGGTGCTGGCCTTCGCAACGGTGTCGCAGGATATCGTGCCGGTGGCGCACAAGGGACTTTCCATGGGGCTGGTGGGGTGTTTGCCCAGTATCTCTTCGGCGGCGCCTGGGGTCCCTGGCTGATAGGCTGGATTTCCGACCTGCTGGGCGGCGGCCCCGACGGCCTGAGCATCGCTGTTATGCTCTCCTCCGTAATGGGGTTATTGGGCGGCATATTCTTCCTCATCGCTGCACGCACGTACCCGGCCGATGCTGAGAAGGTCAGGCAGGAAACCCTGCTGGCTGAATCGTAATTAAAGGCTGGACGGGAGAGAAAGATACCCGCAGACAGGGCTGTTGCCGCTGATTGCATACGCCTGGCCGTGATCAAGACGCCGCTGGGCGATATGCTGGCGGGTGCGGCAGGTAACGCGCTTTGCCTGCTGGAATTTACCGACCGCCCCATCCTGGAAGCCCAGTTAACGGCTATACGCTCTCTTTTTGGGCTGATAGTTGTCAGGAGCGGGCATGCGCTTTTCGATGAAGTCCGCGGGCAATTGGACGCGTACTTTGCCGGCACGCGCACCGCTTTTACAATTCCCCTCGAATATCCCGGTACGGATTTCCAGCGCAAAGTGTGGCGGGCCTTGCGGGATATCCCTTGCGGCCAGACCAGGAGTTATGGTGAGATAGCCCGGGCAATAGGTAATCCCGCGGCAGCCAGGGCAGTCGGCAGGGCTAACGGCTCCAACCGCATAGCTATTATCATCCCCTGCCACCGCGTTATTGCCGCCGGCGGAGGCCCGGGCGGGTACGGGGGAGGGTTATGGCGCAAGCAGAGGCTGCTGGAACTGGAACGGAGCCTGACGCGCTGAACGGCAGTGAGGACAAGTAGATATCAATTACCTTGCGCTGAATACCCGCTACGGGTTAAGATATGCAGCAAAACGGAAAGGAGGAACAGGCATGGGTTTACTCGATGGTAAAGTTGTCGTGATTACGGGAGCGGGGCGCGGGCTGGGCAGGGCCGAGGCGCTGCTCTTCGCCTCAGAGGGCGCTAAGGTGCTGATCAATGACCTTGGCGGAGGTTCGGACGGCACGGGAGCGGCATCGGTCCCGGCCGACGAAGTGGTGGCCGAGATAAAGAAGATAGGAGGCCAGGCGGTGGCCAACTACGATTCGGTATCCACCTGGAAGGGCGCTGAAAATATCATCAAGACGGCGGTGGATTCTTTCGGGAAAATAGACGTCCTGGTCAACAATGCCGGCATACTGCGCGACCGCATGGTCTTCAATATGACCGAGGACGAGTGGGACATCATCCAGAAGGTGCACCTCTACGGACATTTCTTCTGCACGCGCCACGCCTGCGCCTTCTTCCGCCAGCAGAGGAGCGGACGCATCATCAACACCTCTTCCCAGGCAGGGCTGGGCAACCTGGGACAGGCTAACTATAGCGCGGCCAAGGAAGGCATTGTAGGCTTCACGCGCACCGTGGCGATGGATATGGGCAAGTACGGCGTGACCGTCAACTGCATACGGCCCATCGCAGCCACGCGCCTGACCGTGACGCCCGAACTGCAGGCTGCCATGGAAAAGAAGGCCAAGGAAGGAGGCGGAGGGTTGGGACTGGATATCGGCGCGGAGTTGAAGAAAATGGCCCCCGAGCACATCGCCCCGCTGGTGGTCTACCTGACCACCGACGGAGCCGCAGGCATCAACGGCAAGACCTTCTTCGTGGGTGGGGGTGAGATCGGCCTTTACTCTGAGCCAACCATCGTAACGAGTATCTTCAAGGACGGCGTCTGGACCGTTAAAGAGCTGGCCGACCTGATGCCCAAGAGCGTTGCCAAAGGCATGTTGCCGCCGGCACCGCAGCCGGCGAAATAACACCGCTTATATGTCGGTGCAAGGAGCTGAGCGACGAAGCAATCTGTCAATAGCTAAAGCTTTTGGCGGTGAGATTGCTTCGCTTCGCTCGCAATGACATGTATGGGAGGCGGGTTTTCAAACCCGCCCGGAATAACATTTGCGGGCGCACCTGAAGGTACGCCCCCACGATTGACACTATTATGACCAAACAGCGTTTAGATAGCCTCCTGGTCGCCAGGGGGCTGGCTGAAAACAAGATCATAGCCCAGGCGGTCATCATGGCCGGCGAGGTGAGCGTAAACGGCAGCGCTGTGAGCAAGGCCGGGACGCTGGTGCCGGAAGATGCGGACGTGCAGATGAAGGCCAAGATGCCCTACGTAAGCCGGGGCGGGCTGAAGCTGGCTCACGCACTACAGGAATTCGGGATTGATGTCAAAGGCATGGCCTGCCTGGACGTGGGGGCTTCCACGGGAGGCTTCACCGACTGCCTGCTGCAACACGGCGCTGAGAAGGTTTATGCCCTCGATGTCGGCTACGGGCAGCTCGATTACAAGTTGAGGCAGGACAGCCGGGTGGTTGTCATGGAGAAAGTCAATGCGCATTATCCATTCGACCTGCCGGAAAAGATCAGCCTGGCCACCATTGACCTTTCCTTCATATCGGTCAGCAGTGTTATACCAAACGTGCTGCCCCACCTTGAAGCGGGCGGCGGGATGTTGATACTTTTCAAGCCGCAGTTCGAGGCGGATAAACAGGACGTGGGCAGGGGGGGCGTAATCAGGGAGCCGGCTATCCACGCTAAAACCATCAGTAATTTCATTATATGGATGAATGAGAATGATCTGAGCCTGCTCAACCTGGTGGCCTCGCCCATACTGGGGGCCGAGGGCAACCGGGAGTTCCTTATTCACCTGAGGCCGCTGGAATTATGAGCTTCAGTAAAATTGAGCTGCGTGACCTGGCCATCTGCTGGTTGGCGCTGGGTTTCTGTTTTTCCCTCCAGTACCTGATGCCCAGCCGCGAAATCCCTTATTCGCAGTCGCTGGTGCGGTTCGCGGTTTATTTCGGAGTGGCCCTGATAGGCATTGGCACGGGCTTCCTATTCCACGAACTGGCGCATAAAGGCGTAGCGCAGCGCTTCGGCTACCATGCCGAGTTCCGCATGTGGAAACTGGGACTGATTATTGCCGTGGCCTCCGCCCTGCTCAGCTTCGGACGTTTCCTCTTCTTCGCGCCGGGCGCCGTCTATACATCCACATATAAGACGCCCGACCCCAGGGAGGAGGGGTTCATCTCCGCCGCCGGCCCGCTAACCAATATCGCGCTGGCGGGCCTTTTCTACCTGCTGGCCGCGGGTACAGGTTATGCTGATATCTGGAGCGTGATAGGCAATTTCGGATTCCAGGTCAACCTCTGGCTGGCCGCCTTCAACCTCATACCCTTCCCGCCGCTGGACGGCGTCAAGATACTGCGCTGGAACAGGGCTGCATGGCTGGCGCTGGCCGTGCTATCATGGGGACTGCTGGCATTACTGATGTTTGGAGTTATCAACGGATGAGACATTCGGCGGTTATACTGTGCGCTGACGAGATGATGCTGTCCGGAGAGGTTTTCCTGCCCGAGGAATGCAACAGGATATACCCGGCCGTCTGTATATGCCACGGCATACCGGCGGTTCCTTATAGCCCCTATGAAAAAGGCGGCTATCCCGAACTCGCTGCCAGGTTCTGCCGCGCCGGATTCATATCACTTGTGTTCAATTTCCGCGGCTGCGGCCCCAGCCAGGGCAATATAAATATGGTTGACTGGACCCACGACCTGTCAGCGGCTATCGACTTCCTGGCGATGCTGCCCGAAGTGGATAAAAACAGGATTTGCCTGCTCGGGTCGTCGGGTGGGGCGGCCACCTGCGTTTATATGGCGGCCAGGGACAAGCGCGTACATGCCGTGGCTACCTTGGCCTGCCCGGCCGGGTTTGACTTCATGGCCGGCGGCCATACAGCGGACTCGCTGATCAGCAGGTTCAGGGAGATCGGTATCATCAAAGATGCAGATTTCCCTCCTTCGGTGGAGAAATGGCTGGAAGGGTTTAAAACAGTTACGCCGATAGAATATATTGACAAAATATCGCCAAAGCCGCTCCTGCTGGTACACGGCGACCGGGACGATGTTGTGCCGGTCGCGCACGCCAAGAAGTTATTTGAAAAAGCAGGCCAGCCGAAAGAGCTGGTCATCTTGCCCGGCGCCGGGCACAGGCTGAGGCAGGACGAGCGGGCCATCGATACGGCCATGAACTGGCTGATAAGGGTGGCAACATAGCAGATTGGCCGTCAGCTACCAATTTGGGCTTTGGTATGGTAAATTATTGACATAGTATCTACAGCTTATGGAAATTTGATAACAGGAGGCAGAGAAATGCAGAAGTTGGTCTATCTGACATTGGCATTGATCATCGTTTTAAGTACAGCATGTGTTACGTTTCTCCAACCCGGGCCTACCTCTCCCGGCGGCACAGCCACCGGCGGAAACAAGCCGGCGGCATTTATTGACCGGATATCGCCCAGCAGCCTGAACTGGGGGGAGTCAGTTAGCTTCAGCGGGCATGGCACCGCTGCCAGCGGCAGCATCACTGCCTACCGCTGGCGCTCCAGCATCGACGGGGACCTGAGCAGCATGGCGAATTTTGATACAACTCAACTGTCACCGGGCAAGCATATAGTGCTGTTCTCGGTGCAGGACAGCTCGGGCAACTGGTCGCAGGAGACGCAGGGCACGGTTAACCTCATAACTGAAGCCGCCGCTGACACCGGCGATACTGGTGACGCGGGTTCTCCATCCCCTGATACAGGTAGCGGCGCCCCAGCTCCAACACCGCCGGTTATCAACAATTTTAATGCCGCACCGGCAAGCATTACAGCCGGCTCCAGTTCGACTCTTAGCTGGAATGTCGGCAACGCCGTGGCCGTCACCATAGATCATGGCGTAGGAAGCGTGGGCCTGACAGGCACCAGGACTGTGTCGCCGGCTACCAATATGGTGTATACCCTGACCGCTGCCAATACGGCTTATTTCAGCCAGGCCACCGCCCAGGTCACGGTTACCGCTGCTGCGGCAGCGCCGAAGCCAGACCTGATCATCGAAGATATATGGAAATCTGGAGATAAAATATATTACCGCATCAAGAACCAGGGCACGGCCGCAACGCCGGCTACGGTATCAAAATTGACCATTGATGGGGTGGTGAAGGCTACCGATCCGGTGCCGGCACTGGCCGCCGGCGCTGCCAGTACACAGTATTTCAGCGGCTATGCCTATGCTTGCAGCGGGGTATCGGACAGCGTGGCGGTCACGGCCGATTCTACCAATGTTGCCATGGAATCTAACGGAGGCAACAATACAATGACCAAGACTTTTAGCTGCCTGGTCTTCGCGCCTGTGGGGCCGGTGCTGGTTCTAGCCAAGCCTGACCTGATCATAACCGATATTAAATACGGCCCGGCGCCGTCCAACACGATTAAATTCACGGTGAAGAATGCGGGCACATTGAATACAGGGGCATTTAATATCAAGCTGTATGTCAACAACATTGCGATGGATGTGGTCGCTATCCCGGGTGGCCTGGTGGCCGGAAGCCAGGCAACATTCACCTTCGGTACTTATCACCATGTATGTATTATCGGGTCTCATGCCACGATCAAAGTCGTAGCCGATTACATGGGGATGGTCACCGAGTCGGACGAAACCAATAACTCGCGTTCCGAGTGGTGGGGCTGCCCGCCCGCGCCGTAAGTGTGCCTGAAGTTGATGAAGGTTCATCGGGCTGCGCGCTATGCAGCTACTCTGGCAGGCAGACGCGGTTGCTCCCTTCCCGCTTGGCCGTATCCTTTGCGGCACGTTCAGTACATTGACCGTGACGCTGTAAAAGCCGTATAATCGCTGTGTAAACCGATGCACGATTTGCACGAAAGCTGCGGCATTTTCGGTATCTATGCCCCCGGAGTAGATGTAGCCCGCGTAACTTTCTTTGCCCTTTATGCGCTTCAGCACCGCGGGCAGGAAAGCGCCGGCATTGCTACCGCCGAGGATGGCAGGATCTATATCCACACGGATATGGGACTGGTTTCGCACGTATTTACCGAGGAAGAGCTGGTCCGCCTCAAGGGCAATATCGCCATCGGGCACAACCGCTACTCAACCACGGGGTCCAGCATGGCCTGCAATGCCCAGCCGGTGCTGGTGGGCACCACCGATACCAAGCTGGCGCTGGGTCACAACGGCAATATCACCAATTCTGCCGCTTTGCGGGCCAGCCTTGAGGAGAAGGGTTTTGTTTTCAACTCCTCCACCGATTCGGAGGTCATTGCCAACCTGATGCTGTCTTCCCCGGAAAAGGATATCGAGGCCAGGATAAAATACACCATGCGCCGCCTGCAGGGCGCCTACTCCCTGGTTATACTGGCCAATGACAGGCTCTACGGCGTGCGTGACCCCATGGGCGTCAGGCCCCTCTCGCTGGGCAGCATAGACGGTGGATGGGCGCTGGCTTCGGAAACCTGTGCGCTCGACCATATCGGCGCCCAGTTCGTCAGGGAAATCGAGCCGGGCGAGATGGTGACCATCGACGGCAACGGTGTGAGGAGCACGCGCATCGAAAGCGAGCGCCGGGCACTGTGTATCTTCGAGTATATTTACTTTGCACGCCCGGACAGCCTGCTTAACGGCAAGCTGATCTACTCAACCCGTGAAAATATGGGCGCCATCCTGTCACGAGAGCACCCTGTGGATGCCGATATCGTGATCGGCATACCGGATTCGGCCACAGCAGCCGGCATAGGCTACGCCAGGGCCTCGGGGATTCCTTACCACGAGGGGCTGATCAAGAACCGCTACGTGGGGCGCACCTTTATTGAGCCTGACCAGAGACTGCGGGAACTGGGCGTGCGGCTGAAGTTCAACCCACTCACGCAGGAGATATCCGGCAAGCGCCTGGTGGTGGTGGATGATAGCATCGTGCGCGGCACAACTACACCGCGCGTTATAAACGTGTTACGCAAGGCCGGCGCTAGGGAAGTGCATATGAGGATCTGCGCTCCGCCAATACGGTACCCGTGCTTTTTTGGCGTTGATATGGCCACGCGCTGGGAGTTGATCGCAGCCCAGAAGACCGTCCCCGAGATCAGGGACGCCATCGGCGCCGATACGCTGGGATACATCAGCATGGACGGCCTGATCGAAGCTGTCGGCCTGCCCAGGGAGAATTTCTGCGCAGCCTGCTTTACCGGCGAATACCCCATGCCGGTACAACTTGAAATGGACAAGCTGCAACTGGAGACTCTACCATTACCTTCTGCAAGGAGCCTCAGTGAAATCGAGACCTAAAGGAGCTTACGCCCAGGCGGGCGTGGATATATCCGCCGCTGATAAGACCAAAGACTTGATTAAGGACCTGGTGCGCCCGACCTTTGGCCCGGAGGTACTCACCGATATCGGCCATTTCGGCGCCTTCTTCAAGCTCAGGCAATACTCAGACCCGGTGCTGGTATCCAGCGCCGACGGTGTGGGCACCAAGCTCAAGCTGGCCGTGCTGATGGAAAAGCACGATACAGTGGGCATGGACCTGGTCAACCACTGCACCAACGACATACTGTGCTGCGGCGCCAGTCCGCTTTTCATGCTGGATTACGTGGGGCTGGGCAAGCTGCAGCCGCACAAAGTGGCCGCTATCGTCTCAGGCCTGGCGCAGGCCTGCAAGGCGGTCGACTGTGCCCTTATCGGGGGCGAGACGGCCGAGATGCCCGGCATGTACAAGGCTGCCGACTATGACCTGGTGGGTTTCATTGTGGGGGTGGTAGAAAAGGCTAAGGTCATCAGCGGTGAAAATATAGTTGAAGGCGATATTGTGGTGGGGTTGCCCTCCAGCGGCCTGCATACTAACGGGTATTCCCTGGTGCGCAAGATTTTCGGCATCGACCGTGACGCGATAGCCCTGAAGATGATCTATCCCGAATTGGGCCGGACCCTTGGCGAGGCGTTGCTGCAACCGCACCGCTGCTATCATAACGAGCTTAAACCTTTCCTTGACGAGATACACGGCCTGGCGCATATCACGGGTGGTGGTTTGGTGGGCAATATCCCGCGCATCCTGCCCGCAGGCTGCTCAGCGCAAATAGGCCGGGCCTCATGGCAGGTGCCGTCCATTTTCGAGCTTATTCAAAAAAGGGGCAGCATAAAAGACGAGGAGATGTTCCGTGTTTTCAATATGGGTATAGGCATGGTAGCCATCTGCGGTCAGGAAGCGGCGGATAAGATGTTGTCCTCCATGGCGGATGCCCGGCAGATAGGCAAGATAGTCAAGGCCAACGGCAGCGAGAGAGTGATAATACAGTAAAGGAGGTGTTCTATGCGTGCTATCCTGAGCGTATCAGATAAGGCCGGCCTGGTTGATTTCGCCCGGCAGTTGAAGGATTTGAAGGTGGATATTTTCAGCACCGGCGGCACCAAGAAATCGCTGGTCGAAGCCGGGCTGGCGGTCCACGGCATATCAGATATCACAGGATTTCCGGAGATACTGGACGGCCGCGTAAAAACGCTGCACCCGATGGTGCATGGCGGCATACTGGCAAGGCGCGACCAGCCCGGGCATATGGCTGAACTGGGCAAGCATAAAATCGAGCCGATCGATATGGTGGTGGTCAACCTTTATCCCTTTGTTGAAACTGTTGCCAAGCCCGGCGTAACCATGGAGGACGCGCTGGAGAATATAGATATAGGCGGCCCGACCATGATACGTGCCGCGGCCAAGAATTTCCCGGCGGTTCTGGTGGTGGTTGACCCGGCGGACTATAACATGCTAATTGAGAAACTCAAGGGCGGGCAGGTGGACCTGGCCGTCCGCAAGAAGCTGGCACAGAAGGCCTTCCAGCACGTGGCGCTCTACGACACTGCCATCTCCCAGTACTGGCTTGAGGGTGAAACCTTCTCCTCCGACCTGACCATCGCCCTGCATAAGATGTACAACCTGCGCTACGGCGAGAACCCGCACCAGCATGCGGCCCTGTACGAAGAGAAAGTGGCAGGGCAGAAGCCGTGGGGCATTACGCAGGTCAAACAGCACTCCGGGGCGGAGCTTTCCTTCAACAATTTCCTGGATATCGATTCCGCCTGGAACGTGGTCAGCGACTTTGAGGAGCCCACTGTGGCCATCATTAAGCACACTAACGCCTGCGGGTTGTGCAGCAACAACGACCTGCCGGAAGCCTACCGCAGGGCGCTTTCCGGCGACCCCCTGGCGGCCTTCGGCGGCATCGTGGCCGTCAACAAGGTCATGGATATAGCGCTGGCCAGCGAGGTGGATAAGACCCATTTTGACGTTATCATAGCTGCGGGCTACAGCGATGAAGCGCTGACATTGCTGGGACGAAAAAAGAGCTTCAGGCTGCTTTCAATGCCGCCGGAAATCCGGGCGCCGAAGGGAAAGATCGTGGAATTCCGGCCGATAAGCGGTGGGTTCCTGGCGCAGTTGAAGGACTTTTACACGGAGGAGGAATTCAAGCCGAAGGTAGTCAGCAAAAGGCAGCCGACCGAGAAGGAATGGGATGACCTCTTCTTCGCCTGGAAGGCAGTCAAGCATATCAAGTCCAACGGCATTACGCTGGCTAAAGACCGTACCCTGCTGGGCATGGGCGCCGGCCAGCCCAACCGCTCGGTCAGCGCGCAAATCGCGCTAGAGCGCGCCGGCGACAGGTCGAAGGGCAGCGTGCTGGGTTCTGATGCCTTCATCCCCTTCCCCGACACCGTGGAACTGGCGGCCAAAGGCGGCGTAACGGCCATCATACAGGTCGGCGGCTCCATCCGCGACCAGCAGTCGATCGAGGCGGCTGATAAATACGGCATGGCCATGGTGTTTACAGGGGTGCGCCATTTCAAGCATTAAGGCAAAGGCAGTAAAATAGCAGGCAGGCGGTGCAGCTATGATGATAATCAACATCGATACGTATAATGAGGCGAGAAGCAAGCTTGCCGACCCTGCTACCAGGCAGGAAGGCATCGAGGCGCTGAAGAAAATCTTGGAGATAAAACAGGCCCACCTGTGGCGGTCAGAGGCCATCGCGCCCTGCTGCGGCAACCTGGGCGGGTTTGCCTGCCAGCTCAACGAGGAAACGGCCCTGCTGGAGAAGGCGTTGCCGCTGCTGGAGAAGGGCGACCTGGACGGCGCAAAGCTGATGCTGGACAGGCTTGCCCTGCTGATAGGTTACGGCATGGGGCAGAAGGAAACGCCGGACCTGATCGAAAGGCTGACCGCACCCCCCAAGCGGGCTCCAGTTTAATTTTAGGTGGGGCAGGCGCTTCCAGATGACGCCTTCGATAGAGCAACTGCCAGGCCTGGTGGCAGCCCTGCCACCCAATATACAAGGCGTATTCAGCCGCCTTTTCTCGGTGGACGTGGTGCAGAGTATTTTACATACGCCGAAGCAAATGCTGCCCTGGGTACGGCGCCAATTCGGTTCAGTAGAAAAAGTCACCTGCCAGGATGTGGTTAAGGTCACCAACCTGGTTACCTTTGAAGGCTCGCTATTTAATCCCCTGCGTTCTTTACGGCCGCACCTTTTCCGGCAGGACAAGTCCGGCAAAAGCCGCGATTTAAGCAAGGACGATGACCCTTTCTCCACACCGCTTGTAAGCACGACGGAAGATCCCTTCGGCAGGGTTGAAGGAGAATACTGTATCACCGCCGGCAATGTTGCCAGTTATGAGCAATACCACTGCGTGGTCATATTCAAGAACCCCGACCCCCTGGATTTTGGTTGCGGCGAGGTTGCAGATTACATCGAGACCGGCTGGAGGTGGATGCAGCGGGCCCATGAATATGACCCTGCTGCCCGCTACGGCCTTTTCCTCTGGAACTGTAACGCACGCGCCGGGGCCAGCATACCGCACGGCCATGCGCAGGTCGTGCTGGGCAGGGGGTCCCATTACGCCAGGGTGGAACAATTGCGGCAGGCCGCTTTTGAGTATAAGGCTAAATATAGCAGCGATTACTTTGATGACCTGTTCAAAGTGCATGAGGCGCTGGGTTTAGGGTTCCAGGCCGGTGATGCAAAGGTAATAATCTACCTGTCGCCGCTCAAGCTGAACGAGGTGATGATACTTGCGCCGCGCCTTAGCGATGCGTTGGAACATAGTCTTTACCGCGTGCTGGCCTGCTTTCGTGACCGGCTGGGGGTAAAATCGTTTAACCTGGGCATCACCTTCCCCCCGCTGGATGATGAGCCCGGCTGGGAGGGATTTCCCCTGGTTACCAGGATGCTCGACCGCGGCAACGCCGGGGATTTATCATCTGACATAGGAGCTATGGAATTTTGGGGCGCCAGCGTGATCAGCAGTGACCCGTTTGAGACTGCTATGGCTTTACGTGCCGCTTTTAAGGCCGGCTAAATAGACTTGGGCATTGGTCAGCATCCGTTATATACTTATATCCTGATACTTGGGAATTTAGAATACGGTGAAGCAATTGAGTGAACATCATCATGGTAGTCCCGGGGTCGCTGCCAAACTGAAATACGGTGTAATCATCACAGCAGCGATACTATTATTGGAAGTTGCCGGTGGCATAATGTCCAATAGCCTGGCGCTGTTAAGCGACGCCGGGCATGTTTTCGCTGACGGAATAGCGTTGTTGCTGAGCTGGTACGGGGTCAGGCAGGCTGAACGTCCCTCCAGCAGCCGTATGACATTCGGCTACCATAGGGTGGGAGTAATTATTGCTGTCATCAATGCCGTCAGTATATTGGCAATAGCCGGCATCATTATGTACGAAGCTTATCAACGGTTTTACCACGAACCCGAGATTAACAGCGTAATGATGCTGGTGATAGCTGTTATCGGTTTGGCAGCCAACATATTCGTAGCAAGCTGGCTTCATAAGGAACAGCAAGAGAGCCTCAACATTAAAAGCGCCTTCTGGCACGCCATCGGCGATGCCCTGGCCTCGGTCGGCGTGATAGCAGGCGCCATTATTATAATGGTTACAAAACTTTACTGGGTAGATGCGGCTGTAAGTGTGCTTATCAGCCTTATTATAGTCTTCGGGGCCTGGGGTATTTTTAAAGAGGGGACAAGGATTCTGCTTGAAGCATCTCCCGGAGATATTAAAGTCCGAGATGTTGTAAGATCATTGAAAAGCATCCCCGCGGTTCGAGACGTGCATGATATACACGTTTGGAGCATTTCATCCAACCTTCATGCTATGAGTTGCCACGTGATGATCGACGATTGCCTCGTGAGCGAGGCCGAAGACATACGCCGAAGGGTAGAGGACGTGGCTCGGGATAAATACGGCATTGGCCATTCCATTATACAAACGGAATGTACGGAATGCGGGAAAGGGGACCTTTTCTGTAAAATGACGGTGAGTAACCTCAATCATAACCACGAATAATAACGACTGAAAATGAGGAGGCAGATATGAGCAAGCGGCAGGCTATTATACCCAAAGGCTGGGAAATCTACGAGCACCTTACCTTCGCCCCGGCGGTGCGCAAGGGCAATATGCTTTTTGTGTCCGGTAACGACGCCACCGAGATTGATGCGGAGACCGGCAAGCTGGTCATCAAAGGTGACATCGCGCAGCAGTACAGGACCATTTATGAGAAGCTGAAGATCGTCCTTGATACGGCAGGCGCCACCTTCGATGACGTGGTCTGGACCTGTGACTATATCCGCAGCAAGGAGGGCTACAAGGGCACGGTAGCAGTGCGGCGGGAGTACTTTGGTAATAGCTTTCCTGCTTCTACCGGCATCGTGGTCAAGGAACTGCTCAGCCGGGATGCCCTGGTGGAGATGGACGCTATAGCCATACTCGACTAATAGCATGAAGAAGGCCCTTGTAATCGCCCACCGCGGGTTTACGCGGTACTTCCCGGACAACACGCTGGAAGCCTTTCGTGCTGCTCGCGAAATAGGGGTGGACGGCGTCGAATTGGATGTGCAGGAGACGGCCGACGGCAAGTTCGTGGTCTTCCACGACGACAGGATAGAGGAAAACAGTATCAGCAGCCTGAAATTGGAGGATATTGAGCACTTGAGGGTTGGCGGTAGTTACAGGATACCGACCCTACAGCAGGCGCTGGAAGTACTGGGCAGAGGACTGGTGCTGCTGGTGGAGCTTAAACAGGCCAGGTCGCTGGAGCAATTCCTGTCGCTGCTGCGCCCGCATGTTGATGCAGCCTTCACGGTGCTGGTTTCCTTCGATGCCGCGCTGATTGGCAGGCTGTCAGGGCTTGCCCCTGATTTTACGTGTGCAGTGATCAGTGACCCTTCAGATATAGGCGGTAACCTATCAGAGCATAAAATGGCGGGATTTATCCAAGTGCGCGGCGATACGGTGAGCACTGAAATGGTAAAAACGGCGCGCGCAAGGGGAGAACTGGTTTTTGCCTGGGACGGCGGCAGCGAGGATGACCTGAGGCGGGCTTTGCGCTGCGGTATAGACATCATCATGACCGACCGCCCCGATATTGTAATCAGGGAGATCAGCAGGCTATAGGCGCGGCTTGTGCAGACGCTGGTTAGCCAGCTTGCAGGCCGCTGGGGAGATATCGATGCCGATCCAACTGCGGTTCAGCCTTTGGGCCACGGCGAGCGTAGTGCCGCTGCCGCAGAAGGCGTCCAGCACCGTGTCGCCTGCATGGCTGCCCGCCCTGACGATGCGTTCCAGCAGGGCTTCGGGCTTCTGCGTGGGATAGTCCAGGCGCTCGCGGCTGGTCCTGCCAACCATGTTTATCTCCCAGTAATCTTTCATCCCCACGTCCGTGTACCAGCCGGCCTCGTCCTGGAATTCCTTGACGCCCTGGAAGCGGTACGGCTTAAGGCCGCGGTTATAGGACTTCTCACGCAGGCCATTGAATGTATAATCGGCGGTTTTGGAATAGAAGAGGATAATATCGTGCTTGCGCGAGAAACGTTTTTTGGGGCTGGCCCCTCCCGACCTGTAACACCAGGCTATTTCGTTCTGGAAGTTGCCGTAGCCGAATAAATCCTGGCCATCCAGAAGCACCTTGACGTAGTGTGAGGCATGCCAGTCGCAGTGATAGTAGAAGCTCCCGGTAGGCTTCAATACCCGGTGCAGCTCCCTGAGGCGCGGTTTCATATAGGCGAGGTAGGTGGCGACGTTTTCAAATCTATCCTCGAACTGCCTTTTTTCATCTTCGTTTCCGGCGGCGCTATAGTTGCGGTTGGAATTAAAGGGCGGGTCGATATAGATAAGGTCGACGCAATCAGCGGGGAAAGACTTCAGCTTGACAAGGCAATCCCCGCAGTAGATGACACCGGTCTTCATGGTTGCCATTGTATCACGCGGGATGTCGTTTCCGTCGTTTAATGCTATCATTGGATGAAATCACGCATACAGGCAGGTTTGAGTGAGAGAATCATTTATTAACCAGTTGAAGTCGTTTATCCTGCCGTTCACGGCGCTTTTCATAATCCCCGTGGCAATATTATGGGCAACCGGGTTCAGGATTGGCTGGGGGTTGGGGATGCCCTGGGATGCCGTGGTAGTGCTGGCGGGTTCGGTGCTGATGGGAAACGGGCTTTACTACCTGTTCATGACCATCTGGCTATTCATAAATATCGGCAAGGGTACGCTGGCGCCCTGGTGGCCTACCAAAAAGCTGGTTGTCATCGGTCCTTACCGCCATGTGCGCAACCCTATGATATCCAGCGTCTTGATGACCCTGCTGGGCGAATCGATCGCCTTCGGTTCAATTGGTATTTTCATCGAGTTCCTGTTGTTTTTCGGCATTAACCATATTTATTTCGTATATTCCGAGGAGCCCGGGCTGGAGAAAAGGTTCGGCGAGGAATATATAACCTATAAGAAAAACGTGCCGCGCTGGATACCCAGGCTGCGTCCGTGGACGGGTCAATAAAGGAGTGGAACATGGCGTTTCAAAAATCTGACCTGGTGAATTTCTATTCCCATTTGCTGGGAGCGGTTGCGTCGCTGGCCGGTTACATCGTACTGCTGTGCAATTCCTCCGGCTCTATAACAAAGATCGTCCTGTCCAGCATATACAGCCTGTGCGCCGTCTTTATCTTTGTCTGCAGCGCTGTTTATCACGGGCAAAAGGCGGGCGAAGATGAGCGCAACCACTGGCGCAGGCTGGACCACATAGCCATTTTCTTCATGATAGCGGGCACGTATACACCCATAAGCTATATTTACCTGGACGGCTGGTGGCGCTGGGGCATCATAGGTGCGCAGTGGCTGTTGGTCATACTGGGGTTGGTCTTCAAGCTCGTTTATATACATGGCCCGCGCTGGCTGACCACGGTGATCTATGTCCTGATGGGCTGGATGCTGCTTATCCCTTTGAACCAGCTGCTGGCAGCCATGCCCTTGAACTCGGTATTGCTGCTCCTGGGCGGCGGCATTGCCTATACGCTGGGGGCGGTGTTTTACGCTGTCAAGAAGCCCAACCCCTTCCCGGGCATCTTCGGTTTCCATGAGATCTTCCACCTGCTGGTAATACTTGGAGCGGCCTTGCATTACCTGGTGATCTATATTGCTATTAAAGGCTAATCGAAGCGGAGGGCGTAAGTGAAAATCGAAATCCTCGGTGCGCATAATACCGAGACCGACCGGTTCAGGCTGCCCTGCCTGCTGATAGACGATGAGATAGCGCTGGATGCAGGAGGGCTGACCTCTTCGCTCGCGCTGGAGAAGCAACAGTGGATAAAGGCCGTGCTGCTTACACACCATCATTTCGACCATATAAAGGATTTGGTTATGCTGGGGGCCAACGACAGCATACCGCCTTCGACCGTTGACGTTTACGGCCTGCGCGACACGCTGGAGGCCGTTTACCTCTACCTGCTGGACGGCAGGATGTACAGGGACTACACGCAATGGCCGTCAAAGGAACAGCCCAGGCTGCGGCTCAAGCCCACAGCGCCGTTTCAGCAGCTTCTTATCCAAAACTATGAGGTCATGCCCTTGCCGGTAAGCCACACGGTCCCTGCGGTCGGTTACCTGGTTAAAGCAGAAAACGGGAAAAGCATATTTTACACCGGTGATACCGGCAGCGGGTTGTCAAAGTGCTGGGAGCGCATTATGCCTGATGTGCTTTTCATCGAGGTCACGGGACTCAACAGGCTGGAGGAGGACATGACAAAGCTGCGACACCTGACGCCTGTGCTGCTGGCGGAGGAACTTGTGCAGTTCCGCAAGCTGAAAGGCTATATTCCGAGGGTGATAATTACCCACCTGTCCCCGCTCTACGAAGATGAATTGAGGGGAGAGATTGCGGACGCGGGCAAGATGCTGGAGATGGAACTGGAGGTCGGGTACGAGGGTCTTACGATAGAGGTGTAGCGGCGGGTTTTTAAACCCGCCCGATTGCCGACACAACTCAAGCTACGCCCCTACGAAATACATCATCTATAATTTAGTGACGTCGAACGGCACCTGCTTGCCGTCAGACGTGTAGTCGTAAAAGCCCTTGCCTACCTTGCGGCCGAGGCGGCCTGCCTTGAGCATTTTCTCCATGAGCGGTGAGGCAGCCACTATATCGCCGGCGCCAAGCGCCGCGAATGACCTGCCCACGCGCACGTAGGTATCGATGCCGGCGTTGTCGGCTATCTCGAAGGGACCGATATTCCAGTTGAAACCGTAATGCATGCCTTTATCCACGTCTTCGACCGTCGCGATGCCTTTCTCCACCAGGGCCAGGGCCTCGCGGAAGGCGGCGCCGCTAACGCGGTTCATGATGAAGCCGGGTATGTCCTTCATGACCTTAACGGGGTACTGGCCGATAGAGTTGATGAAATCCACGCTTTTCTTGAATACGGTGTCCGAAGTCTTCTCGCCCTTGATGACCTCTACCAGCTTCATCATGGGCACCGGGCCGAAGAAATGCAGGCCTACCACCCTCTCTGGATGCTTTGTCAGCGAAGCCAGGCGGGTGATGGGTATGCTGGAGGTATTGGAAGCCAGGATTGTTTCAACCGGGCAGGCAGCGTCGAGCTCTTTGAAAAGCTCCTTCTTCATATTCTCATCTTCGAAGACCACCTCGATGACCCACTGGCATTTGGGCGCGATGGCAAGGTCTTTCACCACGTTGATCCTGTCCTGCACTGCTTTAGCGCTGTCCTTGATCTTTCCCTTGCTGGCCAGCTTCTCTGTTGACCAGCGAATCTGGGCCATGGTCCTTTCCAGCGATTCCGGGTTGATATCCTGCAGGTAAACGGTATAGCCCCCCTGGGCCACGACCTGGGCTATTCCTCCTCCCATGAAGCCTGCGCCGATGACCAGAACGTTATCCATATCTAAATCTCCTCTTGCTAATTGGTTCTGCCGCGACCCGACTTGATAATTGTGCATAAATTGGCCGGATTTCGCAACAGACGCTGCAACCGGTTGCCCGGAAAACACCCCGCCGTCCTTTGGTATATAATAATGAGCGCTGCTGATCAAGGCCGCCCTGATAGAGACGGCCGTCAAAATATTATTACGGAGGTATCCATCATGCCATTGGTTGAATGGACGCTTGATGAAAATGTCGCTGTGCTCACTATGAACAGCGGAGAGAACAGGATCAATCTCAATTTCCTCAATGAATTGCTGAAGGCCCTTGACGATATCGAAAATAAGACCACTGCCAATGCGCTGGTGGTTAAGGCTGCCGATGCAAAGATCTGGTGCAACGGTATGGACCTGGACTGGCTGGTGCCGGCTGTAACCAGGAAGGATCCCGATATCGAGAAGTTCTTCGATACCCAGGATATGATGTACAGGCGTGTGACCTTCTATCCCATGATCACCGTGGCGGCGGTGACCGGCCATGCCTTCGCCGGGGGCGCCATCCTGGCATGTTCCTTCGATTTCATGTTCATGCGTGCCGACCGCGGTTTCCTCTGCTTCCCGGAAGTTGACTTGAATATACCGTTCCTGCCGTATATGGACGCCCTGATCAAGAGGATGATGCCGATGCACAAGGTGATGGAGGCGGAACTTACTGGCAAGCGCTTCACAGCCGCCGAATTGGAGAAATTCAACTTGATACGCAAGGCCTGCCCGTCGGCTGATGAAACGGTCAAAGAGGCCGTCGCCTTCGCCAAAGGCCTGAACAAGAGCAGGGTAATAGTGCGTGAGATGAAAAAGGTCATGAACGCGCATATCGGGCAGTTCATGGACCATATCGTCAGGCCAGACCTGCAAATGGGC
>Ga0315273_10002786_pt1 | contig 20813 bp, 13 predicted proteins | sample YL17G02_0_MG_FD_205753 | JGI IMG/M metagenome (GOLD analysis project Ga0315273, IMG submission 205753) | Sediment microbial communities from Yellowstone Lake, YNP, Wyoming, USA - YL17G02_0 | ecosystem: Environmental > Aquatic > Freshwater > Lake > Sediment | place: USA: Wyoming | collected... | reverse complement strand
CCGATAGAAATAGAAAGAGTTGATAAGATTTGGCAATTTTTTTCCTGGGACCTTGCGGCCAAAATGGTACCAAGTCAATTTCCGGAGCGGTAGAAGGCGGAGTTTCAGCAACGCCCTTAGCCCTTGTTTCGCCTATAGGCCGGGGTTGCGGGCGAACAGCTCGCGGATGAACCCGAAAAGGCCCGTGGTGGTGCCGGGGTTGGAGCGCGGGGTGCGGCCGATCGGCGCCTGGTCGATATTCACCACGCGGTCGATGTGCTCGGCTCCTGCTGGCCCTGGAACCGCAGGCCCATGCAGAACCGGCACGCTTTCGAAACGGTCAGGGCACACAGCGCGGAGAGGCTCACCCCGGCGATGGTGACGGCGCGGCTGGCGGGGTTGAGCTTGGCGCCATGGCACTCGGGGCAGGCTTGAAAGGTCATGAAGCGCTTGATGTCCTCCCGGGTCTGGGTGGAGTCGGTCTCCCGGTAGCGGCGTTCCAGGTTCGGGATGATGCCTTCGAAGGGTTTTGTGAAGCGGATGCGGCTCGCACCGCGGTCGAAATAATACGTGATCGGTTCCGCACCCGAGCCGTGGTACAGGATCTTCTGGAACCGTTCGGGCAGGTCCGTGAAGGGCGTGTAGATGCTGGTGCCGTAGTGGGCGGTCAGCGCTTCAAGGAACTTCGGCGTAAAATCCCGTTTGTGATTAACCTTGGGCTCTGGGCAGTTGCAGCAGACGGCGAAGTTAACATAAGGCCCCATATCAGAAGCTGAGCCAACCCAGTGCCGGACCTTGATCATAAAATCTTGCAGCTTGTTTCGCCTATAGGCAGGCGGGGAGGTCGGCCTTGGACGGTGCCGAGGGCTTTCCGGTTGGCATAATCCTCCACCTGGTATTCACTCTCCCTCAAACCGCGCAGTTCCACACTCCCCTGCCAGGGCTTCCCTTTTTCCGGACTGAAAAAGGCGTAGTACATGGCGCCGTACCTGAACGGCTCCGACCGGATCCGCCGTGACGGCCTGGTCCAGGAATGGCAGCCAAGCGGTATTGGGGGTGGTCCCGCAGGGACAGGTCTGGGTCACACTCTGCGTCTTGAGCTTGCGGGTGGTTTCGAAAATGATCCGGTAAATCTCGCCCACAGAGTTAGTGGAGTCGGCCGGCGACTGGTGGCGATGTTTGGGGTTGTAGCAGGGAGGCGCCGAGTAGACGTTGTCGAGCTTGTGTCCGTCAAAATCCCAATCGCGTATGAATTTGTCGGTCAATTGCCTCTGGTACTCCCGGACCTCCGGAAGAGCCGGGCAAAGGACGGCCTGATCGCGAATCATCCGGGCGTGTTTTCCATTTTGATCCAGAATGAGCCAGTCCGGGTGATCGCTCACTACCTTCGAGACCGTATACTTGTGGGGCGGGTATTGTCCGATTCCGTCTTCCACTCCCAGTGGCAGCCACCAGAGTTGCGCAAGCATTCCCTGCCGGTGATACTCCTCCACCATTTTTTTGATGGAATCGCCCGGGAATGTGTCGGCCCGCGGCTCCCAGTCGCCGTACCTGTCAAACCAGCGGTCGTCCAGGGTTGCCCACTTGATGTTCAATGCTTTCAGCTTCGGAATGATTCCCAGCATCTGCTTCGGGGTTACATCGAATTCATATCCCCAGCCGCACCAGCTGATCTCACAGGCCTGGTCCGTGGGCCGTGGGATCTGCCACCCGTCTTGCTGAAGGGCTTGCGAGTAAAGACTCAATGGTTCATAAAAGTCACCCTGGTAGACGGCAATGAAAAGCGGAGGAAGAGAGTAGCTCTCGCCCGGTTTCAGTTCCAATCCGGGTTCCAGCGAGAGGGAGGCATCCACGAATCCGGCACTGTCCACATTCACAGGCATGAGCACGGCCAGAGGCCGCGGATCGAGGTGTCCGATCGCTTCGCCCATGGTTGCATTCCAGAACGCAGCCACCGGGATGCCGCCTCCATGTCCATCCGGTGTGGGTCGACCCAGGAGATTGGACCGTGAGAAGCTTTTATCAAGCCTGAGAATCTCATCCTTGCCCCACTCCGAACTCGAGCCCTGGAAGGACCACAGGTCATAGGGAGGAGATGCCGGTTCCGTCAGGCCTGCGTTCAGATGCCGGGAGACGGCCCGAATCTTTTCCAGGACAAGCGTCCCCGAGCCGGTATTTCGATAGCTGATACGCAGAATCGCCAATCCGGGAAAGCGATCCTGCACTTCCACGACCTGTTGCTTTTCCAGGATCGCTCCCTGCGGTAATTCCACCCTTCCGGTCATTTGGATCCGGCGGCCGGAAGTTTTTTCGGAGTCGGCCACGATGGCGTGCGGAAGATCCATCGCCGGTTTGGCAAGTTCCTTGCCGCCGCTGGACACGGCATCGGCCAGGGAGGAGGTGTCTCCGCCGGGATCGTCCAGGCTCAGCCGCTTGCCATCCTTCAAAAGATAGGCCCGAATCACTCCGCTGGTGTCGATCTCAAATCGGGCGGCAGGGGATTCCAATGCGATCCTTCCGGAGGCCTCTTTTTCCACCGTGACCCGGGTTAGCGGAGGAGCCGCCGGAGTCGGAGCGGTATCCTTCCGGCAGGCGATTACCAGGCATAATGCAGGCAGGATGAATGCGCAAAGCCGGATCGATGAGTGTTTGGTGGGCCTGCAGCTTTTCACGGTGTGCCTCCAGTGCTTCCCCGATTCAGATGCCGACATCACGAGTGGGCGACGGCGGCCCGACGGCGCCCGTTATGGACCAATATCGATCAAAGAACAGGCAGGTCAAGTGAGAACGACCCCAAAAGGTCCCGTTCCCGCACAGCGGGAGACCTACTCCGGTCTTGAACGATAAAAATCGACATAATAAATAAATATATGTTAAATTCCGCAAGAGTTTTAACTCACTTATTGTTTCTTTATCAAGATTTTCGGATAATTTTTGGAGGAAAGGGTCGATCGTTCTGACCAGACACCTTGAAGGTGCAGGCAAAAGGGGGAAAGTATGTGCGATCATTCTTCTCTCACTCGCCGCCATTTTCTGAAAACCGGAGGGGTTGCGGTCCTGGCCCCCAAAGCCATGATCCCGGAAGAAACATCTGTCGTAGCTCAGGTGAGTTCAACACCATTTGCATTGGCCATGCGGCCACGCCAGCTTTCGCCAAACCTCTTCTTGCTGGAAGATACCTGCAACGTTTACCTGATCAAGGATGGAAGCAGCGGACTGCTGATCGACTTCGGGTCCGGCCGGATGCTCGATCTGGCTCCTGAACTGGGTGTTTCGAAAATCGAATGGCTGTTGCATACGCATCACCACCGGGATCAGGCCCAGGGAGACCACAAGGCCGTAGACCGCCGAATCCCGATAGCTGTTCCTGCCTACGAACGTTACCTGTTTGAAGATGCCGAGAATTTCTGGAGAAATCGGCGCATTTATCATCTCTATCACGTGCGCAACGATTTCTTCACCGTGAGTCGGAACATCCCTGTAGGAGAGGTGCTGCGGGATTATGCAACATTTCGATGGAAAAACTACGAGTTCTACGTATTGCCCTCTCCAGGTCACACCGCCGGCTCCATCACATTGCTGGTCACTATTGACGGCAAGATGACGGCTTTCACAGGCGATCTGATCCACTCTCCCGGCAAGGTGCAGACGCTGCATGATCTGCAATACGATTACGGTGCGATGGACGGAGTCGATCTGGCCGTTCATTCTCTCACCAGGCTGGCCGATCGGAAGCCGGAGATGGTCTGCCCTTCCCACGGGGAACCTTTCGCCGAGCCGCTTCCCGGCATTTCTCAATTGATCAGCAAGTTGGAAAACTGGTTTCAGTACTGGCGCGAAGGGTCGCTGACCATCCGGAACGAACCCTTTGCCGTCAGTCCGCATCTGGTTGCCAGCAATCTCACCACCGCCTCCTTCTACGCCATTATCAGCGACAGCGGCAAAGCCCTGTTTCTCGACTACGGTTCAGCCAGTTCGAACGTTTTCAGCAAATTCAATGCGGCCACGAATACTTTCGACCGCATGCGATTTGTGGAACACACGATCGATATCCTGAAGGCCCGCTATGGCCTGAAATCCATTGATGTGGCGATGCCCAGCCACATGCACGACGACCACATCAACGGCTTCCCGCACCTGACCCGGCATTACGGGACGAAGATCTGGTGTTATGAAAACATGTTCGACATCCTCGAAAATCCCCGGGGCCGCAACCTCGGTTGCATTCTCAGCGAACCCGTGAAGGTCGATCGGGCATTTCGTCACAAAGAGAGCTTCCGGTGGGAGGAGTTTGAGTTTTCCGTCGTGCATTCTCCCGGGCACACCGATTTTCAAATGGCTCTTTTTGCCACCATCGATGGGACCCGGGTGGCGTTCACCGGTGACGCATTTTTCAGCAGGAGCGGGCAGCCGGGAACCGATGAGACTATTCGCCACAACCTGATCTACCGGAACGATGTGGAGAGCGACAGCCACCTGAAATCGGTGCGAAACATACTGGAATTTGAGCCAACGATCATTGCTCCCGGCCATGGAGCTCCTTTCCTGCTCAACAAAGATGATGCCGCGAAGCATGTGGAGCGGCTCAAGAAGATGGAAGAGCACATGAAGTCACTTGTGGCAGGGACGGAGGTCAATTTCGGACTCGATCCCTCCTGGGTGCACATCTATCCATATCAGCTGCTGTTGCTTCCCGGACAACGCAGGACCGTTGAGGTCCGCGTCCGCAACCATTATCCGCGACCCATGAAGATCGAGGCTGCCCTGATCCTTCCCGCCGGCTGGAGCTGTCAACCTCAAGTCTCCAGGTTCGAAGTGCCCGCCAAGGGAAAGGCCAAGGGAGAGCTGGAAATATCCATTCCTGATAACTGGAAGGGATGTTACGAGCGGGTCGCCATCGCCGCCGATATCATGGCAGACGGCAAGTATATCGGGCAGATTGCCGATGCGGTCGTGGATCTGCGCCCCGAGCGGAAATGGTAGTGAAGGGGTGGAGTGTCCGACGCCTTGCAGGAATCCCGATGGATTGGACACAAACGATTGATTTGCATCGCCCTTACAGCAACAAGCCCGCCTGCGGTGTTCCCAACAGGAAGGGAACATGGATTTTGGCGTGCAATTGAATTTATCGTTTAAACTATTGATACAGATCAACATCTGCGCATTTCATCCGATCATGTTCCTTAGGAGGGCTATTCCAGGATTGGTGGCTCAGCCCAGGGCGTAAGCCCTGGGAATCGTCGCCGACTAGAGGAGAGCCCTGTAAGGGCGGCACAGAAGGTATGCGAGCCTCGAGTCCATCAGGCTCCGTGTGAGGTAATGAATCAGTATTAATCGGCCGGAAGAAAAATGAAAACAAAGATCCTATTCCATGCAAACGCTCTGCTGCTTCTGCTGCTGCCCATGGCTTTGCCTGGGCAGCAGACATCCGAGCCTCAAAGGAGATCCATGAATAAACTCTACGAGCCCGAGCGGGTCAGGGAGGCAGTGCCTGCCGAGCCTGTTCCGCAGGAAGTCCGGGCCCAGTTCCTGCGCCCGGGAGAACTGTTGGCGATCCAGGAAAAGTCCCCTGTGGCTTTCCAGCCGGTCGGCACCCTGGAGTGGCATGGGCGGCAGAATCCCATCGGCTGCGACGCCATCAAAGCCGAACGTCTCGCGATCGAAACCGCCAGAAAGATCGGAGGCGTGGTCATGCCTGCGGTCTATTTTGCCGCGGATGCTTATCGGGATACCGGCAAGGGGTATGGGCTGGGAATGGATCCGGAAGCCGGCTTTCAGCTGCCCGGATCTTTCTACCAGATCGATACCGACCTGCTGAAGCAGTTCATGCTGAACGCCTGCCGCAATTATCTTGCCAGGGGATTCAAACTGGTCGTCATCGTCTCCGGGCACAACCCTCCCATTCAGCAGAATCTTTTCGACGAAATCTGTTACATTCTGAAAACCGCCGACGGCAAGGAGCCGGTGTTTTTCACCATGGAATACACCACGATCGAAAAAGGCAATCCGAAGAGGAGCAGCGATCACGCCGGCGGATACGAGACCAGCATGATGCTTTTCCTCAACGGCGAGCGGGTCAACCTCAAGGCCAACGAAGGGCAGAAGGAGCCCGATCTTGCCATATACAGCGATTTTCCGGTCAGCCAGGCAACCGCCGAGGAAGGCCGACTCCGATTCAACCTGCAGGTGGAGGGGCTTGCCCGGCTGGTTCGCGACCGGCTGAAGCGGCTGCTTTAGCGGCTTCATTGGAGGCGTGCGATCATGTCGTTTCGGAAAACAGCTCCCCGGATTCTGGTCTGCTCGAATCTCAAGCTCTTCAGTTCCTTCTTCACCCCCGCGCAGCAGGAAAGGTTGAATCAAATCGGCTGCTGGGAACGTCACGCCTCAAGGACCGTTGATGGAAACCTGCGGCGAAAATTGCGCGAAGCGGATGCCCTGGTCACCACCTGGGACAGCCCGGTGTTCACGGAGGCGCTGCTGCAATGGGCTCCTGCATTGCGCATGATCGGCCATTGCGGCGGTGAGGTGAAGAGACGCTTTGCCCGCCCTCTTTTCGAGCGGCTCACCATCACCAACGCCCCCGCGCCCATGGCGCGACATGTGGCGGAACTGGCGGTGACTTTCCTGCTCTATTATGCCCGCGAGATCGATCACTATCGCGAAGCGCTGCGGCAGACCTCCAACCAGGTCTACCAGGATCTGCATCTGACGGGAGCCGGGGAGCAGAGTGTGCTGAACAAGACCGTCGGCCTGATTGGATTGGGCCGTATAGGGAAGGCGGTTGTGGAGTTGCTTGCGCCCTTCGGCACGCGTTTCCTCGTCTACGATCCTTATGTGGCGCAACGGGACTTTTCCCGATGGCCTCTCCAATTCACATCCCTCGAAGAGGTCCTGAAAGCCTCGCGCTTCCTGATTGTAGCGGCGGCACTGACCGACGAGACGCGCGGAATGCTCGACCGCCGGCGGCTTTCGCTTCTGCCCCGCGGAGCGGCCGTCATCAACGTGGCTCGAGGCGGTCTGGTGGATCTCGGTGTGTTGACTGCCGCCGTTCTGCGCGGGCGGCTGCGCTGCGCCCTGGATGTAACAGATCCATTGGAGCCTCTGCCGCTGCGCCATCCGTTGCGCCGGGCGCGCGGTGCGATCATTACTCCTCATGTCGGCGCCATTTCCCGGGCTGTCAGGCAGGATATTGCTGATATTGTACTGGCTGACCTGGAGCGCTTTTTCTCGGGAGAACAGGTGCTGAACCGGGTTACCACTGAAATGCTGGATCGCATGACTTGAAGACATTCCATGATCGCACCCGACATGCCCTTTGATGCGGCGGAACAGATCCATCGAACTTCCCTGGAGTTATTGCAGGATCCCGGGGTTCGTCTGGAGCATGACGAAATATTTCAGCTTGCGCTGAGCAGGGGTGCCCGGGCGGGATCTGGAGCCCAGGTCGTGCGCATCCCCAGGGAGATGGTCGGGGAAGCGCTCGACCTCTGTCCCAAGCACTTTCCCCTTTGCGACAGAATCGGCCGGCCGATCGAACTCTCAGCGGAGGGCGAGTCGTGTTTCTGGTCGGTGCCCGGCATGTCGATCTGGAAAGGAGGGACTCATCGCCCGTTCAACTCCGGCGATATGGCGGAGATGGCGCGCCTGCTCGATCAGCTGGAAAATGTGAGCGTGATATTCGGCATGGCCATGGATGACATCCCTCCCGCCGCCCGGGATGTGGTCGGTCTGAAAATCATGGCGCTTAACAGCCGCAAGCACCTCCGGGTCCTCTGCTTCACTCCGCGCGGCGCGGAGACTTTGAAATCCATGAAGCCAATCGTCGGCGACTATCCCTGGTTCAGCATCGGATTCACCGCTCACGGCCCTCTCCGATGGACGCACCTGGCACTCGACATTTTCAAAAATACGGCTGGCGCTGGGATCCCCGCCACGATCAACGGCGAACCGATGGCCGGCACCTCGGCTCCCATTACCCTGGCAGGAGCCGCTGCCGTCGGGAATGCAGAGATACTGGCCGGCATCGTCGTCAATCAGTTGCTGGAGCCCGGCAGGCCCTGCATCTACAACCTCGGACTGGCCCACATTTTCGACATGCGGACGGCGATCGCCGTCACCGGAGCTCCCGAAAACGCGCTCCTGGCGAGCGCTTCAGCGGTGATGGGGCGATACTACCGGCTGCCTTCCGCTTCATGGGTATCCACCGAAGCCATGCTTCCGGATTCGCAGGCGGCGCTGGAGAAAATGTTTTCTTTTCATGCGCATCTCTCGAGCGGCGTCTCCTGCATCTGGGGGATCGGCCAGCTCGAGTCCGAACTGACAATCTCCCCCGCGCAGGCAGTGATTGACGATGAGATGATTTCTTACATCAGGCGTTTCCAGCGAGGCTTCCAAGTCGATTCTGATTCACTGGCGCTGGAGGCAATCAGAGAAGTCGGTATCGGCGGGTCGTTTCTGGAGACCGGACATACTCTGAGCCGATGCCGAACGGAGTTTTTCCAGCCGTCCCTTTCCTGCCGGATCGGTCGAGGCCGGTGGGTCAGGGAGGGGGCAAAACGAATGGATGAAAGGGCGGAGGAAGCTGCGGACCGATTGATCAACACCCCGGTCGAGAATGGTCTGTCGCATGAACAGCAGAAAGAGCTGGAACGAATCAGCGACTCATTCCTGCGCCAGTCGGAAGTTTTTTAGCTGTCACCGAGAAACGCAACCGCAGATAAGCTCGGGGCGGCATAGCCGTAACCAAAAATATAAGCTCACCGCGGAAACGCAAAGGAATATTGGGACGCGGATGAACGCTGATGCACGCGGATCAAACGTGCTTTTGCTCCCGCCGCATGGGCTGCCTCCGGCAGACGTCTTCGTCCAGGTTCCGCGGGAAAATACGCTCGGAGGTTGATTAATTCTGGTCCGGTTAGGCGAACGAAGCGCGTTTTCCCGCAGAACCTGGACGAAGAGGTCTCAGCGCGCAGCGCTGGCCCATGCGGTGGGAGCAAAAGTTCGTCCGATCCCTATGCATTAGGCGATCCGCGTGAATCCGCGTCCGATTTTATTATCTGCACTGCTAACAGTCAGATTCTTCTCGAATCAGGAAGAAATCTTCAAGCTGCCTTTTTCACGCAGCGCGGCAAGCCGCTTGGGTAAATCCGGCTTAAGCATCTCTTTGGTTGCGGCTTGCCGCGCTGCGTCCATCCGCGGTTTCTGGATTATCACCCGCAATTATTTGCTGGAACGCAGAGTGACTTTTTTCGTCCGCAAATCCCAATCCAAGGTGGTTTTCTGCCGGCTCTTCAGCCATTGAGCACGGACTCGGCGGCCCTGCATGGTGCCTGAGGTTTGCTGCAAGGGAGGAGCAGCGGCAGAACGGGTGTGAATCAGGTTCAGCAAGGTCACCCGGTTCCGCTTGAAACGAGGTCCCACGCTCAGGCGCAGTGTCTGTCGGAAGGTAAAGGGTTCCACCGGCTTATCGATGCTGTGAATTTTCCAGCTCATGCTGCTGTCCGCCGGCGCGAGGCTGTAAAGATCAAGACGGGCGTCGCCCAGAGATGCTTCGCACCGGCTTTGGTCTTTTTTGAGCTGGACGCGAGGATCGAAATGGAGCAGCCATTCTGCACTCAGGGGAGTCTTCACCTCGCTGCTGAAAGCTGTCAGCTTGATCAATCGTCCCTCCTCCACAAAAGGAGCGGCGCGAAAGGCAATCCGGCTTCCCTTCTTTAGAAAGACAGGCGGGGAAAGCACGATCAGGTGATCATCCTTCTCCTCGTTCCGGCTCTGCCAGCGATGAGCCGGCTTGCCGTCCACCTCAAGCGCGTAATTGCCGATCCCCGGGTTATTGTCGAGGTAAACCGCGGTCAGCTGGTATTGCCCTTCCTCACCGTCGAACAGGATAAAGGCTTCGCCCTGAGGGCCGACGACGTATCCATTGGAGGCGTGGGTCAGGCCGCCGGCGGTTTGCAGGGTGTCCGAGTGATAATTGTGAACCGCGCCGCGCGGCAGAAGTTCCACCTCATCAGCCACCAGCAAAAGATCCGGTTTGATGAAAAGCAGGTGCCGGATGAATCGGCGGAGTCCCAGGGCCGGATGGTATGCCCGGGTTACATCGCCAACGGTATAATCGTATGCTGAACCAGCCGCTGCATGGATGACATGGGGGTAATGCTTGAAATGAAGGGCCTCCATGGATCCAAAAGCCGCCTGCTCTCCCAGCTGGCCGACCCCCTTGAACAGCATGGTGTTGTAATTGGCTGTCCGCTTGACACCCGGGTAGAGGGGATCGATGGCCCAGAATTGACCTCGGGCAAAGATCTCAAAGGCGCCCGCATCAGGCGCGGCATGGCCTGTGCCATAATCGAAGACTGCATTCGGGGAGAGCGTCCGGCCCATAAAGGGACCGCACTTGAAACCCACCAGCATGGCATCCGGATCGGTCCAGGAGGAGCGCATCATGACCTGGTCGATTTCCGCAAAGTGCCGGAAGGTGGAAAATGCGGCAGGATCGGCCTCCTTTACGGAAGCATCATAACCGAGCAGCATGAGCCAGCCGTGACTGCCCAGGCCCTGCGGTTGGAGCGCCAGCGTGGTTTTCCCCATCCACTGCGCAGCAGGATCCTTGTAGAGCCCGGCCAGCAGGAACAGGTGCTGCGCCGTGGAAGTCCATCCCCGGCGCGGTGCGTCACCGAAGGTCATGGCCCATTCACTGCCGGTCCGATAGGGCAGCAGGCCGTGGATCAGGTAACCGGCAAAGTTCTTCATCCAGGGCGAGCCGGAGTAATCCTTGCCCAGCAGCTGCCGTGACATCAGGGCATACTTCAGCAGGTATTCCGCGCCATAGCCGGCATAGGCATATCCTTCCAGAGAGCCTCCATCCGACGGCATCACCAGGAAAGTTTTTTCGAAGAATTTTTCGCAGATTTCGAGCCACCGTTCGGCGCGCGGATCAACCCCGGCAAGCGCCGCGGCGACGAAGGCCAGGCCGCATGTGTTGGAGTGCGAGTGGTTTTGAAAATACTGGTTGCGCCACCAGATGCGATCCCGGGTGATCGCCGAGTATTGCTTTTCGGCTTCCTCGCCCAGGAACGCCGCGACCGTCTGCCGTTCCGATGGGGTCAGCGCAGAAAACAGCCAGTCATATCCCAACGACATTCCCAGCAGGAAATGGCTGGGGATCAGGTAAGCCAGATCCTCCTTGGCCCCCCAACGCTTCCTGTCGGTGAGGCTCAGCAGATGGCTCACAGCCAGTTGACGGTCGGCTTCCTCGCCCGTCATCAGCCAGGTGAAGGCCAGCTCCGGCACCAGATCACCCAGGTAACGAAGATCGCCCACAGGTCTCTCACCGCGGGCAACGGCCTTCATCCGCGGCAGCTCCTGCAGGTAGCGTTCCCAGAGAAAGCGATGCGTCGAGTCGATAGCCGCCTGAAGTGACTTCTGCTTTTCCCTCGTCAACAGGAGACGAGGATGGATGTCTCGCCACTGCTCCAGCCCCTTCTGTGGCTCGGGTCTCGCAGCGCCGCCGCCTCCAAAGAGAAACAATCCCAGCAGATAGGAGGCAATCAGCGTCGTCCATTTCAAACATGAGCGCGGCTTCGTCATCACTTGATTCTCCGAATCTCATGAGTTTTTATGATTTTAGAGCCAAACAGAAAGAAAAAGAATGGCACTGACTTGTATTTATTTGTGTTTTGCCTTCATTTTCCCTATTTTCACACTGAACACGAAATTCGGTGACAGGCACCTTTTTAATCTTGGGCCGGATGCGCAACCTCAAAGCGGGATGAGCCTGCCAAGATTAAAAAGGTGCCTGTCACCGAATTTCTCGCGCAGGAGGTGCAGGGTAATGAGAATTCATCCGGTGCTAGGCTTCGTTTCCATGCTCGCGCTGTCCGGTATCCTCGCAGGCGAGACCGGAAAAACCAGGCCGCAGGAGAACCCGGCGCGCCCATTCCCTTATGATCCGGCAAGAATGCACAACAGGGATTTCCGCCCTTCGGGAGGAATGAGTCGGCTCAGTGCGAACCTCTTCCTCTTCGAAGACACTTGTAATGTTTACCTGATCAAGAAAGGCGACCGCGCTCTTCTGGTCGGATTCGGATCGGGAAAGATTCTCGACCACCTGAGCGAAGCGGGAGTGGGGAAGGTGGAACGAGTCCTTCTCACGCACCACCACAGGAACCAGGCCCAGGGGCTTGTGGAACTCGAAAACCGCTCTTTCCTGGTGACCGTTCCGGAGCGGGAAGCGCGTTACTTTGAGGACGCGGAGGGCTTCTGGCGTGATGTGAAGCTTTATGTGAATTACGACTGCCGTTCTTATTGGAACACGCTCCGCAGAAACGTCCGTGTGGATGAAAAGGCCAAGCGGGGAGACACAATCGATTGGCAGGGCCTGAAATTCCGGGTATTGGAAACGCCCGGCGCAACCGAGCACTCCCTCTCCTATGTCGCAGACATCGACGGCCGGCGCGTTGTCTTTTGTGGAGACCTGATATCGGGCATCGGGAAGGTGCCTAACTGGTTCGATCTGCACTGGGACTACTACGGATTCACACAAGGGATGGATGCCTCAATAACCTCGTTCGAACGGATCAGAACCGAGCATCCGGATCGTCTCCTTCCGGCCCATGGAACCCCCATCGAGGAGCCGGCGAAGGCAATGGACTCCAACACCCGCATCTATTCCACGCTGCGCGAGATGTTGATCCCGAACGAACTGCATCGAGTTCAGCAGCAGGTGCGGCAGATTCTCCCCCACCTCGTTTTTGTCGGGGCCAACTGTTATGCCGTTCTGAGCAAAAGCGGGAAGGCATTCCTGTGGGATTACGGCTATGTGGAGCGTGAGCGCATTGCCGAACTCAAGAAGCGGTTCGGCGTAAAGAGCATCGATGCCGCGTCGTTCAGTCATTACCATGACGATCACATCATTCGTGCCGGGGAGCTGGCGTTGGAGAATGCACGCATCTGGGTTCATGACGGCATGCTGGATGTTATCGAGCATCCCGCGAGGTATCGGCTTCCATGCCTGATCCCCATGCCGTTCAGGGCGGACAGGGTCTTGCACGATACCGAGAAAGTGCAGTGGGAGGAGTATTCCTTCGAGTTCTTCCATCTGCCGGGCCAGACGCAGTTTCACGCGGGCTTGTGTGCCACGATCGACGGGAAGAAGGTGATGTTCACAGGTGATAATACCTGGAACAAAAAGGATCCGGACAAGACCCGCAACGGCCCGCTGGTCCCCCACAATGAATATTTCCTGGACGGAGGGTTTATCACCTGCGCGGAGCAGATGCTCCGCTACAAACCCGATCTGGTTTGCCCCGCGCATACCGAGGAATATTCCCCGACGGAACAGGACCTGGGGGAATTCCGATCGTGGGCCTACCGGTTGCGCGAGATCATGACCTCACTGATCGACCAGCCCGACCCCAACTTCGGCATGGATGTGCGCTGGTGCCGTTTTTATCCCTATCGATCCTTCGTGCCGGCCGCGACGACATTTCAGGTCGAACTGTTTGTCCGCAACCATCTGTTTCGGCCTGCGCGGGTGCAGGTCGAGCTGAAATCCTCGGCTGGATTCACCTGTGACCGGCCGGTTCAAAGCGTTGTTATCGACGGCAAGGGGGAGGCATCCATTCCCTTCGCGCTCCGGAGAACCGATGGTTCGAGGATTGAGCGCGAGATCATTACCGCGGACGTCACGATCAACGGGAGACGGGTGGGGGAGTATGCCGAGGCCATCGTCGATCCGGTCATCGCGCGCTCGGCGTTCGCGGTTCGCAGTGTCAGTTCGCAGGAAAGAATCCCCGTTTTGAGACGGTATCCTGTGAAGTGATGCAAAGGATATTGGATTTGAGAAGATCTGCCATAAGAACACCGAGTCTCTTTATCGATACCCGGGGGGGCCGAAAATGATCCGACATCAGGCCAGATTCTGCACCTTTGTGATTCTGTCCGCCTGCAGCATTGCTCCGGGCATTCAGGGAGAGAATGGACCCCTGCAGCGCGGTGATCGCGCTCGGCTGGAGCGGTTGGTCGAGGCCAATGTCATTGCTACGCATGCCTATCAAGTCATCCTCGCAAAGAAGAGCGGCAAGGGCGACCGGGACTGTTACTCCCCGAACGGTCTTTCGGAGTCCGAACTGGAAGAAGTTGTCGCCCACCAGGCCTCGCTTCTCAAGGAAGATCTGGTGCAGGTTCTCTCGTGGACGAGGGGGCAGCCTTCGAAGTTTGATCCCTCAAAAGACCTCGATCCCATTCTTGCCGCCCCGTTGAAGCTTTCCCCCAAATTGCCGGTGAATGTTTTCAGCGGATATCTTTCGGGCGTCGCAAAAGCCGACGGGGCGACTATCCGTGCCATTGCGTGTCTCTATCAATGCTGTCTGGAGATGGAGCGAGACGGAACGTTGCTTTGGGATCTGATGGATTATTTTATCGCGCTGGGTCTCGCGACCTATGTCGGTCAATTGGGTTTGCCTGGAACCGACGCGGATTTCATGGCGGTGGGCGAGAAGCTGGCTCTAATGACGTGCGACTCACCCTTCCAGGACAATGCAACCTCTCCGTTCGCCTGGCAGATCTGCGGGCGCAAGATCTGGAACTGGGGCCTGAAAAATCTCCATCTTCGCGACCAGTTTGCGATGGCGAGAGAACTGCTCGATGAGCCGGGCATCCGCATTCTCCTCCCGCGCATCAAGACTCTGCCTCTCCAGAGAATCGCAGTGATAGGCCACTCATTCACCATGCAGAGCCACTGGTCAACTCCCGGCTCCTTTGCCGCCGTGGTGGGCGCCGCCCTGGGGCTGACCAATCAGAGAGTTCAGTACCGGCAATGGGCCTCCGGCGGGCTCACGGCTTCCCGGGCCTACAAGATGTTCTACCAGGATGTGCTGGCCTGGAAACCCGATCTGGTCCTCTTCACCGTCGCGATGCGCACCGACCAGGACCTGGCCGATTTGAAAACGATGTGCAGCGGATTTTCGAGCGCCGGCGCCAAGGGGTGCGCCTTCGACACTCTCCGCGATTCGTCGGAAGACGCCATCCGGAACCAGATGGGCGGGGATGCGGCAAAGGAAACCGGTTTGACAATCATCGAGGTTGGACAGCTCCTTGCCACTGCCCCGGACAAGGCTGAGTTTCTTTGCCTCGACAAAATCCACATGACGGAACCCTACCATCGCCTCATGGCCCGAGAATGGCTCAAGTTCCTGGTCGGGGCCCGGACCGCCCGGTTGGCTCTGCGCGAAACGGCTGAATCAGGAACGACCAAAGGGGGCAAAACATGAAGATCAGCTTTTCCACTCTCGCCTGCCCCGCCTGGAACATGGACCGGGTGATCGGGATGGCGCGGCAGGAAGGGTATGACGGGGTCGAACTGCGCTTCATCGATAACGACGACCGGCTCTGGCTGCGTCCGGAATTCCGCGGGCCGGGATTGCGCGAAACCCTTGGGCGGCTGGGTGAAGCCGGTCTGCAAGTTCCCTGCGTGGACACCAGCTGCTTTTTTCATCATCCCGATGCCGGAATGCGGAGACAGGCATTGGACATGGGGAAATCGATGATGGAACTGGCAGCGGCCCTGGGCGCGCCGGGGATCCGGGTTTTTGGCGATCGGGTGCAGCCGGGGGCGGACCGCTCGTCCACCTGTGCCTGGATTGCCGAAGGGGTGCGGGAACTGGCTGAATTTGGGAAAACGCTCCAGGTGCAGGCTTGGCTGGAAAGCCATGGAGATTTTGCCCGGGCGGCCGACACCCTGGAGCCTCTCGATCTGGCAGGAAGCGGCAATTGCGGCGTGCTATGGGATCCGGTCAACGCCTACTCCGAATTCGGCGAGTCGCCCTCCGACGGTTTGGGCTCCTTGGGATTGAGGATCAAACACGTCCACATCAAAGATGCCCGGCCTCCTCGACAGCAGGCGACTGCGGATCATGCGCCGCTTTGGGACCCGGTTCTCATGGGTGAGGGGGAATTCCCGGGTCATGATCTGATGCGGCTTTTATTGGATGCCCGGTATGGGGGTTTCGTTTCCTTTGAGTGGGAAAAGCGCTGGCACCCGGAAATCCCCGAACCGGAAATAGCTTTGCCCCATTTCAAAAAGTGGGTGAGCACGACGATGCTCGCAGTAAAATCGGGGATGGCTACTCTTTCCCCAATTCCCGATAATCTGATGTTGATCGAAACACTGCCTGAATTGGGGAAAGAGTAGCCTGTCACCGATTTTACAAAGGAGCTGAGATGACTGCACCGTTCAAAGCCGTGCAAATCGGAGCGGGGAGTTTCGCGCGTGTTTATCACGCGCCGACGCTTCAGCGTCTGGCCGGAGGCTCCGACCCGCGCCTGACTCTGGAGGGAATTTGTGATCTCAACCTTCAGCGGGCGGAGGAGTTTTGCCGGGACTTCGGGTATAAGCGCGCCTTTTGGGATTTCCACCGAATGATCGAGATCGTCCAGCCGGATCTCATTTATTGCATGGTGCAGCCCGAGTTTACTGCGGGCATTGTCGAACAATTGCTTCCCCTGAAAATCCCCATTTTCACTGAGAAGCCGCCGGGTGTGACCATCACTCAGGCCGAAGGCCTGGCCGCTCTGGCCGGGGAATATGGGACGATCAATTCCCTCGCCTTCAATCGCCGCTCCATGCCGGGGATCCAGCGACTGAAGCGCTGGGCGGTGGAAATCGGCCCCATCCGTTATGCCCGAGCCGAGATGCTGCGCAACCGGAGACTCGAAGCCGAGTTCGGCATCGGCACGGCGATTCACCCGCTCGATTGCCTGCGCTTTCTCTGCGGTGAGGTCGTTCATATCGTCACTCACTGCTCTCCCTACCCGGCGCCGCCGGCTCGCGATTTCCTGGTCCGGCTGACATTCAAGAGCGGGGCTATAGCAGATTTGACCGTGCTGGTCGATTGCGGCGTAACGCGTGAACAGTATGCCCTTCACCTTGAAAATCACCTGATGGAAGTCTCCCTCGGGACAGCTTACGCCTGCTCTTTTTGCTACTCGGGAGAGAGGGCTTATGCGGACAACAAATTGCTGTTTGATAACCCCGCGCCTGAGGACCCTCTGATCGCCGGCGGTTTTTGGGGGGAGCATGAGGCTTTTCTGGCGGCAGTTACGGAGGGGAAGGCGCCTCCTTCGAGTCTCGAAGATGGCAGGCATTCCTTGAGGCTGGCCACGGCCGTGCACCAGGGGTACAGCGGAGCGATGGATCAATTCGCTTGGAGGTGAAGTCCTTTGAAAACAGCAAACCTGCTTGATTTTGTAATCATCGCGCTCTACATGGCTGCCACGCTGGCTATTGGCGTCATTTTCATGAAATTCAACAAGGGTGCGTCGGACTATTTCCGCGGCGGCAATCGCATCCCGTGGCTGGTGGCCGGCCTCAGCTCCTTCATGAGCGGGTTCAGCGCCTGGACATTCACGGGGGCTGCAGGCATCGCCTACAAGCACGGAATCGCCGTGATGATCCTGTATGTCGGCAACGCCCTTTCCTTTCTGCTGGGGTATTTTGTCTTCGCACAGCGCTGGCGCCGTTCGCGCATCACAACCACCATGGGTTATCTCAATGAACGTTTCGACGAACGCACACGCCAGACCTTCTCGGTGACCACCGTCTTTTTCCAGTTTTTCATGGGCGCCAGCACGCTCTACGGACTCGGTCTCCTGGTTGCTTCCACTTGCGGGCTTCCCATCGAAGTGACCATTCTGGCCTCAGGCGGGATCATGCTGATTTACTGCATGCTGGGCGGCCTATGGGCCGTTGTGATTGCCGATTTCCTTCAGGCGGTCATCCTGATGCCGTTTTGCCTGGTGCTGCTCTGGGCTTCTCTCAGCCGGGTGGGAGGATTTTCCGGCCTCTATCACGCACTGCCTCCCGACATGGTTTCCCTCCGGCTGCCCGGCCAGTACGGCTGGTCTTACTTCTTCACCTGGACGCTGATGGTGAGTTTTGGATACAACACCTCCGCCATGGCGCAGCGCTATTTCAGCGTCGACAACGAACGATCCGCGAAGAAGATCGCGCTGCTTTGCTTCGGCCTTTTCCTGCTCGGGGCCTTCATCTGGTTCATTCCCTCGCTGTCGATGCGGGTCATTTATCCGGATCTATCGACCGTTCTGCCGCGCTTTGCCAATCCGCACGAAGCCTCCTTCGCGGCCGCGACCCTGGCTTTCCTCCCCAACGGGCTGATCGGGATCATGCTCGCCGCCATGTTCAGCTCGACCATGGCCAACCTCTCCGGCCTTTTCAATCTTCACGCCGCCATTATCTCCAAGGATGTTTACCAGACCCTGTTCGCTCCCGAGGCCGGAGAAAAGACGCTGCTCCGCGTGGGCAGGATCACGACGGTCGCGGTGGCGCTCATCATCACCACGCTGGCGATCTGCTTCGCCGCCATGGGCAAGAGCATTTTTCAGATCATGGTGACGTTTAATACGATTATTTCACTCTCCTATGGGCCGCCCGCGCTGCTGGGACTCGTGGTCCGGCGCACTCCTCACTGGTCCGGGCTGGCCTCATTCCTTTCAGGCCTGATACTCGGAACGGTGGGAAGCCTGGTTTATGGTTGGGGACTTATCACGAATGTGGTGGTGATCATCCCCGTTTCGGTCGCCATTTTCCTGTTGAGCTCGCTTTTTGCGGAGCGGGACCCCTCTCATGCCGCGAAGCGGAATCGTCTTTTCGAGCGGCTGAACACCCCTGTGGATACCACCCGCGAGTTGAAGGATTCGTCCGACCTGACCCGGCCGGTATTCCGCTTTCTGAGCCGAGTCACCGGCGGAGTGGGGGTGCTGACCCTCCTGCTCCTCTTCACCGTGCCTGCCGGTCAACGGATGATGGTGATGGCCTATGCCGGCATCACCCTCGTCCTCGCGTTCCTGATGAGATTTGTCAAAGGAGAAACTGCATGATCCGCCGCTTAGCCTTGTATCTCCGGACTTGCTGCATTTCGGTTTTTGCCATCTCCGCGATTTCTTTTGGGCAGGAGCAAGGAGCCCAAGCGCCGGAGCGAATCCTCTTGAAGGACTATAAGCCGGTATCCATTTATAAAATTCCCGTCACTACGGTAACCAAAGCGAAGTTTTCGGTGATTGACATGCATTCCCACCCCGACGCAAAGACATTGGAGGATATTGATCGCTGGGTCAAAGTCATGGATGCCGCCGGCATTGAACGAACCATCCTCCTGACCATGGCGACCGGCGAGAGGTTTGACAAGGTCGCGACCTTGTATTCCAAATTTCCCGGCCGGTTCGAAATCTGGTGCGCTTTCGACTACTCCGGCTTCGACAAACCCGGCTATGGACCCGCCGCGGTCAAGGAACTCGAACGTTGCGTCAGGATGGGCGCCCGTGGCGTCGGGGAAGAGGGCGACAAGGGAAAGGGGGCGAGCTGGGGAAAGGCGGCAGGGATGCACTTCGATGATCCGCGCATGGATCCACTGTTTGAAAAGTGCGCCGAATTGAAATTGCCGGTGAGCATCCACGTGGCCGATCCGATCTGGATGTACCAGAAGATGGACGAGACCAATGACGGCATGATGAACGCCGTCGAGTGGCGTCTCGACAACCAGCCCGGCATCGTGGGCCACTCGGGAATGATCGATGTGCTGGAGCGCGCCGCCAGGCGGCACCCCCGCACTACTTTCGTGGCCTGCCACTTCGCCAACCTAGATTACGATCTCGATCGGCTTGGCCAATTGTTCGACCGTCTGCCCAACCTGTACGCGGACATTTCGGCGCGCTACGCCGAAACCGCAACCATTCCCCGCTTCGCGGCCCGTTTCTACGGCAAATATCAGGATCGGCTTGTCTACGGCACCGACATGGGATTCGATCCGGGAATGTATCAAACGACTTTCCGGATTCTCGAAACACTCGACGAGCATTTTTATGCGCCGATTTTCGGCTACCACTGGAGCTACTCGGGATTCGGACTCTCGGACCCGATTTTAAAAAAACTGTACCAGACCAACGCCCTGAAGATCCTGAAACGCTGAACTCCCATGTACTACTCATGCGAAAATCCTTTGCCAGTTCGAAAAGAATCTGACGGTTAGCAGTGCAGATAAACGCGGATAAAAATGTATTTCATGTGCGTTCATCTGTACTACTAAGGTGAAAGTCCTTTTCCTCCGGGAAAGAATTCTGTCACCGCGGAGACGCTAAGGACGCCGAACAATAATGGGACGCGGATTTGCGCGGATTCACGCGGATTAACGAATGCATAGGAATGGGACGGGCTTTTGCGTCCACCGCATGGGCCAGCGCTGCGCGCTGAGACGCCTTCATCCAGGTTCCGCGGGAAAACGCGCCCGGGGGTTAATTATTTCTTATCCGATAAGGCGAGCCAGGTGCGCTTTCCCACGGAGCCTGGACGAAGACGTCTGCCGGAGACAGCCCATGCGGTGGGCGCAAAAACTCGTTTGATCCGCGTAGATCCGCGTGAATCCGCGTCCCAATGTTTCTCTGCGTTTCTGCGGTGAGTGTTTTGGGTTGCGGCTTGCCGCGCTGCGTTCATCTGCGGTTAAAAGTTTTGGGTGCGGCTGGGTCGCACCAGGTATATTCGGATCGAAGCAGCCGGTCGGATCTCACTTACAGATCCGCGACCGTGAGGAAGCGGCTGAGACCGCTCGCTCACGCTCGCGGCTCTGTAACAATCACTTACTGTTGTGTCATTGAGAGGAAGAAACAGTTGAATGCAAAATCATAAGAGGCGCCGTTCCGGATACAGACTTGCGCAGGTATCGCTGCTGCTTTCAATTCTTGCTGTCTTCGGCCTGCTGATGCCCGGGCACAATCAGGCGATCCATGCGGAAGGTTCAAACTACGCTGCGCCGCGGCTTGAT
>Ga0315273_10002785_pt1 | contig 20814 bp, 48 predicted proteins | sample YL17G02_0_MG_FD_205753 | JGI IMG/M metagenome (GOLD analysis project Ga0315273, IMG submission 205753) | Sediment microbial communities from Yellowstone Lake, YNP, Wyoming, USA - YL17G02_0 | ecosystem: Environmental > Aquatic > Freshwater > Lake > Sediment | place: USA: Wyoming | collected... | reverse complement strand
CAAATAAGAACAGATTTTTAGTTGCTGGAAAACTATTTGCATAAACAGAAACCTCAATACTTACTCCAGAGGTAAGTGTAGGCTTGGGTTCTGGATTCAATCCCCATTCTTTGAGGAATGCATATACCATTTCATGATTCATGATACTACCTTATACTTAGTACTTGCTCTGCGCGGTTTGTTTACTAGGAATTTTTGAAGATGTTTGTCAAGAAATATAAGACTTGTGAAGTGTTGAGACCAGAAGGGGTCATTAAAGAAGAAATCAATGGCTTTTAGCCAAGTTTGTTCATCTATAGAGAGGTATTTGTTAGTGAGATACTTTGCATTACCGAAGTTTTTGCCTCTTTCCCTTTTGTCGATAACTAGTAAGGGATCTATAGCTTTCTTTTTGGCTAGAAAATGATTTACGATATTGGTCATTGAAGAAAGGGAAGTAGATTTCTTACTAGAGATCATTGCTTCTAGAACCTCTACCAAAGCGTGGGGCCCCAATAAGGATTCTCCCTTCGACTCCCACCCTTCAGTGCCCCCTATAGATACATCTATAGTATTACCCCCTTTAGGGGGTAATACTGTCAATTTATTTGTAGTAGATACTGCTGAGCCTGATTCAAAAGAAGAATCGCAGAACTCGACCTTCAGTACTCTTTTTAGAAAAGTGTCCTCAATAAACCATTCACCAGTTTTACCATCCACCCAGAAACGCCAACCTAACTTATCTACCATGCTATTGATGGATGTAATAGTGGCATTGGTATCATTAGACCAGAAATGTTTTAGCTTTTCAAATGGAATGCAAGTTCCCTCAGTCATATATCTACTAATAATGAGTAGAGTTCTGAAGTCATCTCTAGTCATTTCATCAAAATGGGATATTATGGAATCGTCAATTTTTATCATAGGCAAGAAGAAATAAAGACTACAGCATGTAGGATTTATACTGTAGTCTGAATTGGTTGGCAATTTGATAATAATTAATAAGACTGTGGACCCTACTTGTAACCCTCTATCATAATTTCTTAATCCCTGGATCCTTCGATCCGATAGGCTCGCAAGAAAGTATTGTGTTTCCATAGATTATTAAATTGTAGTATCAACTACAACTGGGGCCTAATTGAGGCCATAGTTTATTATATTGTATTGCCATTCAAATCAAACCATTCAAAGGAGAAATGCTATGAGTACCGAATTCAAATTTGAAGTTGTGGATGAAACAATAATGCAACAAGCAAGGGCTTATTCTGAAGAATATCGTCCCTTGTATGAACAGATCATCAATCTCAAAGATGGTCAAGCCCTCAAGATCTCCTTCCCCGAGAAGAAACTTCTCAGGCGTGTGTATGGAGCAGTCAATGGTACCTTCGGGAAAAAGAATCTTGTGAAGAATCAATTCTGGTGCCGGCAGAGAGTTATCCCAGCGGGTGTTGAATTTACACTCTTCATTCAAAAACTGAGGGAGGCCGCATAAATGGAAAAACTTGGTGATCTGATCAAAGCCCATGATGCTGAGATTGATCGATTGAAGGATGAACTCAATCGGTCAAAGTCCAATATTCGTGATCGGGTTTTAAGTCATATAAATGGAGCCCGGGTAATCAAGAATAATACTCAGTCCAGTGTAACTGCCTACAATGCCAGTCGGCAGTATGACAAAGAAGCAGTGACAAAGGCTAATGACTATGTCAATGCAGCTCTTGTCAGGTTCATGGACAAAGTTATTGCTGAGGCATTGACCCAAGCTCAGTGTGATATGAAGCTAGAAACACCAAGGGTTGATTATACACGACTAGAGGAGCTCAGGGAGAAGATCAGAGAAGTACTTGATAATCAGGAGCCTCTTGTATGAATGAAATTTCCCCTTCATTTTTGAAGCGGCAGATCGAAATCTTGGAAAAAGTCAAGTCTACTTCTTCCCCCATTGAAAAGAAGGTTATACTTGGTGCAGCAAAAACGGATGCCTTTCTCCAAGAAATTTTCTTTTACACCTATAACCCCTTCTACCGTTATTGGATTAAAACCCCCTCTGGCAAACCAAATCCCAATGAAGCAGGTACAGTTGGATGGCCTATGTTCAGGGAGATTCTTGATGGATTAAGGGGTGGAGCCTGGCGTGGAGCAGATGCTGATGCAGTAGTGTCTAACTTCATAAATAGGGCACACCCCAAAGAGGCGGATTTATACCTCAAGATCCTTGATAGGGATTTAGGTGTAGGGGTTGGTGTTCAAATCCTGTTAGATGTTTATGGGGATGGTTTCATCCCTACATTTGAAGTAATGAAAGCCAAGAAGATTGAAGACGGAGTAGAACCTACGTTCCCTTGCATTATAGAACCCAAACTGGACGGTGTACGTTGTTTCGTTGTCAAGTCAGAGGATAAAGTAACTCTCTGGTCTAGGCGTGGGCATACCTTTGAAAATTACCCCCAGATTGCCTCTGAGATTGCTGAAATCCCTGGAGACTTTATTCTTGATGGAGAATTGGTAGGTAGGGGGTCATTTCAGAGTACAATGAGTCAGGTGAGACGAAAATACAATGTAGACACTAGTGATACCCTGCTCACTGTGTTTGATGGGTTTTCCATGGATAATTACCCTAAAGGGTCAAAGATAGTTAATCTGTCATTCAGTCAAAGACGTTCCTGGTTGGAAAACCTATTGGTTTCCTATGTAGGTAACAATCTCGAACTTATTGATAGTATGGAGACCAAGAGTTGGGAGGATGCTCAGATCATTTATAATGAATTCCTCGAGAAAGGCTATGAAGGGGCAATGCTGAAGGATCCTAATGCTCCTTATTATTTCAAGAGACATAAAGCCTGGTTGAAAATGAAGCCTACTGATACTCTGGATCTTAAGATTATTGGGTTTCAGGAAGGAGAAGGGAAGTATAAAGGCTTGTTGGGAGCAATAGTTGTAGAACTTCCAGTTTATACTCCTATTGGAAATGCGGGTTTTGAGGTAAGGGTGGGTGGGGGTTTCTCAGATAGTCAAAGGGCTGATCTTTGGAATATTAGGAGATCTCTACTTGGCACCCTCATTGAAGTCAAGTTTGACAGAGTTACAATTAATGATTCGGGAGGATATAGTCTCAGGTTCCCCCGTTTTGTTAGGCTGCGCCCTGATAAGACTGAGACAGATATCATACATAAAGGAGGTTAACATGCATGGCTACGGTTTTATGGTTATGTCTGTTATTGTACATCCTCAACTTCTTTAAGAAGAGGTGAAATCAAAGTCCACAGTATATTATATTGTCTTTCAATCAAATCAACACCATAGAAAGGAAGAAGAAATGAATAAACCAGTGAAGAAAGCGACTTCAACAAAGTCAACTCCGAAAGTAGTCCCTAAGAAGGTCTTCGGTGTCAAGTTGACAATTCTTGGACAAGCAACAAAACCGGTTAAAGTTACACCTGGGACGACCTATGGACAGCTAGCCCAGAAACATAGCATTTCAACCTATATCCTTTGTGTTGGGCCCGATCGGGTAGAAAATTCGGCTCAAATTCAGCCGAATGACAATATCGTGGCAATGCCCAAAGGAAAGGCAGGGAATTGATGGCTAATTCTTCTGTAGTGATTAACATCACCCCAGAAGATTATGCTAAGCTGTTTCATTGGGCAAAACTAGCCATATCCCCCGATACCAATAGTCCTATGGAGATCGGGGGATATGGGCTTTATGATCCTAATAGAGGATTGATTCATAGTTTGATCCTTATTGAACAAACAGCTGGCACAGGTGATGTAGACTTCAAAATGGAAGATCTTGCCCCATATATTGCTTCGTCAAAGAAGCCTGAGCAATATAGGGTATGGTGGCATTCTCATGGGTCTTCAAAAGCCTTTGTATCTGGCACCGATCAAGAACATATAGATGACTGGGGTAAGGCTGTTGATTATTTAATCTCCATAGTAGTCAACTTCGCTGGAGAATGTATTTGTCGGGTCAACTACTTCAGGCCTGTTGCTTGTCATATTGGTGTTGAGTTAAGACCTGATTTTACTTTGTCACAGAAGACACAGATGAGTATGGCTTCAGAGGTCCTTTCAAAGGTAAAGTTCCGCAAACCTGTTGCAGTTCAGACATCTGTATTGAATGGTAGCAAATCCACTCAGGAAAGCCTTTTCCATTATCTGAACAATGAAAGGAAGCTCTCACTACCCAAGCCTCTTAAGAAGTTCCTCAAGAGAAATAAAGGTGTTCCTGATCTAGATGCACTTATTACACAGGACACCTTGATGTCTGAATTCTTTGGTAAAGACTACCAGGTATTTAGAAAGCTACCTATTTGGCTTAAAAAGGCAGCACTAAATGCTTTGATGACAGGTTCTACCTTTAATGAATTCAGAGTCCGTTGGGCTATATCTGATGGCGGTGCTTATGATCCCTTTACCAAGGGGGATTTGTACGGCCCCTTAAAAGAAACTTTTGGAGAAACCCATGGAAGAATCAATATCGACTACGGAGACGGTGAGTAATGATCCCTTTGTTCGCCAAAGGGATTGGTATAATCCAGATACACATTGTAATCCATTGATTATAATAGTAGGTTGTGGTGGAATAGGTTCAGTTACTGCTGAGGGCCTAACCCGTATTGGTATTAAGCAGATGTTCCTCATTGATCCAGATAAAGTAGAACTTCATAATGTAGCTAATCAAATGTTCTATAGTGGTGATATTGGGCAACCAAAGGTTCTTGCTTTGATGGACAGACTAGGTAGATCGGGTGATAATGAAATTATGTGTCTTGAGAATTATTGGCAAAATGATACATCTTTTCTTCAAATGGGGGGTATTGTTGTGTCTGCTATGGACAATATGCAGTCCAGGAAAGAATTGTTTGAACATTGTAGTAAGTCTTTGGTTAATGTCTTGATTGATGGAAGATTGGCAGGACAGGTTCTTGAAATCTATACAGTAGATATGGGTGACCAAACCCAAACAAAGGCCTATTCTAATTCATTGTTCTCTGATGCAGAGGCTACTCCTTTATCATGTACAGCAGCGGGCATTGCTGATATGATGTTCATGGTAGGGGGATTGATAGTCCAGACCATAAGAAATATTCTGATTGAAAAGCCTGTGGCATTCAAAATGGTTTATGATCATTTCAATCGCCAGTTCTATCACTTCAATGAAGAGGGAGTGGAAGTAGAAATAACTGAAGAAGAGGAGGCCGAAGATGTTCCCGACCCCGACCAGGCTTGAGAAGATATTATCATCTCCTACAACTAATAATATTTATGTTGTGGGTGTGAAGAATTATACTACAGGGGATATTCCTGATTACATAATCAAGGCTAGGGAGGATTATGCTCTTATTGCAAAGGTTCCTCCTGAAAGTATCAGAATTATTTGGATTGATAAATGTTGTGATCTAAGATTGCCTCCAGCCTCGTACCTAGAGGCTGCAAGCAAATATAAAGATCTGTTTATTATTACTGTAGGAGGTGTTGGGAATGATAGAGAAGCTGCAGATTATTCTAGAAGGATCTCTGTTGATTTTAATTGGCATCCAGTTCCACATGAAATGGCATCTTTCAGGTCATCAATTCCTACTAATGAGCCCCTTAGGTTATATACTGACCCAGTCTTTGAAATAAAACTCAATGATACACCTGAGTTTAGTTCCTGGAAAGATAGTATATATGGAATCCATTACTACCAGGATAATGAGTTCCCTATAGTATTAACTATTCCCGGGGCGAATTATTTCAACCTACCTATTATGTTGGGGGATGTGAGTAGTGAATCAAGTTGGTTGACTTTCCAGTACTTATTGACTTTGGGGATGTTGTTAACTAGGGATGTAGGTAAAAAGTCGATTCAGGATTATATTGGAAACTTCTTTAGGGATATTAGAAGTAAAGAACTTGAGAGATTCTTCAAGACTATGATAGGGTTTACTAATAAGAAGGTTGATATGTTCAAAGTCAAGAGGCTGCAGGAAGAAGCCTTGAGGTTAATAGTTGACCTCTCAAAGCTTGAGCTGTGGGCAAGAACACAATTAGGTGGGGGAGAAACTGAGCATACCTATGCAGCACTTACTGAAAACTGGAAAAGGGTCCTAGATAAATATCCAGGGACACGGATAAATAATGGACGCATTATAGTTAGGACCCCTGAATTAGATATAGGGGGTATACCTATTGGTAAGTTTGATTGTTCAATTACTACTAGTAATTCGGATGTTTTGAGAATTGAATTTGATAGATTAGGACCTGCACCAACTAATTGTCCCGATGATATTCATCCTCATATTAATGGTACTTCTCCATGTCTTGGTAATTGGTTAAGGCCTTTTAGCACGGCTCTACTTCAGAGAGATTTTTTATCCATAGCTGATTTATTTATATCATATCTGAAGAGTTATGATATAAATACCTGTTACCCTGATCAGACATTAGCGAATTGGAATGATAAGGTACGTCATCACTCTGAGCAGGGAAAATTGATGACTCCTGGCGATTTACCTCGATTGGTAATCAATGGGATCGTAATGAAGGGCAAATTACTTAAGGTAAATAAAACACCTTCTTTAGATCTGACACAGATGGAGGTTTCACTGTCAACTGCAGTAGCAGATATGACTAGGGAAGCCGAAGCACTACCAACATAAGGAGGTCAAGATGGAAACAATGGTATCAGGCACAATCGAAAAAACTATCATTAACGGTGTTAATAGCTCAAGTGAAAAAATCATTGCAAATCTTGCCCAATCATCCGTTGAGCTCGCAATGAATTCGAAGGGCCAGACACAAATTGCTGTTAAGGTATATGGGCAAACAGTTGAAGAGGCAGAAAAGATTGCGGTAGAAACTTACGACAGATTGTCGGCTAAATACAATAAGGGAGCCACGGGGTGAGTAAAGTGTATAGGGTAGAGGCGAAGAAAAAACTTACTGGTGAATGGATTGTATATCCTGATGTACCTTCACCATTGGAGGTATGGGGCCTTCTAGCAAATCTCTATGTATCAACTGACGAGATGATTGTTAGAACCCTAGATGGAAATATACACGTTCATGTAATGGATGATGATTTGGTCTTCCCTGAGATTGGAGAACAATTTACAGAACAACAGAAGAGCCAGCTACTAACCGTTGTTAAATCGAGGATGAATTAATGCCCACAAGAGGTGATAGAGTTGATACACTTGTAGGGGAATTAGAAAGATTGGTGATAACAGAAGCAGGAAAAAGTTCTCATCCTTATTTGGCAGTTATGACTTGTGAATTGTTCTGGCGTATATTAGGTCCAGAACATGCTTGTCATTGGGGAAGTAAACTTGATTATCTATTCAGAGGCGACGGGCGTACCATTAAACGTGTAACAGAAATCTACCTTACATTAGTAGGACTAAGGACCAAATTTTATAGGAAGTAGTCACCACGGTTTATTATATTGTAGTACCCTAAATCAATGGGTTAATCAACCACTAACCATTCAAAGGAGAAGTTATGAGCCAGACCGCAGAAGTCACCACAGTTGCCCCGGAAGTCAAGGAAACGGCGATTGACAAAGTGAAGGCAATTCTTGAGGCAAATCCGTCAGGTATGACGGCAGGGCAGATTGCCTCCGCCCTTGGCCTCTTTGAGGAAGGTGCCGACAAGGCGGCGATCAGCAAGGCAGCCAAGAAGGCTCGGGTCCTTGCCCGCAAGGCAGTGGGAGGAAAGGCTTCAAACCACACTGGTCGCAATGCTCTTTACCAGCTGCCGGGATAAATCACTGGGAAGAGGGGGAGTTGTTTAGAACTCCCCCTCTTTTGGTTATATTGCTTTACCCCAATGATATTTAATCATGGATAAGACTTGGCTGACATTGGATGATGTTAGAGTGGGGTTGGGTAATGCCTCCTCTGATAGTCCTTTGAATTCTTTTCTCTCCTGGCTATCCGGAAGATATTCCTTCGAGCGTTGCGATTTAGTCCAACATTTCTCTCCAAGATTCGGTCCCTCTCAGAACATTACAATCTGGTTCTCAATCGAATCTTCTGTCATTCCGGATGAAAAGGAAATAAGCATTGCTGTCAGGGATTTCCTATTCAAATTGGAAAATCCTATGGTAGATGCTTATCCTCTTGTAACTGCCAAATATCTCCTGATTGTTATCATTAGGTCTCTGGGATAGGGTTCAAAACCCCAGAAAACTATTTGACATTGATAATCCTATTGATTATATTAAATTGCAATCAAATGGGTGCCAGGTCAAACAATTGGAGTTATTATGGGCATACTAGATTCCCTTCAAGGCTTCGAAAAGTTTGCTGGATCTGTCAACATAAGGCAGTTTTCAAAGACCCGCAAGATAAGGAAAAGTGAAGATTCTTTATTCTACTCTTCTAAGAAAGAGGTTATAATAACCTCTGAAATGGTTTCCGTGAGACCTTTATCTCCGGAAATAGAGGAGAAGTTATCTCTCCTAAATAAGCTGTTCCTTAAAGTTGATGATTCATTGCTGAAGAGAATCTACCTTCTAGAATATGATATTCTAGTTGAGAAAACTGTAGGGGAGATAGACCGTGATGATTTAGTCATTATACATTCCATGCAAAAAGAGTTACTTGATTGTATCTCTATGAAGGGGATAAATATCGGGGAGCTCGAAAAGATGTGTTTGTCCACTAATAAGGAGTAACATGACATTAAATGAGATTAAACAATTCAGCCTCAGAACTAGGACTACTGTTCATCCATATAAGAAGCAGTCTATTGAGGCTTCTCAGGCAAATCAAGTCATTACAAGGAAAATGTATGATGCTATATTAGAACAAAATCCACAACTGAAAGGAGATGTAATTATTGACTCAAAACAACTGATGGAGTTGCTGCATCTAAATAATGAGATTATTCAAAATTCTGATCTTTTGTTAGAGACTATTGATGCAATAACAGCCATGTTCGACACCTTACTTGCAAAATTGGAAATAGCTGGAATAGATCCAAATGCTGAATTGTTTGGTGGAGGGCAGGATCAGTCCTGACAAACTACCGGAGGAAATCTACAATGCTTAATAAATTATCAATCGTGGGTGGAGCTGGACTACTTTACGCAGCTTTCTTTCTTATTGCTTCAACAGCAAATCCCGCGGGAAGCACAGTAATTAAGACCCCCGAAATAGTCAACGCAGAACCTGAATTCCTGAGTGAGTCAAGGGTCATTGAATTCTATGAACAGTACAAGGATAGTACTTGGAGAATAAATGACCGGGCAAGAAACTTTTATTATCCTCAAGCAGTCAAGATGTTTGAGGAAGCTGGATTCTCTCCCGAGATGTCCAGATTATATGCCGAACTCCCCACTGTAGAATCGAATTGGGAACCCTCAGCCCGTTCAGTTAGTAATGCAATAGGTTTCTGGCAGCAGATAAGCTCAACTGCTGGTAGATTTGGTCTGAAAAATACAAATGGCTTAGATGATAGGATGGATTTCCTTAAATCTACACGTGGAGCAATAAGACACATAAAGGCTCTTCATGAATTATTCAATGGAGACCCTGTCAAGGTTCTCTTCGCTTATAATGGTGGAGAATCTGAAATGATTCGTAAATTGAAAGTGCATTCTACAAATAATGCGTTTGCGGTCAATTTCACTAGAGATGAGACATTTGACTTTGCTCCGAAAGTAATTGGAGCATACCTCTATTACAGAGATAAACGGGAGGTAAGTTCATGGTAACTGATGATATGATCATTTGTGTTGGGTGCAATAAGAAACCCAGTGAATTAGATGAATATATCTCAATGGCTGAGGAGATGGTGCTTTCCCCCGAGGATTATGTGCGGCAGGAAGAGGGGACATTCAATCCAATCAATGGACATTTTATGTGCATTGATTGTTATATTAAGGCAGGAATGCCTTCATCTCTAGAGGGGTGGGTTGCCCCATGACCATAAAATATGTCTGTAGGAGTTGTGGGCAAATTGTGATTGCCTCAACTCCTCCCAGACCAATGAAATGGACAGATGGACATGTTTGTTACTTCGTTCCGGAGACTAAATCTCCGGAACAGAGTGATAATAAGAAAGGAAAAGAAAATGAGTATTGAAATAGCACAGTTTCATGTTCTCAATATAGTCGTTTGCGCAGATAAAGAACATACTGAAAAGGAAATCCTCGCCTTTGCGGAACTCAATAATCCTGCCGGTACTAGGGCTGGATGGACGCATGATTCCACGAAAGAATGGGATACTATGTTTGGCAAAATGAAAAGTCCAACACCATGCGATCAGGATTCAAACAAGCGTCACTGGATTTTAACTGTATAAGGAGACTCATAAAAATGGGAACGCTGGATCAGGACCCGAAAATAAGCGTGTCCAATATAAGAGATCTGGTAGAAAGATTAGAATCAAGTGAAAGCTTGATAGATCTACCAGAATTCATTGAATGGCTTGATGAAGGGATAAGAAATAAGATTGATGATTCAGATGTCTACCAGGCCGCGCGGATGCTATTTGATGGGGGAATAAAAGAGGCCATCATTGAATTCATTTCTGAGAATCCCGATCACCCAAGGGTCCTTGAAATCTTGCAGTCTTTCGCACCGATGGGCTCGCAGGAAGGAGAGGAAATATGAAAAAGATAATGCTCTTCATGTTTCTACTGATGGGATGCAGCTCAGACCCTTCTGGCCCAGAAAACAAAGAGGTACAACTGAGAATAGAAATAATGCATACTGATCAGTACAGCAGCTGTCTGGGTTGTGGAACTTATTATTGCTACTCAGGAGCAGTGATAAATGAAACTGGTTATAATGTCCACGATGTTATTATGTCAATTACTACCAATGACTGTCCTTGGAATATGAAGTTGCCGAATATCCCAACTGGAAGGAATACTCCATTTAATACTCAGTATCTTCCTTGTACTGGACCGAGGAATTTGATATGCACGGCTACTAAGGATTAACTCCTTGACCCTTAACTATTTGACTTTGGCAATCCTATTGATTATATTATATTGTTAATCAAGGGGGTCAAAATGGCTAAGAGATTCAGGTGGAACCCAAGTTCAATTCCAGTCACTAAGTTGCCTAGTAAATTGGAATTTGATATCAGGGATGTACAGAGGCGGAATCCAAAGACTGAAAACAAAACCCCGTTATTTCTGTTTGAGAGAGGCATTAGGAAGAAAGATAAAGTTCAACCTAGTTGGTGGGACAACCTAGAACCCAGGAGGTGAAATGAATAGACCACTAGTTGAGGTGCCCACAGAACTCTTGAGAAAAGCAATAAGAGTTATAGATGTAGCTAATGGAGATGCATTCAAAATTAAAAGGGTACTTGAGACTGAATTAACTGCTGATTATTCAGGTATGGGTTTCCTCGATTTGGTTAATGAATTGGTTGATATGCGCAGTGAAGGGACTCCATCTATTGATGGCATGGCTATTGAGGAGATGGCTCTGGTACTTGTTATGGAAGTGGGAATTGAAGATAGTGAAGAGTGGGAAGAGTGGTTGAAAGAAACATTCGGAGATAACTCATGAGACTCTTGATTTGTGGTGATCGTAATTGGTGGGATTTTAAGATGATTAGAAATGAACTAATCAAAGGTGTAGGGGAAATTGAGGTTGTTATAGAGGGGGAGGCAAAAGGTGCTGACCGATTAGCAGGGATTGTTGCTGATGAATTGGGAATTCCAGTAATGAAGTTTCCTGCTCAGTGGGGGTTATATGGTAAGGCAGCAGGTCCTATTAGAAATCAACAGATGCTGGATGAAGGAAAACCTGATGAAGTTTGGGTATTTCATGATAGTCTGAGTACATCAAAGGGTTCAAAGGATATGGCTGAAAGGGCTACTAAAGCCGGATTTAGGGTCAAGTTATTTGATCATAAAAGGAGTCAGCTATGAACAAGATAGATCCTCGTACGCCGCGCTCATTTGAACCAGAAGCTATTGCTGAACTGTTAGATATGTCTAGAGGCTATCAGTTTCTCAAGTATTTCCCAGGTGTATTTGTGGAAAAGAGTAAATTGATAGATATGGGATTTGAAGATGCTGATGATGGGTTCTATTTGATAAAGTGCCTGGGAGAGTATGAGGCCTGTTACGCAGTAGAGAAATACCAGGCATTCGGGATGGTAGTTGTAGATTTCCTACTGGATAAAGGGGAGGTATTTGAGGGGGTGATTAAGTCTCTAGGGGCTATACAACTTGGGGGCTTTCATGAGTTTGTGAAGGGTAACTTAAATAATCCAATTGGGTTGGATCTAGCAGCAGTAATTCATTGGGGATAATATGCCAAAAATAAAGTACATTACCGCAAAAGAGGGACACCTTTATTCGGTTCCTGGTGGTAAGATGAAATTTATCTGTTGTGATTGTGGTCTTGTACATGATATAGAGTTTGAGACAGATGGGGATATAATATACTTCCGCTTGAATAGAAATCAAGGAGATACAGATGATATTAGAAAGACTAAGAAATTCAAGAAGAAGATGCCCCTATTGTCTCAATAACTATTTGACATTGTCAATCCAATATATTATATTGTATTGTCAATTGAAAGGGTAGGGAAATGGAAATCAGGGTTGAGAAACAGTTAGAAGATTATTATACTGAGCCTGGGGTCTGGGGAGATCGTGCTATTGAGATAATCAAAAAGGCTCTGGTAGATCCCAGTTTTAATAATGGTAAGATGCCAGACTTGGTTATTACTGTTACGGATGCTACCCCGCCAGAGTCTATGGATCATGGGAATGAATACATCTTCATAATGACAATTGATGCTGACGGGGAAAAGGATGAATACATAGATGCTTATGCCGAAGATGGTTATATGTATATGCCAGAAGAAAGGAAAAACTTCTGGAATGGATTAGCATCTGTAATCAAGGGTTGGGCAGAAGATGAAGCCTCGAGTGGGGATTATGTAGTAAATCTAGAAGCATCGTTCTATATGAACCGTACGTGGCACTATGTATTCTCAGCATGCAAATAACAAATAAGGAGGATTGGCAATGAAGACTATTCAAGTTGGAGCCAAGATTTCACGAGTTAGTGATAAAGAGGCAGAAAAATTGGTTGAAGCAGGAAAAGCCAAATACATTCCAAAGAGTGCCTGGAAGAAACAAGTTCGGGATGTTGGCCATAGTGGCCAGAATAAATAAACAGATCAAAGGAGAAAGCTATGAGCAACACATTTAGTGCCCAAGATTATTACCGTCTCCTTGAGACGGAACCCAAGACAATTGAGTCTCTCTTGGAATATTTTGGATTGCCCGCAACTTCCAGCGGGAGACAGAAATTCCGGGATGCAAATTCGGCCTTCAATAAGGAATTTGATGGCCGTGCTCGGATTGTGGGTGCCTGGGTTGATGTTGAAGGCAAATCCCGCAAAGCTTTCAAGGTTGAAGTCCTGACACCGAATACAAATGAGGCATCAGTCTCATAAAGATCTTGACTGCCATGTGGATAAGGTTTATCCATGGCAGTCAGGGACCAGCCAGTTAGGAACGACAAAGATTCTAGCCCCCTACCAGGGATAGGAATTACAAATCGTTCGGGGTGGTAGCCCAAACCGGAGTCTTCGACTTCGGGGCTGGTCTTAATTATAAGGAGAATGAAATGGAAATACTGGCGGCAAAGTTTCTGCATCTTTATTTCTGGGTTTACATTGGAGGGTTTGTTGTGAATGCTATAACCCTTACATGGAGACAGAATATGCAATATCACGATATGTGGTTGTCTCGTCCAATGGCCTTAGAAGAGGTTATTGGATTAACGCTGTGGATTGTTTCATGGGCATACTAAGGAGAAGACAATGGCAAAGCGCGTGCAATATGCTTCACTGAAAAAGGCAGAAGTGGACCTGAATGCTACAAATAAGGTCATCGCCACTCTGACCCGCAATGAATCAAATAAGACTATTAGAGTAGATATTCGACATTGGTATCAGCCTGATGACTCTGTTGAGTTTGTTCCAACAAGTAAAGGTGTTTCACTGCCCTTTGAAAAAGCTATGATCCTGTTGTCAAATATAGCTACTTGGAGTGAGGAAAAACTAGAGGAGGTTGCAGATGCGAGTTCGACGAGTGAGAGCACAGTCTAGTATTAGGAAAGATTCAGTAGTACATATGGTCACCCTAGAGGGAGAGTGGCAATTGACCCCTTCTCCTAGGGTTGCAGCATATAATATAGTCAAGACAGCTTTGAGTATAGCTGCGGATGTACATTTATCTTGTGACAATTTACTGTTGCAGTTCGCTCCTGAGGTAAAAAGGATGTCAATCCACACGCCCGAAATAAAAAGACCGTTGAGCGAGGAAGAAGGGAAAGAGTTGCTGAGTTATCTTCAATGGTATTTCATGATAAGTGTACCTATGAAGATAAAATCGGGGGCTCAACCTATTCTAGATAAGTGGTTGTTTGGTGATCTTTTAAGATTCAAAGCTTCAATGGCTTCATTTGGCAAAGAAAAATGTTATTACTTTAGGAAGGATTTGCCTGATGAGGTTGTGAGAAGCATTGGTCTTAATCCGGAAACATACAAAGTACTATTGGGAAATAGTTTTTATTCTTCTAGGGTATACAAGAGAGAATTATGGAAAGAGTACCCGTTCTATAAAGGTCACGCTACGCTATATTCCCATAGAACTAATTTACAGGTTCCTCTGAGTCACTGGGGTTTGTTTCTGACAACAATAAACCCGGTGCCTAGCCAAGAGGAAATAATCTCTGAGATAGCTTCTACAGTGGAGGCTGCACATGACGGAAAACCAGATTCAAGGCATGGCGACATCAGCAATGCTTGAGTATTATGGTGTTTCAGGAAGATGCACTTGTGACTCATATGCTACTGCCCTGCAGGTAATAATTGAGAGGGCAATAAGAGTAGCAATTGATGAAACAATAAAGGAGGTAGGGAATGGAAGCAGCGACCTACGCACTAACGGATCTGAGAGAGGCAGTTTACACAGCTAGGCAATTGATTAGGGGGGGATTCGACGATCTGATTGATATAGATAAGCTGCATGAGTTGGAGAGAGAAATATATAAACGTTCTAAGAATATAAGAGAACGGGATGTAAGGGTTATTGAGGATATGTAATAATCCTTAGGTGAGAATTGGGTAATATAAGGACAGGCCCCATGGGAAGAAACAATTGGGGTCTGTTAGTGTGTATTGATATCCCTCCCACATTCCTTCGCGCCAGTGAGTTCGCAGGAAGGAGAGTATATTGCGGCCCTACAACCGCAAACTATTTGACATTGGCAATCCTATATATTATATTATATTGTCAATTCAAGGGGTCAAAAGGTTAACAAAAGGAGATAAAACAATGGACCAGCAAGGAAAAGAATTCTACGCAGAGCGAGCAGAGCGATTTGAGGAATACAAGGTTTCGGTTGATTGGGCAAGGAATGGATTTAATATGATTCTAGATAGTATTCGTCCAGATTGGCGGGCGGATGAGCCTGGGATATTTGTGGATCTTCCTGATTTGAGGATCTATTCGGATGGTAAGGGGAGAGATCAAAAGGTAATTATGGTAGGAACCTCGAGGGAATTTAATGAGGAGAGGTTGACAATATTGGTTGGGATGTTTGAGGGGCTGGAGGAAATGGGTTGGGATGATCTAGATGCTGTAGAATGGACCACAAGGATAGGGTTTGGAAGTCATGGGATACCAAAAGAGATTCCGCCCGAATTGTATCAAGGTTGGGGCAATGAAGATGGGAGCTGGACTCACCTAAGTTATGCAATTATTCAATGTTCCGATTGGATGTCATAGGAGGCAATATGTTTAATTACAATGATAGGACAAAGCATAGTGGGTTGTCAAAGAGATTGTTGCAGGAGCTAGGTACCCTAAAGTTGGATGAAGACCTAAACAAACAGGAAAAATTGGTAAGATTGTTCTGCTTCTCTAAGGTTTGTGATTTGATTGGAGACTTGAGTTGGCAGGAACATACAGGTGATTGGGATCCGTATCTGGAAATAGATTTGAAGGATGGATCCAGAATCGATACGTGCTTGGGTTTTTCCCAATTCGAAATCAAAGGAACGGATAAGAACACAACAATATGTGTAGATTGGGAGAAACTTAATGAGATTGAGGTTCTTGATTGTGAATGGGAGGGTAATGAAGAGTTCATAAGGACAATAAAAGTAGAGGATATCAAAGAAATTCGGTTAGTATACTAGGGAGGAGATATGAGACTAAGAGAAAAAGCTGACTCGATTGCCTATGAAATGGCAAGTGATTATATTTTCAATGAAATAAGGGAGTACTTCGAAAAGGAGGGACAATTTGATGGAAGGGGATTTGATGAGGGGAGAGAAGAGTTGAAAGAGATTCTAGGGTTTTTGGGTGGGGTTGATGCAGATATGCAATTTAAGTTAGAAGAGTATGATACCATGGTTCTCAAGTATGTTTCTGAAATAGAGGAGAAAAACAATGGATAAGCCTCTAGCGAAAATACATGGTGGGATATTTGATGGAATAGTGGAGAAGGCAGATGCATTGCAGCCTCATGAAGCTCTACAGAAATCAATAGACTTCATAGCCCAGGAGATAAAGAAAATGTTTCCACCCTTGGATCCAGAGAGAATTAAATTGGAGGATAACCTCATAGCAATGATCGAAGCCCTGGATAAGGCCTACAATGAATATATGGATAAGCATTATCCTCTGGAGAGTGAATGGTTGCATTATAGATTGACCGAGGGTAGACGTTCTCTATTCACTGCAAAGAATATCATTCTGGGATTGAGACTGGGGGTTAACTATGAATTCGATGGGAGGGCAAATGATATTTGAAGATGATCTGTCCATAAAGGACACGGATATAGGGGAGATTGTGTATTGATATGCCGAAGAACAAGAATTGGCTTTGTCTGGTGGAAAATGCCATTCAGTAAGTGGGCACATAGAATCAAAATAAATAGGGCTGAATAATGGGTGTTCTAAAGATTCATATTGTGGAATTCAATGGTAAGACATATCAAGTCCTTGCCAATGATATTGATGAAGCATATGCAGCAGCGTACTATCGCTATTATGATAAGTATGTTAGTCCCCAAGAGATAATTTGGTTTCTTGGATGTAAACAATGCAAGGTAAAACTTCTAGCCATATTCGATGAGGATTAAATGAAATCAGAACGTATGAGCAAGTGCCATCGTTGCAAACTCCCCAAGCCAAGAAGAGAAATGTCCCATGCTTCGAAAGTATATGGCGGAAAGATTTGCAAAGAGTGCGACAAGCTTATCAGACAGCAGATCAACCTGAGGAAATAATTCTATGAATTATATAGAGACTGTGCAGTTGGATCCTAATATTTCAAAGGATCTTACGGACAAGGCAACAAAGTATATTCATGATCTGCAACCAAAGTATATGAGCCCAGGTTGGTATGTGATATATTATCATTCAGTAAAAGAGAAAGTTCTCTACGCTGCAGAAGAGATATGGAAACGGTTATCAAAGAAGGAAAAGATATTTCTAGCACAGATTAGAGTTCTACCAAGACCAGAACCTTATGGATAATAGGAAAGGCTGATTCTCTATGACAAGATCGGGATAGTATACAAATGTTCTCTAAGTCTAGATGGTAGAAAGTATGAAGCTTTTATATTGAGCTGGAATATGGTTCAGGCGAAAGAGAAGTTCTTGGAGATATTCAAATTGGATGGTAATATGGATGTTGACAAAGGTAAGATTGATTGGGAAAGAGCTTTAAAGGATCTGGTTATAGTTGGGTCTACAGAAAGAAATAAACTATAGATATAATAGGGATTCAGCCGGCTCTACTTCGGAGGTCCTATGATCTCATTATGTTCTAATTGTAGATATACAGATATAGTCTGCAACGATTGTTATATAGGCTCTTACGAACTATTAAGGTCTGAGGACCTAGAACATCAGAATCGTATACTCCTCAGTGAGGATTCAAGATCTAGGGTTTTAGCTCTCCCGCCCGGGAGCGGACAGAAGGTTTTTTCTGGCATCTCAGGAAAGGAGGAGAATACCGGCATCTGATATAGGGTAGGATATAAGGTCTAGCAGGCTCGAAGGTATCAATTTGGGCCTGCTGGAGAGTGTCTATGGGATGCTCCTTCCAACCCTCCTGCCGTCGATCCGATATGTTCGCAAGATATGATAGGTTTAGAATTGTAGACTGAACGTCTATCCTTCGGGGAAGGATAGAAAATTGGATCCAGGGCTTTATTGCAGCTCTGGATCCACTGTTTTTATATACAATCTATGGTTCATACCTTGGTCCAGACTTTGGATTGCTGATTTTATATACAATCTATGGTTCATACCTTGGTCCAGACTTTGGATTGCTGATTGACTTGATGATTGCGCCGGGGAAAAATACCTACCCACCATCAGAAATAAGCGAACTCACTGGAAAGAAAGCGATTGTTATAGATTTGCTGATCCCCATGGAGATTGCGCCGGGGGTAAAATCAATCAGCAAATCATCAAAAAGCTTTTAAACCTATTTTTGCAATCCCCTTGACATTGGTGATCTTATATATTATATTGTATTGTCAATTTGAAGGGCGATCTGGGAAACACCCCGAAGCCCGGATTGACAAAGATTCAAAGGAGGATGTTATGAAGAAGACCGAATCAGCCACCTCGGTTGAGGCAATCATGGCCTCGGCCCCAGCCTCGGCAGAGCAAGTTGTTCCGGCCGTCAAGAATGCTGCTGGGCAACTGGATCTTGTCAAGTTCCTCTCGGACTTTGAGGAACATGCTTCGGGAATCATGGCCATGGCACTGTACGGTAGGGCCACCCCGGGAACTCGGGACAAGATGCGGGACCTGATCAGGGATATCAATCAGGCTGCCCTGGAGGGTAAGGGAGCTGCCTTTGTTTACCACACACGGCATGGGTGGTATCAGCTGAAGAAGGTTGTCTCAGTTGAGAGGGCAGCCGAACTGGACAAGCAGGAATACAAGGATCCAGTCCAGAACAAGAAGTAAATAGTTGACAGGCCCCCACCCCACCGGAGGGGGCCTGTTATTGTGTCCGGTTCCGAAAGGGACGGGATAAGTGTGTGCGGCGCGAGTGCGTTCACAAAATCACGGCACGGGTCTTGAGACTAGGGAAATAAGCCCTATACACAAGAGCTATGCCATAAAAATAAGCGAACCCATCGGAGCCGAAGGCTCCGATGTTATTGGGATTATAGTATCGGCCCCTAAACCCCCGAACTATTTGACATTTGCAATCCTATATATTATATTGTATTGTTGATATTGAAGGGGGCGGGCAGGGTTAAACAAACAAAAGGAGGGTAATATGGACCGAACAGAATTTTTGAAAACAATTGGGGCCGGCGGGCTGGGGATTGCAGGGATAGGGATGTTTGGGCTCGGAATATCTGGCAAGGGAGATGGGGAGAATGAGGCTCTGGAGATTATAGTTATTTCGCACTTTGACCCCTTGGGAGAATACGCCCCGCCGGAGCCGGAGTTTGAATCAGTTCGAGTTGTCAGAGAGGATTTTTATGATTGGGTGGGAATATCCCGTTGGACATATCGAATAATCGGCCCGCGGGGAGATTTGAGAAACTACGCTCAACAGTGGGCTGAGTATGTAATACAAGAGATCCGGGATGGATTGGGGGGAGACGACACATACTATGATTATTTTCCGGATTGGGTTGATCAGCTCGATATGCTTTGCAACGCAATAGGGGGTTGCAAAGATCTGCACCGATGGATTGAAGAGGAACACATCAAGAAGTACGGAGTTGGGATTGCACAAGATTCGCTAATCTGGAGCTAAAACAATGATCAGGTTGGCTCAACAATCAAATGGGGGGCAGTTGGAGTTGCTCCCTATTATAAGAACGAAGCCACTGACTCTGGCAATCTTCGAGACTATGTTTGGGAAACATATATTGTCAGAGCAGGAACAAAAAGAACTAAAGGAATATAAGAAGATTCTGAAGGATCGGTAATCTTCGAATGCTCTTCTAGTTCTTGGGAAATAAGTGCGAGCGTACTGGAGAGAACTCTATATAGGATATAAGGATAGGATCCGAGGGACAGATAGGTATAAGAGATAAGACGGTGCGCCAGTACTCTCACAAACCTCCATCCCATTCCCACACATCCTTCCCACCTTCCACAATTGAATATTCAATTGTAAATTTGCAATTGAATATTCAATTTGATTTACCATACAAATATAAGAAATAACCTCCAGTAACTTCGCAAAGTACAATGGAGTACAATTGTATTCGGGGGGGGTATTTGTTTGCTCGTCTATTTGTTTCTCAATTCAAAAAGAATTTTGTTCATTCCCCCTACCTGCCTATTGATGTATTATATTACATGAGTCAATTGAAAACGTCAATTGACAAAGTAAAACGATTCAATGAGGTGATTGCTATGCCAACCAACCAAAACCCGTTGTCTATTCTCTCCACCCTTGCGGAAAAATTGTCCGGAGAGAAACCTGTATATTCTTCCAGCGTATCGAAAGAATATTCTCCGGAGTTACATTTACAAATCGCGCAAATTCTTCCGAAGGGTTCGCGCATTTCTTCAGGAAAATTGGCTCGCACTCTTTTTGCCGATGGAAAAACGCGCGAGCAAGTTTCCGATGAAGAAATGAGAAACGTTCGGGGGAAGTTACGAAAGACTATTGACGCGATTAATCAACGCCTAATGGAAGGGAAAGAAATTTCTTTTCCCTCTGTTGCCATCGTCAATGTTGCTTCGGGGGAATTTGAAACCCGAAAAGTAACAAATGCAGAAAACGCGGAGGAGATTCTGGGCGGAAAAACCCGCAACTTCCGAAAGAACAAAAGAGACAATTAATTGAAAGGAAA
>Ga0315273_10002784_pt1 | contig 20814 bp, 18 predicted proteins | sample YL17G02_0_MG_FD_205753 | JGI IMG/M metagenome (GOLD analysis project Ga0315273, IMG submission 205753) | Sediment microbial communities from Yellowstone Lake, YNP, Wyoming, USA - YL17G02_0 | ecosystem: Environmental > Aquatic > Freshwater > Lake > Sediment | place: USA: Wyoming | collected... | reverse complement strand
GTCTCTGATTTCACCGACCATTATGATATCAGGATCCTGCCTGAGGAGCATTTTCAGACAATTTGCAAACGTAAAGTCTATCTGGGGATGGACTGCGGTCTGGTTAAAACCCTCATAGACCATTTCTATAGGATCTTCAATCGTAGATACATTTACCTCGGAAGTTGAGAGCACCTTCAGGAGTGAGTAAAGGGTAGTTGTCTTGCCGCTTCCTGTCGGTCCGGTAACAAGGATGATTCCATTGGTGTTTGCTATAAACGATTTGACCTGTTTCATATCCTTATCCAAAATTCCAAGTTCTTCGACATTCTGCATAAGTATGACAGGATCAAATATTCTCATAACAACCTTCTCCCCAAATGCAACAGGGATAGACGATATGCGCAATTCTACTTCCTTGCCTTCATGGGCTGTCTTGATCCTTCCGTCCTGAGGCCGTCTTTTCTCAGTAATATCCATTCTCGCAAGCATTTTTATTCTCGAGATTATAGGGGCATGTACAGCTTTCGGAATGTTATGGATGTTATGCAGGATGCCATCAATGCGAAATCGTATGAGGCTGAAATCCCTTTTCGGCTCTATATGAATATCCGAAGCCTTGCTTGAATATGCGTAGTGAAGCAGGTACTCAACAGCATTAACAATATGCTGGTCTGTTGCTTCAAGCTCTGTGATAGATTTTAATTTTACATACTGCTCGAGATTTCCAAGGTCTGTCTGTGTGCCAATATCTTTTCCGGCTGATGTAATTGCAGATTTGAACCCGTAGAATTCAGTGATAATCTTCATTATATCTGATTTCGTAGTGACCGCCACTTCTATCTTATATCCACTAACCCGTTCAATCCAGTCAACTGCCTCTTTGTCAAAAGGGTCTGCAGTGGCAACGGTCAATGTATTGTTCGAAAGCGCTATCGGCACTATCTGATGTTTTATTGCGTATGGCCTTGATATTATCTGCGTAACGATTTCGTAGTCTAATTTTAGAGGGTCGATTTTCAAAAAAGGCAGCATCAGGTGTTTTGCCACCGCCATCATTATAATCTCAGCTGTTATAATCTTGCCGCTGCTTTTGGGAGATGTAATTTTGAGAGATTCAATAATATCAATCATCGAAACAGCTGACTGGTCTAATATATTCTGCCGCATGCCCGGGGTCTTGGACTTCAGGATTTTTGATCTCTGCAAGGCCTCTTTCGATTTAAGAAGTTCTATCTGATCCTGATTAAGGAGACCCTCAGCATAGAGTATTTCGATTAAAGTTTCTTTTCTTTCCCGCATATAAATATATTAACATTATGATATACGCACACAAAACCTTTTTATGGTAATATGAATAAAATAAAGGAGGTTTTTAAATGCGCAGGGTTCTCTTGTTTTCATGCCTAACATTTTTTTTGTTCACTGTATCGGCATCATTTGGCTTTCCAACCAAAGGGCAGGAATGCACAAAATGTCATACCATGAAAAAAGATGAGGCTATGTCTTTACTCAAGACTTTTGACCAGAATATTAAGGTAACAGATGTAAAGCAAAGTCCGGCAAAATATCTCTGGGAGGTTTCTGTTGAAACAGGCGGCAAGAAAGGGGTGCTTTACATTGATCTCCCCAAAAAGAATGTGATCTCCGGTTCAATCATCGAGATAAAAGGGAAAAAGAATATCACACAGGACCGGCTCTCAGAGCTTAACAAAGTAAACGTATCTCAGATACCTCTAAATGACGCCCTCATTCTCGGAGACAAGAAAGCAAAGCACAGGGTTATAGTTTTCGATGACCCTGAATGACCTTACTGTGCAAAACTTCATCAGGAGATGAAGAAGGTTATTCAGGAGAGAAAAGATATTGTTTTCTACATAAAAATGAATCCGCTGAAAATGCATCCGAAGGCATACGATAAAGCAAAAACCATAGTTTGTGAAAAAAAGCTCTCACTTCTCGAAGACGCATTTGAGAACAAACAGTTGCCGGCTCCGAAATGCAAGACAACGGTAGTTGATGACAATATGAAGCTTGCCAATAAGCTCGGCATAACAGGCGCTCCTGCTATCATAATGCCGGATGGCAGACTTATTCCGGGATATGTGGATGCAAAAGCCTTAATGGAAATGGTTGATAAAAAATAAGGTTCTTTCGTATAAAACTTAAAGATAACCTGGATTCCCCGATCAAGTCTGGGAATGACAATAATGTGATATTATTCTTTGTCATTCCCGCGGAGGCGGGAATCCAGACATTCTTTGTTTTAGATAATTTTTAAGGAAAGTTGACGGAAAATGGCAAATTGGGATTTGATTATTGGCGCCGGTGTTTTTGTTGTTTGGCTTATTTTAATGCTTTTTGTTTTTCCGAAGATAGGAGTTCCCACATGAAGGGTGAACTATAAGGGGCCGGGAACTCCTAAGAAGAAGTGTTAGGAATCTTTACAAGTTTCAGGATATTCATACTGTTTTTTTTACTTACTCTATCCCTCATTTCCTGTACGCGCGAACCGGAGATCAAGAAACCAAATGCTATTACTGTCGGTTCTCTTGCAGATGCCAAGAGACTGTTGCCCCTTCTTGCCTCTGACAGTGCCTCTGCAGAAATCAGCGGATGGATCTTCAATGGCCTTACAAAATATGACAAAAACATAAAAACTACCGGAGACCTTGCAGAATCATGGGACATATCACCTGACGGCCTTCAGATTATCTTCCATCTCAGAAAAAACGTCTTATGGCATGATGGCGCAGAGTTCACTGCAGATGACGTTCTTTTCACATATAACACGGTTATTGATCCCAAGATTCCAACTCCATATAGCAGCAACTTTGGACCTATAGATAAAGTCGAGGTATTAAATAAGCATACAATTAAGGTCTCTTATAAGGAGCCATATGCGCCTGCGCTGGAATCATGGGGCATGGGCATATTACCTAAACATATTCTTAAAGATAAAGATATAACTAATGAATATTACGTTAGAAATCCAATTGGTACCGGTCCATATAAATTGAAAGAATGGGTTACTGGTCAGAAGATAGTGCTCGATGCATTTGACAGCTATTTTGAAGGAAGACCAAAGATAGACAGATATATAGTGCGGGTCATACCTGATACAGCAACAATGTTTCTTGAGCTTAAATTTGGCGGTATAGATTTTATGGGACTCACGCCTCCTCAGTATAAACTTCAGGCTGCTACAAATTTCTTCAACAAATACTTTCATAAATTCAGATATCCGTCTTTCGGATATACATATTTAGGATACAATCTCAAAGATACCAAATTCTCGGATCAAAGGGTCAGGCAGGCTATCACACATGCTATCAATAAAAAGGATATTATAACCGGGGTTATGCTTGGTTACGGCACCCCTTGCACCGGCCCATTCCCTCCTGAGTCATGGGCATATAATCCGGATGTGATAGATCTTGAATATAACCCGGAAATATCCAGAAAACTCTTCAGAGAAGCAGGATGGATAAAAGGACAGAGCGGTTTACTTGAAAAAGATGGCAGGGCGTTTGAATTTACTGTGCTTGTAAATCAGGGCAATGAGGCAAGGATGAAAACAGCGCAGATTCTTAAGGAAAATCTTAAGACTATCGGGATTAAGATGAATATAAAGGTGCTTGAATGGCAGGCCATGCTCCACGAGTTTATTGACAAAAAACGTTTTGAAGCTGTTATCATGGGCTGGGCATTATCAAGGGATCCTGACATGTATGATATCTGGCATTCTACAAAAACAAAAGAAGGCGAGTTTAATTTTATTTCATATAAGAACGAAGAAGTAGACAAGCTTCTGCTTGAAGGCAGGCGAACCTTTGATTTCGAAAAAAGGAAAAAGATTTACCACAGAATACACGAAATATTTGCGGATGAACAGCCATGCACATTCCTCTATGTTCCTGATGCCCTGCCTGTCCTTCATAAAAGGTTCAAGGGTGTGGAAAAGGCTCCAATAGGCATCTGGCATGATTTCATCCGCTGGCAGGTTCCGAAAAATAAGATCGAGTGGTACAACTGAATGCCCATAATACAGGTAGAACATTTAGTAAAAAAGTTCGGAAATATCAGCGCAGTAGATGATATCTCGTTTGAGGTCGAAGAAGGCACAATATTTGGATTCCTTGGACCGAATGGAGCCGGTAAAACAACCACAATAAATATCCTGTGTACCCTCCTTTCCCCCACATCAGGCAGGACGCTCATTGCCGGGCATGACTGCATATCAGAACCCTCAGAGGTAAGAAAAGCTATTGGAATCGTCTTTCAGGACACAACCCTCGATAAGGACCTCACTGCCCATGAGAACCTCATCTTCCATGCCTATCTGTACGATGTCCCGAAGAGTGAAATGAAGAAGCGTGTCGATGATGCCCTGAAGTTTGTTGATCTATATGACAGAAAGGATGACCTGGTTAAGAAATTCTCCGGCGGAATGAAACGGAGGCTTGAGGTAGCGAGGGGATTGATACACAGGCCGAGGGTTCTCTTTCTTGATGAACCTACACTTGGCCTTGACCCGCAGAGCAGGACCAACCTGTGGGAATTCATAACAACTCTGCCTGAAAAACACAATGTAACGATCTTCATGACCACTCATTACATGGAAGAAGCTGAAGTATGTGACAGAATTGCAGTTATAGACAATGGCAAGATTATCGCGATGGACTCACCTGCTGAGCTGAAAAAAATTGTGGGAGGTGATGTTGTTTCGATAACAACCACAGATAATATCCATGCAAGAAAAGAGATAGAAACTATATTTAAAATGAGTGTTTCAGAAAAAAACGATGAGCTTTACATGACATGCAGCAGGGGCGACACCTGCATACCCGAACTCATAAGGACTTTGGGAGAGCGGGTCCTTTCTGTGAGGATTCAAAGGCCGACTCTGAATGATGTTTTTCTCAAGCTTACAGGCAAGACAATAAGGGAAGAAGGGATAACCGGCGACGAGACGATAAAAGAATCGATTCGTGCATACAGGAGAAGACACTAATGAAGTTAAAAGTGAAGAGTGAAAAGTTGAAAGTTGAAAAATGGAACTGAACGCCGTTTACGTCATAGTCGCCAGAGAATTCAAGAAATTCGTCAGGGAAAAAAGCCGCCTCTTCTCGGCAATAGCAAGGCCGCTTCTATGGCTGTTCATTGTTGGCGCCGGCATATCCAGGCTTGTCCCAAATCAGACAGGCGTGCCATACACCCAGTTCATCTTCCCCGGAATAATCGGCATGACCATTCTTTTCAGTTCTATGTTTTCTTCAATATCTATAATATGGGACAAGGAGTTCGGCTTTATGAAGGAAATCCTTGTCGCACCGGTATCGAGATTCTCAATAGTCATCGGTAAGGCATTGAGCGGAACGATCGTATCCACCATCCAGGCGTTGATCATCCTTGCGCTCTTTCCTTTCTTAGGTTTCAAACTCGGCCTGTTACAGATCCTGGAAATCATTCTTATATGCATTTCCCTGTCGTTCTGCATTTCTGCCTTTGGGATTGTACTTGCTACGTTCTATGACAGCTATGAGAGTTTCAGCGTGATCATGAACTTCATAATTATGCCCATGTTTTTTCTGTCAGGCGCCATGTACCCGGTTAAACTTCTTCCTGATATTCTCAGGATATTGGCAAAACTCAATCCATTAACATATGGCATTGACATCATGAAGCACGCCATGTTTCCGGATGCTACGGGGAGCATGGGACCTGACATTTCGATTATGACAAGCACAGCGGTAATCATTTGCACATCAATCCTTTTCGTAGTTGTAGCCGGGAAATTATTCGAGAGAAAAGGGTAAAATGATAAATTACAAACCAAAAAAGGAGAATGCATGCTTCCCTTCTGTTTATTAGCGAAAACAATATCTGATGCCTGGTTTCAGCTGATTTATAATATCTTTGATAAAGCATATTCACAGAATATACAAAAAGGGTCATTTGAAAATGAGCAGTACCGCCTGCAGTATCCGGGAATTGCAGTTTATATAGAGCATCCGAATTGTGATATAGTTCCTGTAATACCACCGGGACTCGGGATACCTTCTCCGACCACAATGGAATATATTGAAGATTATTTCGTTCATTACCTAATGAATCCTGAACTGTCTGAGAACGAGACCTACACCTATGCAAGCAGGATTCAGCACAGTATGCCTGAAGGCGGCACACAACTGGAACGTGTCACTCAAATGCTGAAGGAAACACCATTGACCAATCAGGCTGTAATCGAAGTAGGAACACCTGATGACCTTGATGTCTGCTATGGAAAAGACGGCAAGCTTGATCCACCCTGCCTGAGACTGCTGGATTTTAAGGTAATACCATCAAACAATGACTTGTTACTTACTGTAAGCGCTTACTTCAGGTCATGGGATCTCTGGGCAGGTTTTCCCACAAACCTTGGCGGCATAGAACTTCTCAAACAATTTGTTGCCTCTGAAGCAAGTCTTAAGAATGGCCCTATGTATGCCTACAGCGCAGGCGCTCATATATACGGATATCAGGAAGAAATCGCAAGGCTGAGAACCCTGAAGTCAAAAAAAGACGGGATTTAAACGGTCTTTAGGGGCAATCTTATTGTAAAGGTTGTGCCTTTGCCTGGTTCGCTGTCTACAGAGATTGTTCCATTATGATACTGAACTATCTTTAATGCAAAGGTAAGTCCCAAACCAGGACTGAACATCTTAGAAGAGACCATCGGGTCGAAGATATTTTTAATCTTATCCTTATCAATGCCTTTCCCGGTATCGGCAATCTTTAAGTCCAGATAGTTATCGCTAAGGACAGTAATTATCTTAAGCTCTTTTGCGGTTGTCTCCATTGCCTCGATGGCATTCTTGATCATGTTACAGAGCGATCTTTTCATCAGCTTTTTATCAATCAACAGAATCGGCGGATTATCTGCGAGGTCTGTGGTCACCTTAATGTTCTTTGATAAGGTTTCTTTCTCGAAAACCTTCAGGCAATCAATGACGATCTCATTAATATTTACAGGCTCCTTCTGTGATATCTCCATGGATTTCAGTTCGATGAGCTGCTTGATCATCTCTTCAAGCACTGCAACATCTTCTATGATCATCTGCATATATTTTCTGTTCGGATCTTCTTCCGGCAGTTTATTGAAAACCTTTCGTGCAAATCCTCCTATTGAGGTCAGGGGATTCCTTATCTCGTGTGCGACCTCGTCTATCATCTGTTCAAGCGCACCGGTTTTCTCGGTCTCTACTTTCTTTTCATGAGTTGCTTTTATAGAGAGCAGGGATCTGATTCGGGCAGATAGTTCTTTGTAGTCAAAGGGCTTGGACATATAGTCATCAGCGCCGATATCCAGGCCTTTTATCTTATGCTCAACCTCCCCTTTAGCAGTAAGCATCAGAACAGGTATGTATTTTGTCTTTTCGTCTGCCTTGAGCCTTTTTGCAACCTCATAACCATCTATTTTAGGCATCATTACATCGAGCACGATTAAATCCGGATCGTATTCCGGCACCTTCTGCAGGGCTTCTTCTCCATTATAGGCTTCTGCTGTATCGTATCCCTCAGCATGAAACCTTTTTGTCAGAAGTTCTACGGTATCAACAGCATCATCAACTATCAGTATCTTATGTTTCTTCTCCACCCAGGATGCTCTCCCTTTTACCTCTTATAAATGATTTAACCTGATCGGGTAATTCACGAACATTAATAGGTTTTGATATATATCCTTCAAACCCGGCAACAATAACCTTTTCCCGGTCTCCTTTCATTGCATGGGCAGTAAAAGCAATTATAGGAATTTCCTGAAATTCCTCCATACTTTTTAGTCTTTTTGCAACTTCATAACCATCAAGTTTAGGGAGTGAGATATCCAGTAATATCAGGTCCGGTCTCTCAGCAACTGCCTTTTCCAAAGCTTCCTCTCCGTCAGCAGCCTGAACTATTTCATAGCCTTTGTTCCTGAGCACCTTCACGACAAGTTCCCGATTATCCTCATTATCTTCAACTATCAATACCTTTTTCGGCATAGTCGTTTTCCCCTTTTGTATTCTGACACTGTCTTATACAGTCTCTATTATAAAGAATCCGCTTAGTTATCGAGCAACTCTTTTTTTAACGGAAGGGTAAAGCAGAACCTGCTCCCAATTCCATATTCACTTGTTACCCATATAGAACCTTTGTGCAGGTTTACCAGACCTTTGGCAATAGCCAACCCTAAGCCGGTCCCTTCATATTGACGCACTAACGCAAAATCTATCTGAACAAACTTATCAAAGATCTTCCCGATATCATCCTCTTTTATTCCTATGCCGGTATCCTCTACACATATCTCCATGAATTGAGGGGGTTCCCCCTTTTTGATTCCCATATCAGAAATCCCGGTAGTTACCGTAATACTCCCTTCACTGGTAAATTTGACAGCATTCGATAACAGACCTATAAGTATCTGCTTGATTTTATCCGTATCACCATAAACTACCGGATATTTTTCATTCAGATCCAGAGAGAGTCTCAGGCCTTTTTGTTGCATCAATGTTTGAAACTCAGAAATAAGAGATTCGATCATGGGTTTTATACTGACTTCCCGTATCTCCAATAGCATTTTAGCGGATTCTATCTTTGATATGTTCAGGATGTTATCGATCAATTGCAGCAGATGTTTAGCGCTTTCCTTTACTTTTTTGAGACTCTTTTCCTGTTCTTCATTAACATCGCCATCTATCTTATCCAGCAACACCTCTGTATAGCCGATGATTGTGTTCATAGGTGTGCGAAGTTCATGAGACATATTGGCCAGGAAGGCGGATTTCATCCTGTCAAGTTCCTGAAGTTCCACCTTATCTATTTCTAACTGTTCTATGAATCTTGTTCTCTCTGAAACAAGTTCCTCTAATTTTCCTTTTTCCTCAGATATCTTCAGATATGACCTATATACGCTGATGAAGAAAAGACTGACTGACCCAACAAAGAAAAGTGCAAAAATGTTAAAACTCCCGGTGATCGGCTCAAAAAAGTTCCACAAATCCCTATTCCCTGTGGGAATGAGAATATGTCTCAGGATATGACCGAAAGATCTCGAAATCGAATACATAAACCACGAAGCAGAGAGCCAGACCAGATAATTCCACAGCACATTTTCCCTGTCTGTTTTATACAGTCGAACACTTTCGTAAAGACTCATGATCGACAGCGCTATGAATATGGAGTTGCCTGTTATTTCAGTGATTAAAATAGGCAGTAAAGGTAAAAGAACTGAAATATGGGCATGAGACCCTTCTTTTACTTTCTGTGAAAGTTCTCTAAGGCCAAGATAAAAAAGCAGCATAGCAATATTGAGCAGTATAAAATCAAGCCTCCCTGCATAATAAAGATATTCCATACGTCCAAGTTTTATACTCCTCTCGAAATACTGCCACCCTTCGGTGCTCCCGATCGTTTGGGCGATTGCCAGAATTTCCGCAATTCTTCCGACAAAAACACTCAGATCCCATACGATAAAAAGAATGAGGGAAAAGTAGAGATATCTCCATCCCTTTTGTGTATGCAGGCGATTACGAACAATAGCCCATAATAAGATAAGGAATGCGAAAAACAGAAATATTCGTGCTATTTGGTGGGTATAAATTGCAGGATAATCATGAGGCACATACCCCCAGGCATTCAAGGGTAGCAAAATAAAGAATAGAAGAAATAATAGAAATCTCATAAAGGTTTCATTATTCTCTGCTCATCTTGATTATAGTATCCTTCAGTTCCTTTAAAAGATCCTCCTTCGTAAGAACAACCTTGTTTAATATTCCGTGTATCCTGCCGTTCAGATCATCAATCTCTTTTTCGGTAAGATCCTTTTGTGTAAGAACAATAAGAGGGAGATCCTTGCCACCTTTTTCTGTTTTTAAGTATTCAATCACATCAAAACCGGTCTCAGGCATGGTGAGGTTCAATACAATCAAATCAGGCCTGAAATCCCGTATCGATTTTACGGCATCTTCACAGTTATATGCAGTGGTAACCTGATATTCGGCTTCTTCCAGAACACTGCCGATCAATCTCACGGTGTTTGGATCATTGTCAACAATCAGGACACGCTTTATCTTCGTGGTTTTTTCAAAGGTCTTCAATTTCCTTAACAGAACATCCTTCTCTACCGGTTTGATGATATATTCGGCTGCACCAAGGCTGAAGCCCAGTCTCTGGTCATCCACTATAGAAAGAACAATAACCGGGATATCCTGTGTCTCAGGATCACCTTTCAATTCCCTCAATACCTGCCATCCATCCTTCCTCGGCATCATAATGTCAAGAGTAATGGCCATGGGTTTTATCTCTCTTGCCCTTTTTACTGCGTCTTCAGGGCTTAGAAGGCCTACCACATTGTACTCTTCACCCAGATACTTCCGGATGATATCAATAGCCTCTGGATTGTCATCTATAGACAATACGGTCTTTTTAGCTGTTCCTGCCCTTTTTGTTTCAGCAGATGTAAATTCTTCTTCAGGCCTGGTTCCAATATTTTGAATAAGTTCACATGTTTTACAGAAATCCACCTTTTCCGGATATGCTGCTATTTTCATGCCCGCACAATGTGTTCCCATAATCAGCCAGCATCTTCCTTCCTGGCTTCCATATGCAGGACAGCTCGGCTGCCCGCAGCGTATATATTCCCAGCACCGTATTGGTTTCCCTGCATATTCAGGCTCCTTCAGAAAATCCTCAACAGGCTTGTTATAATAATCGGCCAGGGATTCTGCTATTCTTGTTTCAATTACAGGCTCTGCAGGCTTTTCGAGTATTTCTTTCTTTAAAGGAAGCGTAAAGCAGAACCTGCTCCCTTCTCCAACTTTACTTGTCACCCAGATGACACCCTTATGCAGAGATACCAGGCCCCTGGCAATACTCAGGCCAAGGCCTGTACCTTCATACTGACGGATTGTTGTCAGGTCTGCCTGCACAAATTTGTCAAAGATCTTGCCAACGTCCTCCTCTCTTATTCCTATGCCCGTATCTTCAACACATATCTCCAAGAACATCGGTGGCTCTCCGGGTCTCACAGCCCGCTCAGAAAGCTTGGCAGAGATCGTAATTCCTCCCTGATTGGTAAACTTGATAGCATTTGCAACGAGGTTTATGAAAATCTCCCTGATCCTGTCTCCATCTCCGTATATAAGAGGCAATCCCTCATGGATATCAAGGGTAAGTGTAAGGCCTTTCATTTTCATCTGGGGTTCAAAGGTGTGAAGAGCAGACTCCACCAGCCACTTCAGATCAAATTCCTTCGGATTTAATTTCATCTTTCCGGCTTCTATCTTCGAGATATCAAGGACATCATTGATCAATTGCAGGAGATGCCGTGCATTATTCGTAACCTTTTTCAGGCTTTTTTCCTGCTCTTCATTGACAGGGCCGTCAACCCCGTCAATCATTAAATCTGTGTAACCGATAATGGCATTCATGGGGGTGCGTAGTTCATGAGACATATTGGCCAGGAAAGTAGATTTCAGTTTATCCAATTCCCTGAGATCTTTATTGGCCCTTTCCAGCAATGTCAAAAGCCTTGTCCTTTCACTTAACAAAGCTGATTTTCTCTTTACCTCTTCTTCTAATTTATTACTGGCAGAGGAAACACTTCCGACCATATAATTGAACGTCTTGCCCAGAATTCCAATTTCATCTTCAGTCTTCACATCCACGAAAGTGGTCATGTCTCCTTCTGCAAATCTTTTTGCCTTCTCAGCCAAACTTTCCACAGGCTGGCGTACTAACTTATTTACCATGAGGTATATGAGGATAATTGCTATAGGTATAAGAAATATAACGATTACGATAGTTCTGTTGCGCTGTGCAACAACCTGCGCATATGTCCGCTCTGCATCAAGCCTGACCACTATGCCCCCGAGAACCTTTCGTGAAGATCCATGACAGTGATAACAGTCTTTTTCGTTCAATATCGGCCGCATGACGACAAGGTGTTTTTTCCCTTCATCTATATCCTCAAAAGGCTTTCTTGGATCATACCTTGGTTCAATTCCTGTTTTTAGTGTTTCAGTCAGTGTTTCTGATATTGCCTTGTTATTGATCGAATCTGACAAGCGGGTGTTTACTTTTTCTGTATGGGTAGAATAGATTACCTCCTGTTCAAAATCACAGATAAACACCTCAACATCTTTCATTTTTTCTTTTATGTCCGTGAGTTCTCTTCTGATAGCATCACTGTCCCCGATTTCCATAGGATGCTTGATCCCTGCATAGACAGCATCAGCCAGCTCGGTACTGAGACTGGTCGCAATCTCCAATCTGTCCTTTGTCCCAAAGTATATCCGCATGTAAATCTCAGCCAGAAGAACCATTAATAAGATAATAAGCATGGCAGCCATTATCTTATACCCGAGTCTCTTTCTTATTACACCGAACATCTTTGCCTTATTCCTTTATTTTTTAATTTTTCACTCTTCACTTTTAACTTTTCACTTTCGTCTTGTTTAATGTGCTCCACCATGTATCATGGGTTTATACCTGAAAGCCTGAACCCTTTCGGATGTGTGGCAAACCTCGCAGTCCTTCAATGTCATACGTCTTTTAATATCTTTTGCAACATTAGATTTTATATGGAATTCTCCAGGGCCATGACATACCTCACATCCTGCATTTTTCAGATGGGGGGTCTTTTCTAAGCTGACGAATCCTCCGGGCCTGCCATATCCGGTAGTATGACAAAAATAGCAGCCCCTGATTTCTTCTTCTGTCAAACCCTTTTTTACCCGTTCAATGCTGTTAAAAGATTTGCTCTTCTTTGCATATTTCATGAAACCGTTATATTCGAGTTCGTGACATCCCTTGCATATATCAGAACCTACATAGAGTGGTGGTTTTGTTTTTGTCTGGGCAAAAAGCAGAGGATGGTTTATTGTAAGCAAGAAAAACAGAACGGTTAAAAGGTATCTTATCGTTAATTTAAGATAATTGACCATATCTCATATTCTCTTTCATTAGATGAAAAATTGCAACTGATTGTATAATAATCTATGGCGTTTGTAATCGCATTGGCAGGAAAAGGTGGCACAGGGAAAACAACGGTTGCAGCTCTGACCATCCGTTATATCATAGAGAAAAAGAAAAGACCTGTTCTTGCTGTTGATGCAGACCCGAATAACTGTCTGAATGAGGCGCTGGGGGTCGATATCCATGCAACGATAGGCGCGTTAAGAGAAGAATCGCTGGACATAATCAGAAGCGGCGCTGAGAGACAAGGCGGTATGTCCATGGAACAGATCTTCGACTACCAGGTCCAGCAGTCTTTGATTGAATCAAAGGGTTTTGATCTTATGGTCATGGGAAGACCTGAAGGTCCGGGATGCTACTGTGCAGCCAACAATATCATCAGGAAATATACGGACAAACTTTCTGAAACATATCCGTATGTTGTTATCGATAATGAGGCTGGCATGGAACACCTCAGCAGGAGAACAACTCACAAAGTAAATGTGCTGCTTATAGTAAGTGATCCTACATTAAGAGGCATACAGACGGCAAAGAGGATTAACAGTCTTGTGGATGAATTGCAACTCGAGATAGAAAATCGTGTAGTTATAATAAATCGCGTCCACGGTAATGAAGGAGAGGAATTAAAAAAACTTGCAGTAGAGTATGGTCTTCAGATAGCAGGCATTGTCCCTCAGGATAAAAAAATATTCAGCCTTGACCTTCAGGGAAAACCAATATTTCAGCTTCCTGCTGATTCAGCGGCAGTTAAAGCAACATTTAACATTCTCGACTCGCTTCAAATTCCTTAACAGCTCTTAGCTTTTCTGAGAAACCCTGCAATCTCTTCAGGAACAGAGGGATTTGTGTAGATACCTGAGCCGAGTTGAAAACCGGATGACTGCGCAAGGCGCGGCACGATGCTCAGATACCAGTGAAAGTATTCTGAGCCTGATTCTTTAAGACTCTCCGAACGTATTACAAAGTTGAAATCAGGATTATCAAGCCCGAAGTATAATTTGGACAGTATCTCTTTCAGATTGTATGCAAGATCACTTATTTCGTTATCCTGTATATCCCCGAAAGCAGCATCATGTCTTTTTGGAAAGATCCATGTGTGAAACGGAGACAGGGCAGCATAAGGGATAAATGTCACAAAGTGTTCTGTATTCAGGATAATTCTTCTCCCGTCAGAAAGCTCATCTTTAAGTGTTGCGCACATCAAGCATTCCCCTGTATTGTCAAAAAACCTTCTTGCCTCTGATACCCTGTCTCTCACGTGAAACGGTGTTACCGGAGTTCCAATAATCTGCGAGTGAGGGTGTACAATGGATGTTCCTGAAGCCTCTCCCTGGTTCTTGAAGATAATTACATGTTTGATGAGAGGATTACTGTAAACATCAATGAACCGTCTTTTGTAAGCCTTAATGATATTCGCAATATCATCAACGGGAAAAAGCGCAGTAGGTGTATTATGTGAGGGAGACTCTATGATAACCTCATGGCTGCCGATGCCTGTGATCAAATGTTTCAATCCTTCCCTTTTTCTGATGCTTTCCCCTTCTGAGTAAAGTTCAGCGAACTTATTCGGGATAACCCTTACTATCCATCCCCCGTTATCAGGTATCCTCATTATCTCATCCGGCGTTTTATGTTCATTTCCCGGACAGAACGGGCAGGATTCAAGAAATTCGGGCAATGCTTTCCTATCTCTTCTCTGTCTGAAATCCTCGGGTTTTCTTGCTCTTTCAGTAGCAATTATCACCCAGTCTCTTGTAATAAGATTTAACCTCATTTCAGGCATGATAAAAAATCATATCACAAATTATGCGTAATTTAAATAATGTATTATTTGAGTCGTACAATTTTTGTGGTTGACAGAATATGTCTTTACCCTTAAAAATAATATTATGAAAATATCCACAGCAATATTTTCTTTGATTTTTGTTTTATTTCTTATTATTTCATGCGACCAAAAGCCGAAAAACCCTGTTTCTGAATACGGCGATGCGATGATCGACTCATATAAGAAAGGGCAGCAGGCTGGAGTAACAGGAAACCTCGATGCATTGAAGAAAGGCATTGAAGCATATCGCGCTGCAAACGATAAATATCCACTGAGCCTTAATGAAGTCAGAGATTTAATCGGTTCTAACATAGACCTTTCACAATACGATTACAACCCTGAAAATGGAACAGTCTCTTTAAAAAAATAATCGCTGCTTATCTTTCTCCTTTTTCCATATCCTATTAAATATCTCGCTATGGTCACTTTCATTGACAAACAATAATCAAAATGCATATTATAATAATTCCAAAATTAAAGGTCTTTAACCTTATTTTTTATTAAAACAATTTTGGGCGGGTAGCTCAGTTGGGAGAGCACAGCCCTTACAAGGCTGGGGTCACAGGTTCAAGCCCTGTTCCGCCTACCATTAAACAGGAACAAGGTAAAGATAAAGCAGTACAGTTTTTTAAAACTTTTGTTCGTTTCTGTTTTTCTTTACCTTTTTACTATTTACTGTTGTTACGGGGTGGTAGTTCAGCTGGTTAGAACGCTGGCCTGTCAAGCCAGAGGTCGCGGGTTCAAGTCCCGTCCACCCCGCCATTAATATCCTTTAATTTCAATAAGTTGTAATCTGTCTACACTACTTTTTACCGTCTCTGGATAGTCTCTGGAACTCGTTACACCGTTAACCAAATTAAGGAAGCCCTACTCTAATGAAAAAGAAGAAAACATCGCATTTCTCGGTAGAGGACATAATCAGGAATGAGTTCAAGAATTCTCTTAGCAGGGGAACTATCGGTAAGGATGCTAATGGGTTACTGTGGGTTTACGGTGTTCTCCTGAGAGATTCTCTCTACTGGGTTGAAGTTATCACGATAGACTTAGCGACTCATGAAGTGGAACGAATGAAGGACAAAGAAAAGTCATATGAGCAAAGGGAAGATGCAACAGCATATATAAAGGTATTGATAAAAGAAATCCTGCCACAAACCTAAGCCTCTCTTTTTCACAGCTTGGTAGACTATCTCCAGCGTTGTGCTGACACCGTTATCGAAGGTGTTTATTTCAGACCGACATAAGCAGAGAAGACTACTTCCTGTAACAAACACCTCTGAAACCTGATATAATTGTGTAGAGTATAAACAGCAATAGATACAAGAAAGAAATCATTTTTCAGTGGAGGGGTGTTCATGGAGTATCGGAGAGTTCCTATTCAGGGTAGAGCCGTTGTTGTTTCCTTCGACATATGCTCGTCTTCTGACGTCATTGAAGAGCTTACTCTTTGTGACGGCTTGGAGCACTTAAAGAATTTCCTGACGAAACTCAAGAGATACTTAGCGGCGGCCCAGAAGAATCTCCTTTTTGATCCCTACAAGTTCACAGGTGACGGTTGGATTCTTTTATTTCCAGAAACTATCGACGGGAAAGACCTATTCAAGTTTCTGCAAGATCTCTGCGCCTTTTTTGAAAAGGAATTTCGGCGACAGGTTTTGCGGCACGTCGGCACCCTGCCCACTCTTGTTGGTCTCACCTTCGGCATAGAGATGGGACCGCTCGTGCCCATAACAATGTACGGTCAACAGGAATATGTCGGGCGGGCACTTAATATCGCGTGTAGGTTGCAGAGTGCGATAAAAGACAGGGATAAATCACCAGCTTACAAGGCCTTGGTGTCTAATGGTGTTTACCGCAGGTACCTTTCCTTCACTCAGAAACATGTCAAGGTCTTCAGCGTGCGGAGAAACCTACGTAATATCCGCGGTGGGGCGGACATCCATTGCAAGAAGATTGAACTTCTCAATGCGAAGGCAACCTAATGAGTACGCACACGATCGCGCAAACAGCGCCCTCCGGGTGACGCTCATATTGTGTGAGAGAGGAAATGAACAAACCGCTTCATCCAACACAAGATGAAGTCGAGTTTCTCAATCTCTCGTTCGACAGATTTCTCGACCTATTTGAGCAAATCATGTCAGACGAGTTCTGGGGTAAGCCAGACTACCTTCGTTTTTCCAAGACTAAAGATCTGTTCGCGGTCTATTCCGAAGTCCTAAAGTATCCTCCCATGCAATGGGTGATTGAAACCAACAAACGACCAAACTTTTCAGACATTGGAAGAGATCTCTTTAAATTTGTCAGGCATATTCTTATGCACTTTCCTTTTTTTGAAAGGTGGAATGACGTCTGGATAAAACAGTCTTTGGTAAATCTCCATTCAAGTCGTCCTCAGTTCATCCACAAGTTCCTAACTGAGAATGAAGGAAAAGGGCAATTGAAGTATCGTTTTTGGGAAGAAAAGCCAAGGAGAATGACCTACATCTCAGTATCATTGCCGAATGACTACACAGCGGGAGCAAAGGTGTTTCTTCGTGATATTATTCCAGAGAAAGAAGGGGTCAAGTTCTCCGCTATATTCATGTGGAACATTATGAGGGTTCAAGTAGAAGAAATTAAAGACGGAAACCACACAACAGAGCGCTGAAGTGGATCCTTGCTCAGTCGGGCTATTTTTCCTTAGGTCTCTGTTCATTTCTTTCCATAATCGCTGATTTTCTTCACTGTCTATTTCTCACGCCTTTGTAGGTGCAAATGACTATGTGTAGTATGGGGAGAAGATCGCAAAAAGTAATATGAGAGCTAAAAAATAATAGCTCCTTCCTGTAAGTGTGATCTTGAAATCTTGCCTCTTACTACAATACTTCAATTGGAAATCGTCAGTTTTATCTTGACATTTATAAGGTAATTTTCTAAGATTTTCACAAGTTTGTTGTACTTTATCTTGTTCTAAACCGTCTATCCGTAAATCTCTATCAGGGGGTGGAGATGAAGAAGATAGCTTTATATATTTCTATTCTGTCCATTCTTTTTATTTTTTTAAACTGCGGTGGTGGCAGTGGTAGTGGAAAGAACAAGGGTGCCTCACAGATAACTATAAAAGCAACCTTTAAAGATGTTAGTGCTACCTCAGGTATCAAAGCTGCAGCCTCAACAATTATAAATATCCGCTATACAATCTCTGGCCCTGGTATGACAACAATTACAGGTTTAGCACCTGTTGTAGGTAATATGGTTGAAATTTCGCTTGTAGTGCCTAACGGATCCCAGAGACTCTTTGTAATTGAGGCATTGGATGCTCTCGGTGATGTCAAGTATTATGGTTCAGCAGAAAAAGATCTTGACGGAACCCCAGTTGAAATAGAGATTACTATGAAAAAAGCAGAAAGGACATTGGCGAATATTAGCTTATTTCATTTGAATGACGGTAGATGGGGCTCAAGGATAACAATTGATACCCATAATGATATTACAGGGATTCAGACTTATACTGATAATTTGGGGGGGATTGTAACCACAAAAACAGAGAATTATACAAATACAATAACGGATAATCAGGATGGTAGCACAACGGTAACACAGACTTTTCCTAACAGGACTACAACGAGAAGGATTGTTTATTCTGATGATGGGAAAATATTACTATTTGTTTCAGACACAATGTTTCAGATTATATCTTTATCGTTGAGAATGAACCCGTTAAGGACATATTCAAATGCTGATCTGGCCGGTGAATATTATTCGATAGGATATGACTATGATCCAAATAAACTTTATACCCCGGGAAACTATAATGGCTGGTCCGGTCTTGTGTCCTTTAACGGTAATGGTAATTACAGTTATATAACAACGTGGAACAGTGACGGTAAAATAATAACTGAAAACAATTCAGCCACATATTCCGTAGGTTCCAACGGATCATTAACAACACGCAACGGTATTTTTACGGGTTATACAAATGGTGAAGGTCTTTTTATTACTTCCCATCCTACGGCAAATGATCACTGGAAATTTACATTTGGCATGAAAAAAGCGGATAGGGTTTACTCGACTGCTGACCTTGCAGGCACATGGATTTTTGCCGACATCGGAGATGAAGACATAGGCAGCAGATTCCATGAAAAAATTGGGACTCTTATTTGCGATGTAAGCGGGAACTGCCTATCAATGTTTAAAACTCAGGAAAACGGCGAGGTTACATATGACGGAGCGGGTTTTCATCCCGGAACTATCATGCCTGACGGCACCTGCGGATTCGGGTACTCATCAATTGCTCCTTCATATGCCTGTGCAATCGGGAATAATGGAAACACTATGATTCTTAATATGAACAGTTTCAGAGCCGATGAATTAGAGGACAGAGAAATTATGATAGGTGTTAAATGCAATAAGTGTTTCAATATTCCAGGTTATGCATTTCCATTGATACATTTCTTCAAGAATTCTAATGATAAATATATAAGCAATCTGTATGTACGTGAACCTTCTTCAGGTATCATCGTTCCTGTAAAAACAAACCTTAATAATGCAACGCCAATGAGTATGGATACGAAGCAGAAGATGGTTGTATACACTGAAAAAGCAGCTGAAGATACCTATACGATATATATTTACGATATGCTTACAGGAACTACCAAACAGATAACTTCAGCTACCACTAAAGAGGACTCTGCCTATTTTGATGATGATGGACAGATACTATTCATTGACAGTGTGACAGGTGAGTTAAAAAAGATGAACTCTGACGGGACAGATATCGCAACAATAGCTTCTCCCGAAGCGCCTTATTCTTTTGAGGTTTTATGGATGTCACCGGATCGGGAAAAGATCATTGTTCAGGAGGGAAGGGAAGAAGTTGATTATAATACCGGCCATTATGCACGGCTGGTTATGATGAATGGAGATGGTACGGGACGCAGTATTGTATTCCCGGAATACCTCGGTGACTGGAACATGCTGACATGGAAACCCGGATCAAAAGGATTTCTGTTCTACCATCATGACTTTTATGTTGTTAACGGTGTCCGTGAGAAAAAGATACCAAAATATGTTGCAGTAGATTTCTCAACCGGCCCTGTAAAGACCGTAGATTTATCGAATTCAGCCCTTGGAAAAGAGGAGAACGTTCTGCTTTATACGCTGTCCGGAAACCTGCTGAGCCTTACTTATCGGGAGCTTTATAATGGGAACACAGGCGCATTCATAGCCAGCCGGAATGATGTCCCAGTTTTTAAGGAAACCATGGTAGGGTCAAACTATCCCGGCCTGATTTATTTCGCAAATCTTGACGGTTCGAATTTCAGAATATTCAAAGAATAAATAAGCTACATCTGTTCATAGAGAAGTATAAAAAGGCTAACAGAGGTCAGGATAACTTTGAGATAAAGGTGTCTTTGTATATATATATTTCTTCTGTAAATCATCAATTTATTTCTTTAGTAAATTTTGCGCAGTCGTAGGTGTAGCAAAGGAAATGGCTATGCGTAGTATGGGGTTAAAGTCACAAAAGGGAATATAGATGTTTTTAAGACAACAGTCATTCTAAACTCTCCTCCGCAGTAATTTGCTGGCTGCCTGCAGAGCTTATACGCTGAATTGCACATTCTTAATCCAACCGGAAAAGTATTTTCCTGTCTGGATAATGGCTTTTATTCTTTGTCGCGACTTTATGCAACCTGACAATTGCAGTTGCATTGATGAGGCAGTCGATAGATGTGAGTGAAAGTCCCTGCTTTCGATATGTTTTATAGAGCGTCCCTGCTTTCTTAGTGATATCGAGAGACAACGGTTCTACAGTACACGCTTTGATAAAATTCTCGGTATCAATAAGTTCATTGTCTTTCATGCCGGCATAGAGTTCATAGGCAGATAGAATACTCAAATATGCAGTGTTAGAATCCCATAAAGACAGCATAAGGTCTTTCGCGTATTGTAACCCTCTCAGATAGTCAATGGCGATATCCGTATCAACGATTACGGTCTGCATATCTGCGCCCTTTGTCTTTTCTGATCTCTTT